>ERZ859937.344-NODE-344-length-20373-cov-18.326902_pt1 | contig 20373 bp, 15 predicted proteins | sample MGYA00509985_ERZ859937 | MGnify/ENA primary metagenome ERZ859937 (study PRJEB30046, sample SAMN00715169) | human gut metagenome | study: EMG produced TPA metagenomics assembly of the A metagenome-wide association study of gut microbiota in type 2... | reverse complement strand
CGAACTTATTCGTGAATTATTCATATTTATAAAATTAATTTTGAACAGTTACTTACTTATAAACGTCCTTGTTTTTTTTGTGCCTACCGTTCTGAAGGCACAATCATTCACCCTACACGGACGCGTCATCGACGAGAGCAATAATCCTATCGAATTTGCCACGGTGTCTTGTACCAAACAAGGCAAAATGACCATGACATCATTAAAAGGCGAATACACCTTGCAACTAAACTCAGCCGACTCGGTAGAAATACGCTTCTCAATGATTGGCTATCGCACCAAAACAAGAACACTCATAAAGCCACGAGGCAAGCAGACCCTACAGACCATTCTATACAGCAATGTAGGAGAGATAGAAGGAGTGACCGTAACCGGTACAAAAATCCAAACCGGCCAAATGCAACAGCTCAAGAAAGACGACATTAAGAATATGCCTTCAGTTACTGGCAATGCCGTTGAAGAAATGCTGCAAGGTCAGGCAGGTGTGTCTACACACAACGAATTGTCTTCGAAGTATAATGTACGAGGCGGTTCGTTCGACGAGAACAGTGTATATATAAATAATGTGGAAATATACCGCCCGTTTTTGGTTAGAAGCGGACAACAAGAAGGCATATCTATTATCAATCCCGATATGGTCGAAAAGATAGAGTTTTCAACCGGTGGCTACGAGGCGCGCTATGGCGACAAAATGTCATCGGCCCTAAACATCACCTACCGCCAACCCTCAAGGTTTGAAGCTTCAGCCTATGCAAGTCTGTTGGGCGACGGCATTTATGTGGGCTATGGCAATAAGAAGTTCGCATGGAGCAATAGCGTGAGATACAAGACGACACGCAATCTGCTCGGATCGCTCGACACTAAAGGCGAGTACCGACCCACTTTCGTCGACTATCAGACTTTTCTTACGCTCAAGCCCAACAAGCGTTGGGAGATAAATATATTGGGCAACATCTCTAACAACAACTACAACTTCTATCCCGAAGACCGCGAGACACGATTCGGAACAAGCGAAGACGTAAAGTCCTTTCGCGTATATTTTGACGGACAGGAGAAGGATGTCTTCCGCACCTATTTCGGTTCGGCAGGATTGACATACAAGATAGGCGATGCTACGAAACTGTCACTTATAGCTTCTGCATTCAATACTCACGAGCAAGAACGCTACGACATTCAAGGACAATACTGGCTCACACAAACCGAGACCAGCGAAAATCTTGGTGTCGGCACATTCTTCCAGCATGCACGCAATTATCTCGATGCTCATGTCGAAAGCCTGAAGATGATGTTCAACACTAAGGCAAAGAAACATAATATTGAGGCTGCGTTCACCATCAAAAACGAACACATTACGGAGAGCTCGACAGAATACGAGATGCGCGACTCAAGCAATTACAACATTCCGCATACCGGCAACGATCTTAAGATGATTTACAGCATGCGCGCTAAGAACTCGCTCAGCGCACGACGCATGGAGGCTTACATCCAGGATACATATCGATTTACCAGCGCAAGCAAGAAGACGCTCTACACGCTCAATTACGGTGTGCGCATTGCCCATTGGAGCTACAACAAGGAGACGATATTCAGTCCGCGCGTCTCGCTCGGCATAATTCCGGCTTTCAACGAGAATGTAACTATGCGATTGGCTACCGGACTGTACTATCAGTCGCCTTTCTTCAAGGAGATACGCGATACATCTACCGTCAACGGCGTGACGTATGCCACACTCAACCGTAAGGCAAAGAGCCAACGCTCCATTCATCTTATTGCCGGTTGCGACTATCGTTTCAAGATGAACAACCGACAATTCCGTTTCTCGGCAGAGGCTTACTACAAGATTCTCGGCAACCTTATCCCTTACAGTGTCAACAACGTCAAGGTAGTATACTATGGAGGTAATGAATGCTCCGGACACGCTGCCGGACTTGACATGAAACTCTACGGAGAATTCGTGCCTGGAGCCGACTCGTGGCTGTCGTTCTCATTGATGGACACAAGTATGAAACTCAACAACAAGTCGATACCTCTCCCTACCGACCAGCGGTTTGCCGTAAGCCTGTTCTTTACCGACTATTTCCCCGGAACACAACGCTGGAAGATGTCATTAAAGCTGGCTTATGCCGACGGTCTGCCTTTCTCGGCTCCACATCAGGAACTGGAGACCAACTCATTCCGTGCTCCAGCCTACAAACGTGTGGATATGGGACTCAGCTATCGGCTTATTGACAACACCAACCATAACAGCAAGCTTAATCCGCTGCGCAATGTATGGCTGGGCATAGAGTGTCTCAACCTGTTGGGCATAAGCAATGTCAACTCCTACTACTGGGTTACTGATGTCACCGCCCAACAATATGCTGTGCCGAATTATCTGACTAGCCGTCAGTTAAACTTCAAAGTTTCTGTAGATTTATAATCCGTTTTTGATAGATATGGTGCTATACCGACCCATAAAACTATTATTGGCAGGGCTTGCCTCGTGCATTGGCATGGCAGCCTCAGCTCAAAGGGATGTTGTATTATCCAAGAATATTGCTTCGTTGCAGGTGACAGCTGGCAACAAATGGCTTTCGATGCCAATCATCAACATAAACAATGACATTCCGATAAACATCCGTTTTGATGACCTCACCCACGACTATCACAGATACGTCTATAAATTGCAGCATTGCGAAGCTGACTGGTCACCTTCAGAAGGCATTTTCGACACAGACTATTGCGACGGATTTGCCGATGGCGACGTTATCGACAGATACGCCAAGTCGGTAAACACTAACACCATTTACACCCATTACAGTCTGTCAATACCCAACGACCGATGTCGACTGAAGATGAGCGGCAACTATAGGCTCATCATTTATGACGACAACGACAAGGACACCATTCTCTATGCTCACTTCATGGTGGTAGACCCAGCTGTGAAAATCATAGCCGAAGTATCGTCCAATACCGACATTGACGCAAATGCCACACACCAGCAAGTGTCGGGCAGCGTAGATTTCTCAGGATTGCGAACATCCAATCCCGCAAAAGAGATAACGACGATAGTCATACAAAACGGCATGTGGAGTACGGCTCGTTACAATCCTAAGCCTCAGACCTTGCTCACCAACAAGATGATATTCAGCCACAATCGCGAACTGATTTTCGATGGTGGCAACGAATACCGCAAGTTTGAGATTCTTGATGTAGAACGTCCCTCTATGGGTGTAGAGTCAATATATTGGGATGGAGTTAAATATTGTGCTGACCTTTGGACTGATGACCCACGACGCAATTATATATACGACGAGGATGCCAACGGACATTTCTATATCCGCAATAGCGACAACATAGAAAACGACATTGCTTCTGACTATGTCAACGTCAAGTTCACATTAAGCATACCTCGACAAACTACTTCTGTCTACATTAATGGAGAATGGACAAACATTATGGGGAAACATGGCATTGAGATGAAATATAATAACGAAGCCAAACAATATGAAGCGTGTGCAATATTGAAACAAGGCTATTACTCATACCGGTATGTAACAACTAGTATAGACGAAGCTAAAACTCTACCGTTGCCATGCGAAGGTAATTTCTACCAGACCGAAAACGAATACCAGATACTTATATATTTTCGACAGTTCGGTCAAAGAACTGACCAACTTGTAGGCTATAAGAATATCAAAACAAGGTAATATAGTTAAATTTTCATGTAATACTACATAAAAACAAAAGAATATCATATTGTTCAAAAAAAACAATATGATATTCTTTTTACCTATATTAAATATAATATATTTTACTTCTTTATTCTGAAGAAAATCTTACCATTATAAGTGACAACAGTTTCTACATAATAGCTTATAGAAGTTTCAGGAATAGCAAGAACTGCAAAGAAATGCATACCTTCATTATCCGCCTTGTCAAATGTCATATCACTAAACACTGCCTGACGCAATAACTGGTTTGGCACTTCATTTTTGAAATTTTCTTTGCGCATGTCACTTGAATAAACTTTGCCTGCTCCTTTATAAACATTCAAATTGACAATATTATCATAGTAGACATTATCCACTTGTACCCCATCTTCATTACATGAACTTTTAGCCACCTTATACGTGGTAGGATTCACCTGAATATAGCAATGATATTTATCGCCATTATTATAGAACACTGTATCACGCTTGACAATCTTATTTTGGTTTATTGTCAACACGGTCTTGGCAGCAAACATGTCCAAATAAGACTTGTCGTTTGTCTTACAAAGCTTTATCTTCTCGCCATTCTGATTTATGAAAACAAACAAATGTGGCGTTTGCTTTATTATATGATAGCTAATGGTGTTGCCACCTACTATTATAAATGAATCCTTCTCAATGCGGAAATACGCAGGCATACTTGTAGAATCGGGGAAATAAACAGTATCTCCCTTGATTCGAAAGACAACATCATCGTCATCGTCATCAAGCCAAATGCCTTGTAAATTCTGTTTAGCCACAAAATCTTCACCAACATCAGATGATTTGTTGCTACGTGAGTTACATCCTAAAATCAAGAAGAACCCTAAGATGAAACTAATTATTTTTACATTTTTATTTGTAACCATGCTTATTGCCTCTTTAGTTTCTCACACTTAACTAGTATGAAAGTTTCTCACATATAATTAGTAAGAATGAAGATGGAATTTTATAATTTGCACACAAAGGTAATGTTTTAGCTCAAATTGACAAAACATTAGGCTTTATTTTATTACTAAACTATATTCTTTTTAATAATTATCTTGCACAAAAACATTCTATTTAGTATCTTTGTGCAAAAATTTACTATACCTTAAGCCATACTACTATGATTAAATCAGACAGACGAGGTTTGCTGTTTCTCATAAGTCTATTAGTTGTCATTTCAGCTTTAATAGTTTTTTTCGCTGATACAGAGTACAACAGTGACAATATCAACTATCCGACGGACAGCACTCTACACGTGAACCCATCACGACATAACGAAGATGTTGCCGACGTATATACTTTGCCATCACGCAAAGTAGAAACATTCTACTTCGACCCAAATACAGCCGACAGCACACAACTTCTACGTCTTGGACTTCAGCCATGGCAAGTTCGTAATATTTACAAATATAGAGCCCACGGTGGCGTCTATCAATGCAAGGAAGACTTTGCCTACATATATGGTCTGACCGCCAAAGACTACAAACGTCTTGCACCATACATACGCATATCAAGCGATTACCTCCCAGCCTCATCTTTGCCTGAAGTAAGAAAAGGCAAGCAACATTCGAATTACACTAAAACTACAAACAATAATCATTCTACCGAACAGGATATAAAAGAAAAAGCCTACACACCCAAAATCAAGCAAGGTGAAACATTAGAAATAAACAGCTCAGACACAACCGAATTAAAAAAAATACCAGGAATCGGTAGTTACTATGCCAGACGCATAGTTGATTACCGCACACGTCTAGGCGGCTACATTTCAAAAGAGCAACTGCTTGAAATAGAAGATTTCCCTGTCAAGGCAATAGCATTTATTAATATCAACTGCAACAACGTCAAGAAAATCAATATAAACAAGAGCTCACTTGCACAGATCAAACATCATCCATACATTAATTATTATCAAGCAAGCGCTATCGTCAACTACCGTCGGTTGCATGGTATGATTAAATCCATAAACGAACTGCATCTAATGAAAGAATTCTCACAAGAAGATCTCAAAAAAATAGAACCTTATGTGACATACTAGACCCAGATTGCCCCTACTCGACTATAGAAGAGTCAAGCAGAGCAATACCTTCAGCTGTGCATAAGCCACGCAAGAATAGGAACAAAATGTTGTGCAATAAATCTTTCATTCCATATTTTTCATACATTTCAGTCTTCATTGCATACTCCATTGAAGCGGCACCTATCTGCGACACGATGTCAAAATCGACATCCTTACGGAAATAGCCTTCACTCACACCACGCGCAAAAAATTCCTTTGCATTGGAATTGCGCTTAATGCGCTTCTGGTTAAGAAAATCCATCACATGTCCATATTTCGATAACTCTTGATAGAAAACAGGCGACACGTCACTGACGTTTTGCATCTGAAACTTGTAAAACTCAAGGATAATGTCAATAGAATTGTGACTGCTATCATTACCAAATTCGGTCATATGGTCTTCAAATGCCTCCTCTTGCATACGAACGCATTCCAAAAGTAATTCTTCCTTATTGGAAAATATTTCATATAATGTACGCTTCGATATGCTCAAACGACTTGCTATATCATCCATTTTGACAGCCTTCACTCCACACCGTCTGAATTCACGCATAGCAACATGCATTATCTTTGCAGGCAGCTCCATACGATAGTTAGTCTGTAAATTGTCTTTATGCATCTGTATGTATTATCTGTATATATTATGAGTATGGTGCAAAGTTACAAAAAACTTTTGGTTGGCTCATAGTTTTCAGAAAAAAAATATAATACATTTAAGACTACAATAGATAACTTTAATAAGATTAAAAGACCACTTTAACAAGTCTAAAATTCAACTTTATTAAACCAACTTAAATCTAACATGTTTAGACAAGTAATTAATAATCAAAAAAAAAGTAAATAATGTTGCTCATTCTCATGTTTTTAGTTACTTTTGTATCGTATTATAAGTTTGTATATAAAATAACAAAAACAGAATAAAAATGGTAAAAATCACAAAAGAAAGCGCTCTGGAATACCACCAAAGCGGTCGTCCTGGCAAAATAGAAGTCAAGCCGACAAAACCTTACCACACCCAAACCGACCTTAGTCTTGCATATTCCCCCGGAGTGGCTTTCCCTTGTTTGGAAATCCAGAGCAATCCTGATGATGTATACAAGTATACTGACAAAGGTAACCTTGTTGCTGTAATATCTAACGGTACTGCCGTACTCGGCCTTGGCGACATTGGTGCCATGAGCGGCAAGCCAGTAATGGAAGGCAAGGGACTTCTGTTTAAGATATACGGAGGAATCGATGTGTTTGACATTGAGGTCGACGAGAAAGACCCAGAGAAGTTCTGCGAGGCTGTAGAGAAGATAGCCCCAACATTTGGCGGCATCAACCTTGAGGACATCAAGGCTCCTGAATGCTTCTACATTGAAGAGCGTCTGAAGAAGACTCTCGATATTCCTGTAATGCACGACGACCAGCATGGTACTGCCATCATCTCGGCTGCCGGACTGAAGAACGCTCTTGAAGTGGCAGGCAAGGATATAGCCAATGTGCGCATTGTTGTGAATGGTGCCGGCGCGGCTGCCATCAGCTGCACAAAGCTTTATGTGGCATTGGGAGCAAAGGTAGAGAATATAGTAATGCTCGACTCTAAAGGCGTAATCACAGCCGACCGCCCTAACCTTACCCCACAGAAGCAGATGTTTGCTACCAAACGAACAGACATCCACACTCTTGAGGAAGCTATTAATGGTGCAGACGTATTCGTAGGCCTGTCAAAGGGCAATGTGCTTTCGCAGGATATGATACGTTCAATGGCTGATTCGCCTATCGTGTTTGCTCTTGCCAACCCCGTACCAGAAATCAGCTACGAGGATGCAATGGCAAGCCGTCCTGATGTGCTCATGTCGACCGGACGTAGCGACTACCCAAACCAGATCAACAACGTAATAGGTTTCCCATACATCTTCCGTGGTGCTCTTGACGTTCATGCCAAAGCTATCAACGAAGAGATGAAGATGGCTGCCGTACACGCTATTGCCGACTTGGCAAAGCAACCTGTTCCCGACATTGTAAATGAAGTTTACCATGTCAACGATTTAAGCTTCGGACCTAAGTATTTCATTCCGAAACCTGTTGACCCACGTCTTATCACAGAAGTTAGTGCCGCTGTGGCAAAAGCTGCTATCGAAAGTGGAGTAGCAAGAAAGACAATAACCGACTGGGATTCATACAAGAAGAACCTTATGGAGTTGCTCGGCCAGGAAACCAAGCTGACACGCAATCTGCACGATACTGCACGCATGCATCCGCAGCGCGTAGTATTTGCCGAAGGTGCCCATCCTTCCATGATGAAGGCTGCAGTACAGGCCAAAACAGAAGGCTTCTGCTACCCTATCCTGTTGGGCAATCCCGACCGCTTGCGCCGTGTGGCTGAGCGTTTGAAACTCAATCTTGACGGTATTGAACTGATTGACATGCGCGCCGACCAGGAGCAAGGCAGACGTGCCACTTACGCCAAGCATTTGGCAAAGAAACGTGCACGTCAGGGTTACACCTTCGAGGAAGCTTACGACAAGATGTACGAGCGCAACTACTTCGGTATGATGATGGTAGAGACGGGCGACGCTGACGCATTCATCACTGGCTTGTATACCAAATACTCCAACACTATCAAGGTGGCCAAGGAGGTTATCGGCATACGTCCTGAATTCAACACATTCGCCACAATGCACATCCTCAATACCAAGAAGGGCGTGTTCTTCCTCTCGGATACACTCATCAACCGTCATCCTGACGAGAACGTACTCATTGACATCGCCCGTCTGTCTGCCAATACAGTACAGTTCTTCAATGAGGAGCCACACATTGCCATGATTAGCTACTCTAACTTCGGTACTGACGAGATTGGAAGCCCGGTAAAGGTTCACAACGCCGTAGAGACTCTGCAGTCGCGTTATCCCGACATGATTATAGACGGTGAGATGCAGGTTAATTTTGCACTCAACAAGCAGCTTCGTGACGACAAGTATCCATTTACACGCTTGAAGGGACTGGATGTCAACACACTTGTATTTCCCAATATGAGTAGCGCCCAGGGCAGTTACAAGTTGTTGCAAGCATTAGATCCAGATGCTGAAATCATCGGCCCAATCCAGATGGGTCTTAACAAGCCTATCCACTTTACCGACTTCGAAAGCTCGGTACGTGACATCGTCAACATCACAGCCGTGGCTGTTATAGATGCTTACGTTGACAAGATAAAGAGAGAGAAATAATATATTAACTGAAAACCTGAGGGGATATGCTTCATGCAATGAATGTGTGAGCACATCCCCTCTTGTATTTCCCCAATACACATTATATTATATGATTGATTTTCCTTGCGCAAAAATAAATCTCGGACTCAATATCGTCGAGAAGCGAAACGACGGCTATCACAATCTGCAGACAGTATTCGTGCCCGTGCAGCTTTGTGATGCTTTGGAGATAAAGACCATGAGCGAGCAGTTCCCGTCTGACATGAATTGCGACCTTAAAGTTAGCGGCGACGGAATATGCTGCAACGAGGCTGACAATCTTGTGGTGAAAGCCTACAACATGCTGGCTGCCGATTATGAGATACCACGTATCCATGCACATCTGTACAAACGTATTCCGAGCCAGGCCGGACTTGGTGGCGGTTCGAGCGATGCTGCTTTCATGCTGAAGCTGCTAGACCAACGTTTTCGTATCAATGCAGGCAATGCCGAACTAGAAAAGTATGCTGCACGTCTTGGAGCCGACTGCCCATTCTTCATCAATGCTGAGCCTGCTTATGCCGAGGGTATTGGCGAGATTCTGTCGCCAGTAAAAATCACTAACAATACATTAAACGGTTACACTCTCGTTATTGTAAAGCCACAGGTATCAGTCTCAACCAAGGAGGCTTTTGCAGGAATTACTCCACGCATGCCTAAAGTGTCATGCCGCGAGATTGTAGCAATGCCAATAGAACAATGGAAAGGATTACTGACCAACGATTTTGAAGAAAGTGTATTCGCCCAATATCCCGAACTACAGGAAATCAAAAACAAACTGTACGAAGCTGGAGCATCCTATGCCCAAATGAGCGGTAGCGGTAGTTCTATTTTCGGAATATTCAAGACCACACCCGACAAAGACTCTATACACAACGTTTTCAACAGCAGCAAAATCTACACCATCAGTTTGTAATTAGAATGAAAACTGAATGAAGAAACTGCAAATCGGAATAAAAAAATCCGAAATACTAAATGACGAAAGAAGATTAAGTTAACATGAAAAAAGACAATAACAATGAATGTTTTCCACTCGTTGACGAAAGCGGAAACGTTATAGGCCACATTTCAAGGGGCGAAGCACACGATGGTTCGAAGCAACTTCACCCCGTAGTTCATCTGCATGTCTTCAACCGACAGAAAGGACTTTATCTACAGAAACGTCCTGAATGGAAAGACATTCAGCCTGGCAAATGGGACACGGCATGCGGTGGACACGTTGACTATGGCGAGAGTATTGATGAGGCTCTGCAACGTGAGGTGTCTGAAGAGTTGGGTATTATGCTATTCAAGCCCGTCTTCATAAAATCGTACGTGTTTGAAAGCCGTGTAGAGAAAGAGCTTGTCAATGTGTTTTACACCATTTACGACGAGCCTATACATCCGAGCACAGACGAGCTGGACGGCGGACGCTACTGGAGTCTCGACGAGATATTGGAGAATATCGGCAAGTCGGTTTTCACTCCCAACTTCGAGAACGAGTTTGACAAGGTGTTGCAAAAAGGGCTTGTCTTTGACAACCTCAATATCAATTAAATATCCAAACAACAGAACTATACAGTTCTGCTGCCAACAAATACACAATAACTAATGGTGCTGTCGTAGCTACACCTGTTGCGGCAGCACTAAAAGTATCTACAAACGTGGAATATCGGCCAGTCACCATACCATATGTCAATGACATAATGCATACTCCTACTATGACCATTATCACGAAACTATCTAGATAGGAATTGGGAGTAATCGTTCCAAGCGCGCTAAGCAGTACAGCATGCGGAACAAAGGCAAGAAAGAAAAGCACTATGACCATTGCCACTAATTCCCACGCTACAACTATTAGAGCCATCCGTTCATAATCAGTAGTTTGTTTATATGACATTATGGCTTTAAGCAGTCCGCCTCCTACAAACAATTCAGCCATAGCGCCCGACAACAGAAGCCACACCAATAGCGTGGACGACATATTGTCGGCCAAACTGCTCCAAAACCACCTTACACTTTCGCCCACAAACATCGAGCGTATAGCAAGTTCGGGATATAGTATCGAAGCCACCCACGATCCCAACACTACCGCTATCTGCAGAAAGAAAAGCATCAAACAGGCATAAGCTGATATTATAGTCAAAAGCCTCCTACTCATCTGCATATAGATTCTGCACATCAAGAATTTGCAGTTCAAAAGCCTTTACTACAAGGCGGGTGGCATTTATGCCCATTCCCTGATTGCCATTAGGAAATAATTTTTGTACGAGTTCGTTCTGGCGCTTCTCCAGACTCTTCACTCCGAAAGGCATAGTTCGCAAATTAGAAATCTGTTCTTTAGTATAACCAAGAGCAAGATGGCGCAGGAAGCGCTCATCATACTCATCAATCTCGTAACGTATCATAGCATCATTGTGCCGCATCACGTTGCGTACCGACTCGCAGAAGCGTTCCACCACCTTTTCTAATATAGGCTGGTTGAATACATATTTCCTTCCCTCCAGCACCCGCATTATGTCGCTACGGGTGAGCATCTCGCCACTCTTGAGTATTATGCCGTTGCATCCGGCATCGATAGCATCAACCCACAGGCGTTCGTTCAGTATTTCGCCTGTGAAGATAAGCACCTTCATTTCCGGATGCTCACCTTTGAGTTTGCGGCAAATCTCCACTCCCACCGTTGTGCTGCCTCCAAGCCCCAAGTCGAGAAGCACAAGGTCGGGCTTGTTTTGCCTGAATTCTCTCCAGAATGCATCTTCCGAATCGGCTGTAGCAATAACGTCGGCTTCAGGCATTTCATTACGCAGAATACCTTCTGTGCCTTTGAGTTCCAGTGGCACATCTTCCACTATGATTACTTTAAATCTTTCCATTGTTATTATAATTGCTTCACTAAATTACGATGTTATTGCGAAAGTACAATACTTTAGCAGAATTTATTAACAGACATTAACCCCAAATGTAGCTTGTAACAGGATTGTAATATGTGTTTAAACCACGTGTAATATTGCAATTATAATTTTGCAAGCGTAAAAAAAATACAAAACAAACCCATTCATACTATAAAAAGCAATATGGAAACAATGTATCTTGTGATTGTGGCATTCTTGCTATGTCTGGCTATATTCGACCTTTTTGTCGGAGTCAGCAACGATGCCGTGAATTTTTTGAACAGTGCGATTGGTGCCAAGGTGGCCAAGTTTCGCACAGTATTGATTGTAGCATCGGCAGGTGTGGCGATTGGTGCTGTAATGTCGTCGGGAATGATGGACGTTGCAAGGCATGGAATCATGCAGCCATCCAACTTCTCCTTCTACGACGTAATGACAATCTTCCTCGCCGTGATGGTAACCGATGTCATCATTCTCGACATTTTCAACACCTTGGGAATGCCTACGTCAACTACCGTATCGCTCGTGTTTGAACTGTTGGGCGGAACGTTCATTCTGGCTGCCATTAAGATTGCAGACGACCCATCACTCTCATTCGGTGACCTTCTCAACACCGACAAGGCGTTAAGCGTTATCGTGGCAATTTTTGTCAGCGTAGCCATTGCTTTCGTATTCGGTATTGTTGTACAGTGGCTCTCACGTATAGTGTTCACATTCAACTACCGCAAGCATTCACGTTGGTCGATAGCCATTTTCGGCGGTATCGCCTTCACAGCCCTTTCTTACTTCATCTTCCTTAAGGGAATGGGCAAGTCGCACTTCATCGCTGAGGACACAAGGATGTGGATTGAGAACAACATGACTGCTCTGATCATTTACACATTCATCGGTTCTACCATTGTCATGGAGATAATCCATTTGCTCAAGGTGAACGTGTTCAAGTTTATTGTGCTCATGGGTACATTCGCCCTTGCCATGGCTTTCGCAGGCAACGACCTTGTCAACTTCATCGGTGTGCCCCTTGCTGGCCTCGACTCTTATCAGGACTTCGTGGCCAACTCCAACTCTGTAGGTGCCACCAACTATATGATGCAATCACTTAACGGTTCGGCAAAGACTCCCCCACTCTTTCTGCTTGCAGCCGGCGTCATCATGATTATTGCAATGGCTACATCTAAGAAAGCCCGCAACGTAATCAAGACTTCTGTAGACCTAAGCCGCCAGGACGAGGGCGATGAGATGTTCGGTTCGTCACGTGTGGCTCGTGGCGTAGTGAGAATAACTCAGGATTCAAGTTCAAGCATCACGCAGATGCTGCCCGTAGGTCTTAGAAGATGGCTTGACTCACGCTTCAACAAGCAGGAGGCGGAGCTTAACGACGGTGCCGCTTTCGACGTAGTGAGAGCTGCCATCAATCTTGTTCTGGCTTCAATGCTCATCACTATCGGTACTAATTATAAGTTGCCCCTGTCTACCACATACGTGACATTTATGGTTGCAATGGGTTCTTCATTGGCAGACCGCGCATGGAGTCGCGAGAGTGCAGTATTCCGCGTTACCGGTGTGATAAGCGTTATCGGTGGATGGTTCATCACAGCCGGTGTTGCATTCGCCACATGTGCCCTCGTCTGCCTCGTGATGTTCTATGGAGGAGCCTTGGCGAAGGTTCTGCTGATGGCATTGGTTATCTTCATGCTTATCCGCAGCAACAGGAAATACAAACGCAAGGAGCAGGAGGCTGGCAAGGAGGAAGTGTTCCAGCTTATGATGCGCACCCGCGACCCCGAAATCGTCTGGGACTTGCTCAAGAAGCACGTATCGCGTACACAGAGCTTCATGACACGCTTCACATTGACACAGTTCAACGAAATAATCAACGGATTGGAGAGTGAGAGTCCGAAGATACTCAGACACGTACTGTCCAACCTCGACAAGGAAATGGAAATCCTAAAGAAGTACAGACGTCAGGAGTTGCTCGCTCTGAAGCGTGTGCCTGCCGACATTGCCATCGAGCGCAACACATGGTTCCATCTGGGCATCAACTCTTCCGAACAGTACCTCTACTGCTTGCGCCGTATGCTCGACCCAATCAAGGAGCACGTCGACAATAACTTCAATCCGCTGCCCCAGGTCTACATCGACGAGTTTATAGCCGTCCGCAACAATATCAACGACCTCATGCAGCAGACCGAAGCTCAGATTTCTACTTCACGCTTCGAGCACTATCGCGACACTCTTGCTATGGCCGACCAATGCAAGGACAATCTCTCAGTAGTAAGAAAGCAACACATCGACCGGATCCAGCAAGCCAAGGACAACAGCAACCTCAAGGTGTCGCTCGTCTATCTCAACGTGCTTCAGGAGAGCCAGCAGCTACTTAGCAACATGCGCCATCAGTTGCGTGCTGCCAAGAAGTTCATGGAGAACTAATTGAACAATATCCTTTGAAGGGTATGGCTATCAAATGTCATACCCTTCTTTCTTTTTACAAGAAAATCGAACGAACCGATTTTTTGTTGTATCTTTGCACAAAAAATCAAAAAGTGTAAATTATGTCTTCTAATTTTGGTTATTACGTTTTCATTTTAGTAGCAATAATCTTTGGTTTTCTGATATTCAAAAAGATTACCGGTTGCCTAATCAAACTTGTTTTAACAGCAATAGTAGTAATTGCTCTAGCTGCGATTTACTATCTTTACTTGAAATAAAAAAATATGATACTTATTGTAGACAGTGGCAGCACCAAGACAGATTGGTGCTTCGTCAGCCACAAGCACACTACACATACAATACACACCAAGGGCATCAACCCGGTGGTGCAGTCGCAGGAAGAGGTAAGGCAGACAATTGAAGTAGATATGGTAGTCGAGGCCCGACGGAAAGCCATAAATCTCAACGACGTCGACCAGATACATTATTATGGAGCTGGTTGCATGGCCGACAAGACCCATATTATCAACCAAATACTGAGAAACGTATTCCACAAAAATGCCGCAATAACAGTAGAAAGTGACATAATGGCAGCATGCCACGCATTATGCGGAAACAACGAAGGATTGGTATGCATACTTGGCACTGGTTCCAACTCATGTCTGTACGACGGACAGAAGATGACACTACATACACCCCCACTCGGATTCATTCTAGGCGATGAAGGCAGCGGAGCAGCTCTAGGCAAACTAATAGTCAATGCTGTTTTCAAAGGATTGTTACCCCTACAACTGTGCAAAAGTTTTATGGAAGAAACCCAACTGGAATTGTCTGATATAATAAATAATGTATATAGACAGCCAGCACCTAACCGATTTCTAGCATCTCTATCGCAGTTTGCCGCCCGACACATAGACAATCCCGACATTGAGCAGCTCGTTATAATGAACTTTGAGCAATTCATCAACAAGAATTTGAGACAATATATCAGCATTGGCGCTACACCCATGATAAATGCCATAGGCAGCATAGCCCATTACTACAGCATTCAATTGCATAAAGCAGCAGAAAACAACGGCTATACTGTCGGAAAGATATTAAAAAGTCCAATCAATGGATTGATAGAATATTACAAAATGACATTATGATATTTACAAATATAAACGAGAACCAATGAAAATGTTTGCGATAACAGATAAACTATATAAAAATGCAATATAGACATTACATTTTTGCTTAAAATTATTTGGTATATTCCGAAATTGGAATTATCTTTGCAGATAGAAAAAACATATAATAAAGAATATAAAAAACAAACCTAATTAACTTATGAACGAAAAAAGAGTTTATACTTTCGGTAATGGACAGGCCGAAGGTAACGCCTCAATGCGTGAGGTACTCGGTGGTAAGGGTGCAAACCTTGCTGAAATGAACCATATTGGTGTTCCCGTACCTCCAGGTTTTACAATAACAACTGACACTTGCAATGAGTATTATAAGGTAGGTCAGCAGAAGATTGTTGAACTGCTTACTGACGAAGTCAATGCTGCAGTGGCTCACACTGAAGAACTGATGAATTGCAAGTTTGGTGACCCGAAGAACCCTCTCTTGGTTTCAGTACGTTCAGGTGCTCGCGCCTCAATGCCTGGTATGATGGACACCATCCTCAACCTTGGTCTGAACGACGAAGTTGCTGCAGGCATGGTAGAGAAGACAGGCAACCCACACTTCGTTTACGATAGCTACCGTCGTTTTGTACAGATGTACGGTGACGTTGTTCTTGGCATGAAGCCAGAGAACAAGGAAGATATCGATCCGTTCGAAGCAATCATCGAGAAGGTGAAAGAGGAGCAGGGCGTTGTTCTTGATAAGGACCTCTCTGTAGAGTCTCTTAAGAAACTTGTTGAGCTTTTCAAGAAGGCTATCAAGGAGCAGACTGGCAGCGATTTCCCAACCGATCCTAAGGAGCAGCTTTGGGGTGCTATCTGCGCTGTATTCCGCAGTTGGATGAACGAGCGCGCTATCCTCTATCGTAAGATGGAAGGAATTCCTGACGAGTGGGGAACAGCTGTTTCTGTTATGGCTATGGTATTCGGCAATATGGGTGAGACATCTGCAACTGGTGTTTGCTTCAGCCGCGATGCTGGTAATGGCGAGAACCTCTTCAACGGTGAGTACCTTATTAACGCTCAGGGCGAGGACGTAGTTGCTGGTATCCGTACACCGCAGCAGATTACAAAGATTGGCTCACAGCGTTGGGCTGAGCGTGCCGGCATCTCTGAGGAAGATCGTGCAGCTAACTATCCTTCAATGGAAGAGGCAATGCCTGAGCTCTACAAGGAGCTTGACGCCTTCAGGACAAGCTTGAGAAGCACTACCGCGACATGCAGGATATGGAGTTCACCGTCCAGGAAGGCAAGCTTTGGTTCCTCCAGACACGTAACGGCAAGCGTACTGGTACCGCTATGGTTAAGATTGCTATGGACCTCCTTCACGAGGGTATGATTGACGAGAAGACAGCCATTCTTCGCTGCGAGCCGCAGAAGCTCGACGAGCTCTTGCACCCAGTATTCGACAAATTGGCTCTCTCTAAGGCTAAGGTTATCACACAGGGTCTTCCTGCTTCTCCAGGTGCAGCTTGCGGTCAGATTGTATTCCACGCTGACGATGCTGAGGAATGGCACGATGATGGAAAGAAGGTAATCATGGTTCGTATCGAAACTTCACCTGAGGACCTCGCTGGTATGTCAGCTGCTGAGGGTATCCTTACAGCCCGTGGCGGTATGACTTCTCACGCTGCCGTTGTAGCTCGTGGTATGGGTAAGTGCTGCGTTTCTGGTGCAGGCTCTATCAATGTAGACTACAAGACCAAGACTGTCGAGATTGAAGGCGTTGTTTACAAAGAGGGCGACTACATCTCATTGAACGGTACTACAGGTCAGGTTTACGCTGGCCAGATTGAGACCAAGGCTGCTGAGCTTTCAGGCGACTTCAAGGAGCTCATGGACCTCTGCGACAAGTATACCAAGATGGAGATTCGCACCAATGCTGATACTCCTCACGATGCTAAGGTTGCACGTCAGTTCGGTGCTAAGGGTATCGGTCTGACACGTACAGAGCACATGTTCTTCGACGACCAGAAGATTGTTGCTATGCGTGAGATGATTTTGGCTGACTCTGTAGAGGGTCGTGAGAAGGCTCTTGCCAAGCTCCTCCCCTATCAGAAGGCCGACTTCTACGGCATCCTCAAGGCTATGGACGGTTGCCATGTGAACATCCGTTTGCTCGACCCACCTCTCCACGAGTTCGTTCCCCACGATAAGGCTGGTCAGGAGACTATGGCTAATGAAATGGGTGTTAGCGTTTCAGAAATCAAGAAGCGTGTTAACTCATTAGCAGAAAACAACCCAATGCTCGGTCACCGTGGTTGCCGTCTTGGCATCACATTCCCCGAAATCACAGCTATGCAGACACGTGCCATCCTCGGTGCTGCTTGCCAGCTGAAGAAGGAAGGCTTCAACCCACGTCCTGAAATTATGGTTCCGCTCATCGGTACTGTACAGGAGCTCAAGCAGCAGAAGTCTATCATCCTCGCTACCGCTAAGGAAGTATTCGCAGAGTACGGCGTAGAGGTTGAGTTTGAGGTTGGTACAATGATTGAGATTCCTCGTGCTGCCCTTACAGCTGCTAAGATTGCAGAGGAGGCTCAGTACTTCTCATTCGGTACCAACGACTTGACACAGATGACATTCGGCTACTCTCGTGACGACATCGCTTCATTCCTCCCAGCATATATGGAGAAGAAGATTTTGAAGGTTGACCCGTTCCAGGTTCTTGACCAGGAGGGTGTTGGCCAGCTCATCAAGATGGCTGTTGAGAACGGTCGCGCTACACGTCCTAACCTCCGCACTGGTATCTGCGGTGAGCACGGTGGCGAACCTTCATCAGTTAAGTTCTGCGCTAAGGTAGGTATGAACTACGCTTCATGCTCTCCGTTTAGAGTACCTATTGCCAGACTTGCGGCCGCCCAAGCTGCTGTTGAGGAATAATAGCAAATATTTGACTCTCAATAAATTAAGTGGAAAGTCCTTGTAACAGAGGACTTTCCACTTAATTCGTTTTTAGCGGAAGTACCACTGAAATGCTACAAATGATGATAGATGTTTTACATATGTTTTACAATTTCCAAGGACATGTTTTACACATGTTTTACAACTTTAAAAATGATTCTAAGAACAATTTAAACATAAAAGATATGGCAACATTTAAAACAGTGGCACTTAGACAGAGAGCAGATGGATTCTGGAATGTATCTATCCGGGTTACTCACAACAGAAAGTCAAGGTATCTGAAAACAGACAAAATCGTAGAAACAAAATCTGTGAATAAAAAGAACCATGAAGTCAAGGATCCTTTTGTTCTTGAAGCATGTACTGTCAAGATAGCCCATTTTGCGGATATGCTCAACAAACAGCCTATTAGCACATGGAGTGTGGATGATGTTGTAGCATATTTGGAAAGCGGTACAGCTGATGTATGCTTTTCAGATTATGCAAGGCAATACCATGACAATCTATACAACAATGGTCATGAACGGAACGCCAGGAACTACGAACTTGCCTATAGACATTTGGAACTCTATGCAGGTTCCAATAAAGTAATGTGTTCGCAACTCACATCCAAGTTTATCAATGGATGGATAAAGTCTCTTGCCAAAACTGCAAGAGCCAAGGAAATGTACCCTATATGTATAAGACAAATATTCAGGCAAGCGTTGCTTGAATTTAACGACTATGATTGCGGTATCATCCGTATAACAACAAATCCATGGCTAAAAATAAAAATACCAAAGGCAGACACTCCAGAGAAGCGAGCTATTACTATGGAAGAATGCCGTGCTTTCTTTGCCGCTCCTCTCCCACCTTCCGACCGTATATTGCCTTTGGCAGAGCTTGGACATGATGTTGCCATGATGGTGCTTTGCCTTGCAGGAATGAATACGGTTGATATATATAATTTGAAGAAAGAAGATTACCATGATGGCATCATTAGCTATGAGCGAGCAAAAACTCGCAAGTTCAGAAACGATCATGCTTATATGGAAATGAAGATACCTGGTATCTTGCAACCTGTATTCGACAAGTATCTTGATAAAACAACCTCGCCTTATCTTTTCGATTTCCACAAACGTATGACCAACAGCGACAGTTTTGGTGCCAACATTAATTGTGGAATCCGTCAGATATGCGAGAAAAGTCTCCATATTCCACATGAGAAGGCGTATTGTGTATATACATTTCGCCATACATGGGCAACTGTTGCCCAAAACGAATGTGGAGCATCCATTGATGAGGTTGGCTTTGCTATGAACCATTCAGACCGTCATCGTGTGACAAGGTCTTATGTTAAGATAGACTTCTCACCTGCATGGGCGTTGAATGAAAAAGTCTTGGAGAAGATATTCTTCACTGAGGATAAATCACGAGATTATTCGAAGGCTGATAGCACGGTATTTGAACGTTTCTCATTCCGTCAGATGATGAAAGGCTCTATTTTTTATCGAGGAAGGAAAATCAGTGAGTTCACTGATGTTGGCTTTAACAACGTGGATGAAATAATAGGTAAACTGATGAAAGAACTTCCAAGCACGATTCCATCAAGAGCAATGGTTCTTATCAAGATAGAGAATGTCGATAAAGGACAAACTCAAACCTATAGTCGTATGGTTGAATGACCATTATCTATAATTACACGTTACTGTATAGAAAGAATACATATATAGTAATAAGAATCCTTATAAGGAAACAATATTATTCTATATAAGTGTTATATGGAATATATCTATGCGTGTATTATCCCCTTTCGCCAGTTCTCTCCATGCACGGCGTTGCTGTGTATTCTGCAAACAAGGCGAAACTGCCCAGGAGCAAAGCTTCTCTTCACTCCAGAGCAGCAAGGGAGAGAGGTCGAACATTCTTCAGGGGCAATGCGAACAACACCCATACTACGGATGCTGCACACTTTCCGGGCTGCCATCAGAAAGTAAGGCTCGTTCTTTT
>ERZ859937.339-NODE-339-length-20651-cov-1.859293_pt1 | contig 20651 bp, 23 predicted proteins | sample MGYA00509985_ERZ859937 | MGnify/ENA primary metagenome ERZ859937 (study PRJEB30046, sample SAMN00715169) | human gut metagenome | study: EMG produced TPA metagenomics assembly of the A metagenome-wide association study of gut microbiota in type 2... | reverse complement strand
ATAATTTACTCTACAATTATAACTTCCTGCCTTTAAATACCATCGACTATCGCCTTTTACATTCCATACTGCTCGAATCAAATTACCTTCTATAGCGCTATATGGAGTATTACTTCCATTATTCTGAACGCCTAATAATTGAGTAGTATATGTTGCACTTGCAGCATTTCCACTATAAGAAGTAATAGTTTTTAGCACTCCATTATCTGAATATACTGGTACAGTTGCAGAACCTACCGTACCTCCAGAATTTCCAGTAGTTGGAATACGATTACCTCCATTTGCGTATGCATTTCCAGCAACATATAAAGTATTAATATAACCAGTAGCCCAATAATTAGAAGTTGAACCAATATTATAAGTATTATTTGAAGCTGGAACCATAGCATGATGATCATCAAAAATATAATTCCAAGCCTGCCAAGTTGTTGCAATGGAAAATCTCCAAGCGGCTTGATCATTATAACTTAATGGTAAAACAAATTGAGAATTATAGCCATTATTATCAAGATGTCTAAAATTCATTACATGATACCAATTGGTAGATATCAATCCCATTGAGGCTTTTCCATTACTGGTAGTAGCTAAATAAGCAGTTTTATAATTGCATTATTTCTTCATTTGTGTGCAAAAAAAGCTATGATTAATTTATTTGTTTGTATCTTTGCAAACTAATTTAACAATAAAGAAGGTATGAGTTACAATTTGTTGAAAGGAAAAAGAGGTATTATTTTTGGTGCATTGAACGAACAGTCTATCGCATGGAAAGTTGCTGAAAAGGCTGTAGAAGAAGGTGCGTCCATTACATTGTCCAATACTCCGTAGCTGTCCGCATGGGAGAAGTTTCTGCTTTAGCTGAGAAACTGAATTGTGAGGTAATTCCAGCAGATGCAACCAGCGTTGAAGATTTGGAGAATGTTTTCAAACGTTCGATGGAAATATTAGGTGGAAAAATAGATTTCGTTCTTCATTCTATCGGTATGTCTCCTAACGTTCGTAAGAAACGTACTTATGATGACCTCGATTATGATATGTTGAGCAAGACTTTGGATATATCTGCCGTTTCGTTCCACAAAATGATTCAAGCTGCTAAAAAGCTGGATGCTATTGCAGAGTATGGTTCAATTCTGGCATTGAGTTATGTTGCTGCGCAACGTACATTCTATGGATATAATGATATGGCGGATGCAAAAGCATTGCTTGAATCTATCGCGCGCAGTTTTGGTTACATTTATGGTCGTGAACATCATGTGCGTGTGAATACCATATCTCAGTCGCCGACTATGACTACTGCCGGCTCAGGTGTGAAAGGTATGGATAAACTGTTTGATTTTGCTAACCGTATGTCACCATTAGGCAATGCTTCGGCAGACGAATGTGCAGATTACTGTATTGTAATGTTCTCTGACCTGACTCGCAAAGTGACTATGCAGAATTTATATCACGATGGAGGCTTCTCCAGTGTAGGTATGAGTTTGCGTGCCATGGCAACTTATGAAAAAGGTTTGGACGAATATAAAGACGAAAACGGAAATATCATTTACGGATAAGAAATAGATGATACGCAAAATTATATTCATATTAGTGGGATGTCTTGTTGCTCTTTCCTCCTGTCAATGGGATGGGAAGAGTGGCAATACTGCTGATGTGGATGTAAGAGTTGCCCGTTATGATCGTTTGCAGTATGAGTATGTTACGATGAATAGTTTCTCGGCACTGCAAAAAATGAATACGGACTATCCTCAGGTTACCAAGCTGTTGATAGAAGATGTATTGGCGATAGGTGAGGTGGATGACATGAAGATTAACGACCGGATGTTGGAATATTATTCGGATTCTACCTTATTGACTTTGATGCACGATGCCGAAGAGAAATTTAAGGATCTTAGTTGGGTTGAGGAAAAACTGACTAAAGGTTTCAAACGTTTGAAGAAAGAGGTTCCTGCATTGTTCGTTCCTCATTTTTATGCTCAAATAGCTGCTCTGAATCAGTCTGTTGTAGTTGGGGATAGTTTTTGGGTTTTAGTATTGATAAGTATATGGGGGCGGATTATCCTTTATATAAACGCTTCTATTATGACTATCAATGTCGCAGTATGGAGCCTGATCGTATTGTTCCGGATTGTTTTACCTTTTATTTGCTGAGTCAGTATCCTTTGCCATGGCAGCCTGGTCGTACTTTATTAGATATGATTATGCATCGTGGAAAGATAAATTGGATAGTGGCTCATATTTTAGGGTATGAATCTTTTGAGAAAGAGATGGGATATAGTGAGGATGAGGCTGAGTGGTGCAGGAAGAACAAAATAAGTCTGTGGAAGACAATGGTTGAAAATGGTCATTTATATGCTACCGATCCTCTTGTTGTACGTACTTATATACGCAAGGATCCCTTTATTTCTATTATGGGTGAGAAAACTCCTGCAAGCATTGGAGTATGGATGGGGATTTTGCTGATTGATGAATATATGAAAAAGCATCCTGATATGACAATAAAGGATTTGTTGGCTAAGACGGATTATCATCAGATGTTGGCTGAAACAGATTTCAAACCTTGATATTTTGATTGATTAGTAGTATGATGGAAGTTGCTTTGTATCTATTGCCTGTCACATTGGGCGAAACTCCTGTGGAAAATGTGTTACCTGTGTATAATAAAGAGGTCATTCTCGGCATCAAACATTTTATTGTAGAAGATGTACGCTCGGCACGTCGCTTTTTGAAAAAGGTAGATCGCGGATTGACATAGATGCATTGACTTTTTATCCATTGAACAAACATACTTCTCCTGAAGATATTTCCGGTTATCTGAAACCTTTGTTAGCCGGACAGTCCATGGGAGTTATTTCTGAAGCCGGTTGTCCGGCTGTTGCCGATCCTGGAGCGGATGTGGTTGCTATTGCTCAGCGTAAGAATCTTAAAGTGGTGCCTTTGGTAGGACCTTCCTCTATTATTATGTCTGTTATGGGGTCGGGTTTTAATGGACAAAGTTTTGCTTTTCATGGTTATTTGCCTATTGAGTCTGGTGAGCGTGCAAAACGTATTAAGGTATTGGAGCAGCGTGTTTATGCAGAAGATCAGACGCAGCTTTTTATTGAAACTCCTTATCGTAATAATAAGATGGTGGAAGATATTCTTAAGAATTGCCGTCCGCAAACCAAACTTTGTATTGCTGCCAATATTACGTGTGAAGGAGAATATATCAAGACTAAGACAATAAAGGAGTGGCAGGGGAAATTGCCGGACTTATCGAAGATTCCCTGCATATTCTTGATTTATAAGTAGTGCGATAACAGATATTCATTTAAATTCCTCCCACATTTGTGCCACTATGTTCAGATGATCTACTTCTTCTTTTAGAAAAGAACTATATTGGGCAGAATTCATTTCTATTTCTTCGGGAGTAACAAATTTCCCTCCAGTAAAATGTATCTGTTCTTCGTCATTTAAAGGAAGAATATATAGCATGATGGTTTTTTTTACTCCATTGGTTTCTTTTACCAAATGTTTCAGACTGAAGCGTGGCTCCGGTTGTCCGGTAATATGGTTGCTATATTTATTTTCTACTTCTTTGGCATATTTATCCGTATCTGTCTTGCAGGCATAAATGTAGTCTTCCATAGGTATGTCCAGCTTGCCGGGTTCTTCACCTTGATAACTGCGGGGGGCAACATAAATCTTTCATTGCAAATAGGGGCGATACGTAAGAAAGGCATTTTTTTATAAGTTAAACTGATTGTTTTCACAAAAGCATGATTGACAATAATGCAAATGACATATATCAAAGGAGGGATGATGTGGGTCATAGCGTAAAGGGTATTATAAGAAAGTGGACTGAAAAATAAATAAATTATACAGGAAGCAAACAAGTGAATGCCGGATAAAACAGCTATAACCTGTGTGGCCCAACAGTTCAGAATAGATATCTTATAATGAAAGTAGGAGAATAGTTTTGCATAAAAATTGGGGACCATGAGGTAGAGTAGTGAAAAACAGAGTATCAGTATTTCTAACGTAATGGGAACTGTTCGGTCCGGAATAAGCATATCTCCGCTTATACCTTTTATGATGGATGCAATGATTAATGCCAAAGTTCCATGTAGTAATACTAGGTTTGGCTGATAAACAGGAGGTTTGACAAGTCTGTATAGGATATAAATAATGCTAGCCAAACTACAGACATACAAAACAGCTGCATCTTGAAAGAAAATGCAGAAAATCATACATACGATGGTTGGAATTAACCCTGTAGACATGATTAAATTCTTGTATTCCAGTAACGATTTCATTCTCTCTATCTCTATTTATATCTTTATAACAAAAAAGATATAAAGTTGGTTTACTCGTTACCCTTTAAATTTTATATGTTTTTCTGCATGATAGGAGGAACGTACCAAAGGTGCGCTTTCCACTTCTCGGAATCCTTTCTTTAATCCAATTGTTCTATACTGTTTGAATTGATCGGGGGTAATATATTCCGCTACCGGATAATGGCGGTGGGTGGGTTGTAGATATTGGCCAATAGTAAGTATCTTGCAACCTTGTGCCAATAAATCGTCCATGACTTCTTCCACTTCTTCCGGCCGTTCTCCCAAACCTACCATAATACCGGATTTAGCTGTAATACCATTATTGGCTATTTGTTCGATGACCTTTAAACTGGTTGCATAGTTGGCTGCACTTCGTACCAAGGGACTGATGCGGCGTACGGTTTCCATATTGTGTGAAATGATGTCTGGTTTGGCGTCAATGACTAGCTGAATCAGTTCGCTTCTTCCTTGAAAATCAGGAATTAAAACTTCGGACGTGGTTTCCGGATTCAATCGTTTGATTTCTGAAATCGTTTTAGCCCAATGGGCAGCACCCAAATCATTTAGATCATCACGGTCTACAGAAGTAATAACGGCATGGGATAATTTCATGAGTTGAATGGACTCTGCTACATGGGTCGGTTCTTCAGGGTCTAACGGAAGAGGTCGTCCGGTCTGTGTGTTGCAAAATTTGCAGGAACGGGTACAAATTTCGCCACCTATCATAAAAGTGGCAGTACCTTTTCCCCAGCATTCTCCCATATTGGGACATCGTCCGCTACTACAAATGGTATGTAGTTTATGAGAATCTACAATATGTTTGGTCTCGGTATATCGAGCGTTTGCCCCTATGTTTATTTTAAGCCAGTCTGGTTTTTTAACATGATTCATGATGATATTAGATTTATAATTTACCACAGATTATACCAATGTAAATTGTTCTCATTCGGTTTTTATGTAAAACTGTATAATCTGTGATGAATGGTTTTTATTTTAAATTATCAATAAAGAAATTGGCTACGCGAGTCAGTAAATGTCTAGTTGTGTTGCCTCCACTGATTCCATGGTTGCGGTTGGTATAGATTTGCATGTCAAATTGCTTGTCGGCCTGTACCAATGCTTCACTATATTCTGCGTTGTTACGTAAGTGTACATTATCATCTGCTGTGCCGTGGATCAGCAACAATTCACCGTTCAGTTTGTTGGCACGGTTAATAGCAGATGCAGCATTGTAACCTTCCATGTTTTCTTTGGGGGTACGCATGAAGCGCTCTGTATATACCGAATCGTAGAAACGCCAGTCTGTAGGAGCTGCAACAGCGACTCCTGCTTTGAATATCGGTGTTCCTTCACTCATGGACATTAATGTATTGTAACCTCCATAGCTCCATCCCCATATACCGATACGGTTACCATCCACGTAAGGTAGTGTACTTAAGTATTTGGCGGCTTCTACTTGATCTTTCGATTCTTTTACTCCTAAGTTCAAGTAGGTACATTTTTCAAAATCAGAACCCCGGCCACCAGTTCCGCGTCCGTCTACACAAGCCATGATGAAGCCTTGACCGGCCATATAAGCTTCGAACATGCCGCCATCTCTACGGGCTCCAATTCCCCATTTGTCTGCAACTTCTTGTGAACCCGGTCCACTGTATTGGTGCATGATAACAGGATATTTTTTGTTTGGATTGAAATTTGCGGGTTTCATTATCCAACCATTCAATTCTACACCGTCATTGGTCTTGAAACTAAATAGTTCTTTACTTGGCATATTCAGACGTGAAACTTGGTGTTTCAATTTGTTATTATCTACTAAGGTTGCCAACTCTTTACCATTATTGTCATTAAGGGTAATGACAGGAGGGGTGTTGATATTAGAGTAAGTATTGATGTAATACTTCATATTGTTACTGAAAATAGCTTTATGAGTTCCTTCCTGCTTGGACAGTTTGGTCTTTTTACCTTTGCCATCCACTTTGTAGATAGCGGTGCGTAGCGGACTGCCTTCATTGCTCTCAAAATAGAATGTGTTGGTAGCTTCATCCCATCCCAGGAAATCTTTCACTTCGAAGTTTCCTTTTGTGAGTTGCTTAACCAGGTTTCCTCCGCTAGTGTAAAGATAGAGATGGTTATAACCGTCTTTTTCACTCATCACTACAAAATTTTTTGGATAGAAAACGATGTTGGAGTATGCTTCTTCTTTAATGTATTGGGGAGCTTCATCACGTACCATCAGTTTACACAATGTACTTCGTGGATTGGCAAAATAGAGGTCGAAACGGTTTTGATGACGGTTCAAAGTCATGATTGCCAACGCATTCTCATCATCCGTAAACTTGATGCGAGGGATATAACCGTCTGCGTCTAGAGGCAAGTCCATCTTGCGGGTTACCTTACTTTTTATATCAAAAGTATGAACGGTTACTTTGGAGTTGTCAATTCCTGGCATAGGGTATTTGTATTCATATTCTCCCGGATAAGTGCTGAATTTCTCTAATGCGGGAACCATACCTTTGTATAGTGGAAAAGAATACATAGGTACTTGACTCTCATCAAAACGGATATAGGCAAGCATCTGGCTGTCTGCACTGAAGTCGAAAGCACGGTTGAAACCGAATTCCTCCTCATATACCCAGTCGGGAATACCATTTAGTACTTCGTTGAATTTGCCGTCTTTGGTTACTTGTGATTCACTGTTGCCAAACAATAATTTTACCAGATAGATGTTATTATCACGTACAAAAGCTATCTGATTGCCATCCGGTGAGAATAAAGGAACCTGTTGTGGACCGTTTTCTGAGAGCGGTTCCATTTTATTGTTTTTTACGTTGAAAATATAATAATTGGCAGTAAACGAACGACGATAAATCGGTTTGGTATCAGTCTGTATTAGAATCAGTTTCTCATCGGGTGACATGATATAGTCATCAAATGACTTGATGCTACAGTCACGGGCCGTATTTACATCGAAGATGGTACCTGTTTCTTTGCCGGTCTTGAAAGAATACTGCATGATTTTTTTGCCATCAGTACTCATTTGGGTGTAATGTTCTCCATCCAACATCGGTTTGATACCTCTGATTCCTTCGGCACGATACGTTCTGTTTGCTACGTCTTGCAAGCTTACTTGTTGGGCTCCGACTGTCAGCAGGCAGAAGAATAAAATAATAAATATGCTTAATTTTCTCATAATAGATAAATTCTTTAAATGATAATCAAAGACAAAGGTAAAACTTTTGTTTGAAAATACGTATCTTTGTCCCGCAAAATAAGTTCATGAACAGAGAGATGCTTTATAACGACTTATCCGGCTTTTTAGCCATGCACTTTCCTTGCAAAGTGCAGAAGATTTCTATTAATGCCGGATTTACTTGTCCTAACCGTGACGGCTCGGTAGGATACGGAGGTTGCACTTATTGTAATAATCAAACATTTAATCCGGCCTATTGCCATACGGGAAAGTCTGTTACTCAGCAGTTGGAAGAAGGAAAGCGGTTCTTTGTACGTAAATACCCGGAAATGAAATATCTGGCCTATTTTCAGGCTTATACCAATACGTATGGGGAACTGGAAGAGTTGAAAAGAAAATACGAAGAGGCGCTGATGGTAGAGGATGTGGTAGGGCTGGTGATAGGGACTCGTCCGGACTGTATGCCGATATCATTACTGGATTATTTGGAAGAGCTTGGTAAACACATTTTTGTATTAGTGGAGTATGGCATTGAAAGTACGGATGATGAAACGTTGCGCAGGATAAACCGGGGACATACTTTTGCCGTTTCTGCAGAGGCTGTTCGGAAGACTGCAGAGAGAGGGATTTTGGTAGGAGGGCATATAATCCTTGGTTTGCCCGGAGAAAAAAGAGAAATGTTAATCGGACAGGCCGGAGTACTTTCACAATTACCTCTGACTACTTTAAAGCTGCATCAGTTACAACTTATTAAAGGTACGCGTATGGCGAGTGAATATGTGAAAGATCCTGAAGCTTTCCATCTTTATACAGCTGATGAATATGTTGATTTAGTCATTGATTATATAGAACATCTTCGTCCGGACATCGTACTGGAGCGTTTTGTTTCCCAATCACCCAAAGAATTGTTGATAGCTCCTGATTGGGGATTGAAAAATTATGAATTTACGAATAAGGTGAAAAAGCGGATGAGAGAAAAAGATGCCTGGCAAGGCAAATACTATAAATATTAAAAGAAGGAAACAGATATGGAAATCAAAGGAAAAGTACATTATGTGGGAGTGAATGACCGTAACAAGGCTTTGTTTGAGAACTTGTGGCCGTTACCTTACGGTGTGTCTTATAACTCTTATTTGATTGACGACGAGATGGTCGCCTTGGTGGATACAGTAGATGTATGCTATTTTGAGGTTTATTTAAAGAAAATTCGTAGTATTATCGGTGATAAACCTATCAATTATTTGATTATAAATCATATGGAACCAGACCATTCCGGTTCTATTAGTTTGATCAAGCAATATTATCCTAACATTGTGATTGTCGGTAATAAGAAGACTTTCGAAATGATTGAAGGATTTTATGGTGTAGGCGGTGAGCGTTATGTAGTGGGTGAAGGAGATTTTTTAGCTTTGGGACACCACAGACTGCGTTTTTCATTGATTCCAATGGTTCACTGGCCCGAAACGATGGTTACTTTTGATGAAACGGAAGGTATTTTGTTTTCCGGTGACGCTTTCGGTTGTTTTGGTGCATTGAATGGTGGTGTGGTTGATACAAATATTAATACAGATATTTATTGGAATGAAATGGTGCGCTATTATTCTAATATTGTAGGCAAATATGGTGCGCCGGTACAGAAGGCCTTACAGAAATTGCAAAACTTGAAAATAACGACTGTTTGTTCTACTCATGGTCCGGTATGGACGGAAGAAATTCCTCGCGTGGTACGTATTTATGACCGTTTGAGTCGTTATGAGGCTGAAGAAGGGGTTGTAATAGCTTATGGCTCGATGTATGGTAATACAGAAGAAGTGGCAGAAGTTATTGCAGAAGAACTGAGCAAGCAGGGAATTCGTAATATCGTGATGCATAATGTTTCTCATACCAGTCATTCTTTTATTATTGCGGATGTATTCAAATATAAAGGACTGATTGTGGGATGCCCCACTTATAATACTCAGATGTATCCGGAAATGGAAGCTCTGCTGAGCAAGCTGGCTTCTCGCGAGATAAAGGGACGTTATCTGGGATATTTTGGCTCATTTACATGGGCTAGCGCTGCTGTGAAGAAAATTGCAGAGTTTAATGATAAGTTGAAATTTGAGCCTGTCGGAAATCCTGTAGAAATGAAACATAGCATGAAGGCCGAAACTAACACTCAGGCAAAGGAGTTGGCTAAGGCTATGGCTGATCGTTTGAAAGCGGATAGAAAATAAATCTTGTGATAGAACATAAATGACGCAAATGACACATGATTGGTAAGATCAAGCTTGTGACAATTGCGTCATTCGTGTTCTAAAAATTTCTGACGTTAGGCTTGATGTACAGTAAGCTGCGGGAATGGGAAGTTAATTCCTTCTTTATTAAAAGTAGTATAAACAGTCTGATTCATACTGAAAAATACGTTCCAATAATCCGAACTATTCACCCATACGCGGATTTTTATATTTACACTGCTGGCAGCAAGTTCTCCTAATTCAATAAAAGGGGGCGGACTGGTAAGAATACGTTTATCATTGGCTATGATTTCGCGCAATACTTTTTCTACTTTATTATAGTCTTCTCCGTAGTCCACGCCAAAATTCCATTCTATACGGCGGGTGTCCAGTTTACTGTAATTTGTAATGACCCCACTACTCATGGCTCCATTAGGTACATATATCATCTTGTTGTCTGCAGTGATAAGAATAGTATGAAAAATCTGTATTTCTTTTACTGTTCCCGAGGCACCGGTAGAAGCTTCGATAAAGTCCCCCACTTTATAAGGCCTGAACAATAAGATAATCATCCTCCGGCAAAATTTTGTAAGTTACCAGACAGTGCCATACCGATGGCAACACCGGCAGAAGCGAGAAGTGCGGCGAATCCTGTCAGTTCGATACCTAATTTCCCTATCACAGCAAGAATCAGCATGATGAGCAGTAAGATATTCACCATACTCTTTAGGAATGACTGGATACTCGGGTCCACTTTTCTTTTTTCCAAAATACGTGCAAAAAGTCTGTTCAGCCAATTTATGAGGAACTTTCCGATTATAAAAATAATAAGTGCTCCTAATACTCTTTCTCCTAATTGAATGCCGGAGTCGATCAGTTTCTCTAATGCATTGGTTAATTGAATACTTGTTTCAGATGCTAATAACATGATAAATTTACTTTAATTTGACATTTCTAATATATAAAACAATTCAGATTAAAAATCGTTCAGAATACCTTTGCCTTGGCGTACAATTTCTGCTTCTCCGCTTGTACAGTTCACAATGGTAGAAGGTTCTATGTTTCCGATACCTCCGTCAATAATTAGTTCTACCTCTTTCCCGAATTTTTCTTCTATTAGTTCTGGAGTGGTAATATATTCTATGTCTTCACCATCTTTCAGAGGCAACGTGGTGGTCATGATCGGTGCTTTTAGTATATGGCATATTTCTCTGATGATGTTGTTGTCAGGTACGCGTATACCTACTTCTTTACGGTTCTTGAATATTTTGGGCAGACGGTTTCCCGTATTCAGGATAAAAGTAAACGGTCCGGGAAGATTTCGTTTCATTAGCTTGAATGTGCTGTTATCTACTTTGGCATATTCGCTGATATTGCTTAAGTCGTAACAGATAATGGATAAATTGTTTTTACGTGGATCAATGTTTTTCAGTTTGCAGATACGTTCTATTGCACGTTCTTTCAGGCCATGACATCCTATGGCATACATCGTATCGGTAGGGTAAATAATTAACCCGCCCTCTTCCAATATCCGGATTACTTCTTCCAGATCTTTGGGATTATTATTCTTATTATAAAGTCTTAAAAGCATGTTATTTTAATTTTTAGAATTTTTTTCACGCAAGCGTTCCGCAATAGCCCATTGTAGGGCGGCTTCCTCTTCTTTTCCTACTTTCATCAATACGTCTCCGAAATATTCATGGGCCTTTGGATGTTCCGGTTTTAAAGAAACAGCCCGGTCAAAATCTCCCAAAGCTCCTTCTATATTATCTAGTGCTAGTCTGTTTTTTCCTCGATTATAAATAGCTTTGAATAAAGCGGGACTAAGGCGTACTGCTTCATTCAGACAAACTTCGGCTTCGTAATATTCCTTGTCATTATGTAATGTGATACCTTTACGCACCCAAGCGTCCGTATAAGAAGGATTCAATTCAATCGCTTTGTCATAATTGGCAATAGCAGCACGTGAATCATGTGCTTGGATAATACATTCATTTCCCATTAAATAATATTCGCGGGCATATTTTTCAAGATTTTTACGTTGTACATGGAATTGGTCTTTTAGCCGTTTGTTTTCGACCTTCAAATTGTTGATGATTCCCAGTTTCTTACGTATAAATCTTTTAATCAAAGGTTTTTCGATGTCATAACGTGAATGGATGGCAAGAAAGAATTGTTCTAGAAATCTTTCAAAATCACCTTTGTCGAAGTGTTGTACTGCTTCTACATATTGTACATCAGCTTGTGCCTGCTTCAATGCTTTTTCAATGGACTGGCGGTTGTTGAATCGTTGAGAGAACTTTACTATTTCCGGACGGACAAAGATATCTCCACGTGTAATTTGCTTTTTTAGTTGGATGCCGTTTAGTGAAGTACAGCGGCTCAATGCTACGTAGGCTTGTCCACCGGCAAACACCCCTCCTGTAAAATCAATAACGACCCTGCTGAAAGTCAATCCTTGGCTTTTGTGTATAGTGATGGCCCATGCCAAACGGATAGGATATTGTATAAATACTCCTAACTCTTCTTCTTCTATTTTTTTTTCTAGTTCATTGTACCTATATCGTATATTGCGCCAACTGTCTTTTTTAACGTCAAATTCCTGCCCGTCTTCTGTGATAACATATAATGTATCCTCTTCGTCTATACCTGAAATGGTGCCAATCGTACCGTTCACCCAACGGCGGTCGTAATCGTTTTTTATAAAAATAATTTGTGCTCCTGGTTTTACTTCCAGTTCCATTTGGGTGGGAAGGCTGCTTTCTGGAAACTCTCCATGTATCTCACCGGTCAGAATCGTTGATTCTCCAGGCAGTTCAGATAATTTCTTTTCATTGATAAAGTCTACGGTATCTCTCCGGGTAGCAAGTGTGATATACATATCACTTTCATTTTCTTCTATTTGAGTGTTGTAACGGGTGTTTAGTAGTTGTAAGTCAGCTGCTCCGGCAGTATTGGTCCGGATATGATCCAATACATTAACAAAAACTTTGTCCGACTGGCGGTATACTTTTGTCAGTTCTATGGATACCAACTCCATTTCCTGAAAGACTCGTGCCGAAAAGAAATAAGGGGTGGGATAGAAGCGGTTGATTATCTCACGTTCGTCATTTTTAATGACTGGTTCAAGCTGAAAAATATCTCCTACCAGCAAAATTTGTTTGCCTCCGAATGGTTCACGCATATTTTGTGAATATACCCGCAATATTTTGTCTATAAAGTCAATAATGTCTGCCCGAACCATGGAAATTTCATCGATGATCACTAATTCTACTTCTTTTATCAGTTTTCGATGAGCGGAAGTATATTTTAGAAAGCTATGTAACTTTCCATCTTTCAAACTGAATTTAGGATCATCCGGCAAAAGTGGATAGAATGGTAATTTAAAAAAACTATGCAGTGTGCTTCCACCGGCATTGATAGCTGCGATACCTGTGGGAGCCAGTACTATATGTTTCTTTTTGGTTACTTCGCAGACATATTTTAGAAAAGTAGATTTACCTGTACCCGCCTTTCCAGTGAGGAATACTGACTGACGTGTATATTGGATAAGATTCAAGGCATCTTGAAACTCTTTATTATGGGTATCTACTTGCATTTGTCCATACGTTTAAAAATGAATGAACAAAGATAGTGGAAATCCCGTAAAAGGGCATAAAAAAGACGGTTAAATAACCGTCCTTTTTTATAGTCCTACAGGGTGTTGCTCTGTATTGGTTCTAATTTACTTTGTTTCGTTCAACATAACGTAACCCCAAATCATAGGATCAGCGTTAGCGATTTTGTGAAAAATGTTTTTTACCTTTTTCATAATGTTATCCTTTCTTTTTTAATTAATACCTAAAACACTCATAAATAGCAGGCATACCTCCCGGTTAGCCTTCTTTAAACAATCTTTCTTTTTACCTTAGTAGCTACTAAAAAATATCTTTTTATGTTTTACAACACAAAGATAAAGCTTTTGTTCGTTATAATATGTATTTTGCAGCATATTTTTAATCAATATTCCAATTTTATTGATTTAGGTCAACAAAGTAGGAGCTTCTTGTTGCATTTTGGTGAATATTTTGTTCGTTTCTGCCGTATAACATATAAATCAGTTTGCTTACCTCAAGAAATATTGTTTGATTTGTGATATCATAATAATATCAAAATAAATCATTATGGAAACAAAAGAAATGTCTTACAATGAGCTGGTAATCAATGGATTTATGGCTTTGTTCTTTAACTTGGTTATGTTGCCTGCACTAGTATTCCTGAACTTTTTGATTTTTGGACAACTACCTTGGTTATCTATTCCTGTTTTATTTGTGCTGGTATTGTTGTTTGTGCTGATGCTTCCGGGATATTTTTCTCAAGAACCTAATGAGGCACGTGTAATGGTGTTTTTCGGTGAATATAAAGGCACTTTTAAAAACACAGGCTTCTTTTGGGTAAACCCTTTCATGAACAAGAAAAAGTTGTCTCTTCGCGCCCGTAATCTGGATGTGGAGCCGATAAAGGTGAATGATAAGATTGGTAATCCTATTCTGATAGGGCTGGTTTTGGTTTGGAAATTGAAAGATACCTATAAGGCGATGTTTGAGATTGATGCGCAGACGATGGCGGACAGTAAAGGGACAGGGACGGCAAGTGTCAGCGTGGCAGGGCGTATGAATGCTTTTGAAGATTTTGTACGTGTGCAGAGTGATGCGGCTCTTCGCCAGGTGGCCGGACAGTATGCTTACGATGACAATGAGCATGATACTAATGAACTGACCTTGCGTGGCGGAGGTGAAGAAATTAATGACCAGCTGGAACGTCAGCTTAATGAGCGTCTGGCTATGGCCGGTATGGAAATAGTAGAGGCCAGAATCAATTATTTGGCTTATGCCCCAGAGATTGCAGCGGTGATGCTTCGTCGTCAGCAGGCAAGTGCTATTATTACCGCGCGCGAAAAAATAGTGGAAGGGGCTGTTTCTATGGTTAAGATGGCTTTGGATAAATTAGCCGAGGATGGAATTGTAGAACTGGATGAAGAAAAGAAAGCCGCTATGGTCAGTAATTTGTTGGTAGTGCTTTGTGCGGATGAGCCAGCACAGCCGGTAATTAATTCCGGAACGTTGAATCATTAATGTAGGAAATGGCAAAGAAAGAGATGATAAAAAGCTTTGTGCTCAGAGTGGACGCAGAAACTATGGAAGCTATCGAGAAATGGGCGGCAGATGAATTCCGTTCTACGAATGGACAGCTTCAATGGATTATAGCGGAAGCTTTGCGCAAGAGTGGCAGAATGAAGAAAAAGAAGACAATAATCAAAAAAGAAGAAACAGAATGATACAGTTATTTTGATTGTTTATACTGTTTTGGGTCTGTAAAAAGGGTATCAATATCGATAAAACAAATTATTTTTCTTATTTTCATAGGGTATTTTAATCCTGGGTGATCTTATAAGTAGAAACAGGATAGTATTTACTTTTTTAATACCTTAATGAATATGAGAGCGCATAAAAAACAATTTATTGAATGGACACTGCTCATTGTTCTTTGGCTGAGTGCCATTCCGGGATGGAGCCAAGAGGAGGTACCGTTTGCTGAAGAGAATACTTATATTACAGTCAGCGGTGTAGTAAAGGACAAACAAAATAGAAGGACTTTAGAGTATGTCAATGTATCTGTTCCGGGCAGCAGTGTGGGGACGGTGACAAATGCGGATGGTGAATTTTCTTTGAAGATAGAAGATGCGGAGATGGTTTTTGCTTTAGAAATTTCACATATCGGTTATCATAACAATAGAGTACGTTTAGATAAAGAACATTTATCGGATTTAAAGATTTACCTTACCCCTCATGCCAATATGTTGAATGAGATTGTGGTTTATGCCCACAACCCTCGTTTTATAGTGGAAGAGGCCATTCGCAAGATTCCTGTCAATTACAGTAATAAAAACAATATGCTTACCGGTTTTTACAGGGAAACTGTTCAGAAAGGGCGTCGTTATATCAATATTTCGGAAGCTATTATTGATGTTTACAAGACTTCTTATGAGGATATGACAACTACTCGAGACCGGGTACAGGTTTTGAAAGGACGTCGGCTGCTTAGTCAGAGAGCCAGTGATACGTTGGGGGTGAAACTGGCTGGCGGTCCTACTTTATCTATCTATGTGGACATTGTGAAAAATCAGGATGCGTTGTTGGATGTGGAAACGTTGAACTATTATGATTTCTTTATGGAAGAACCGGTACAGATAGACAATCGTCAGCAATATGTGATCAGTTTCCGTCCCCGTGTTGTTTTGCCTTATGCCTTGTATTATGGCAAATTGTATATTGATCGTGACAAGTTGTCGTTTACTCGTGCGGAATTTAGCTTGTCTATGGATAATAAAGTCAAGGCGGTACAGGCTATTCTTGCCAAGAAACCTTATGGCTTACGTTTTAAACCACAGGAACTTTCTTTCCTTGTTACCTATAAAGATGTGGATGGGAAAACCTTTCTGAACTATATCCGTAACCGTATTCGGTTTAAGTGTGATTGGAAGCGCAAGCTTTTCTCTACCGGTTATACTGTGCTTTCAGAGATGGTGGCAACGGATAGGGAGGAAAATAATGTGGCGATAATTCCCGGAAAGATGGCTTTTCATCAGAAAGATGCTTTTTATGATAAAGTGGATGAATATTGGAGCGAGGATTTCTGGGGCTCCTATAATATTATTGAACCTACGGAATCATTGGAAAATGCAGTCCATAAGTTAAAGAAACAATCGCGTTAAGGCCTCGGATGAAGTTTGCATGGTTGAAAAGAATTACCAAAAAAGAAGTGGATGCTGAATGATTTGTTAACACTGACCAAAATAAGGGAGGGAGATATAAAGGCGTTTGAAGATGTGTTTCGCCGTTATTATTCCCCTCTCTGTTGGTATGCCATGAGTATCACCGGCAGTAGGAGGCTGCGGAGGAAATCGTAGAGGAGTTGTTTTATGGGTTTTGGAGAGATCGGGAGAGGCTGCCGTTGTTCCGTTCTATGAAAAGCTATCTTTATGTTGCGGTGCGCAATCAGTCTTTTCAATATTGCGAGCATCTGGAGGTGAGAAACAAATATCGGGAGTTTGTTCTCTCGCGGAAGGGGCGGACACAGGATAGCAGTCCTCAAGAAGAGATAGAATACCAGGAATTAAGACATTTGATAGATACTACGCTTGCTCGGATGCCGGAACGAAGGTTGCGCATATTCCGGATGCATCGTATGGAAGGTAAAAAGTATGCGGAAATAGCTTCGCAGCTTTCTTTGTCGGTGAAGACTGTAGAGGCTGAGATGACAAAAGCTCTTAAAGCATTAAAAAAAGAAATTGAGAATTATATTATAAGGACATGAGTGAAACAAAAAGAAATAAGGAAAGAGTGGATCGGGCATGGAATAAATTGTATGACCGTTTGGATGCTGACGGACTTTTGTTATCAGGCCGGCAGGATAGGAAACGTTTGTCTGCATCCATGTTGTGGAAGTGGGGGGCTGTGGCTGCTATATGGGTCGGAATATGTGTCTTTTTGACTGTTACTTATCGAAAAGTGGGCGAATCGGTAGAAGCCCAGGCTTTAATTATGCAGGAGAACACGGAGCAATCTACTTTGGTGACCACACTCGAGGATGGATCTATTGTCTATATGGGTGGGGAAACCTCTTTGCAATATCCTGAACATTTCTCTATGGACAAGCGTGAGGTTAGTTTGCAGGGAAACGCTCTGTTTGATGTGACCGGTAACCGGGAACGTCCTTTTCTGATTGAAACAGAGGAGGTCAGAATTGAGGTCTTGGGAACGATGTTTCATGTGAAGAGTGATGTAGGGAGTACTTTCGAACTGTCCGTACAGCGTGGCAAGGTCAAAGTGGCATTGAAAAATAAAAATCAAGAGATGTATGTCAATGCAGGTGAAGCGGTGACGCTTAAAACACATCAATTGCGTTTCACTGATTATAGGGACGATACCCGGATAGCTCATTATTGGAAAAGTATGCGTTTCAAAGATGAATCTTTGATGAATACCTTAGGGTTATTAATATGCATTCTTCCGGTTTGCAGCTTAAGACTTCTCCCTCCTTAGGGGAGCGTCGGCTTACGGTTGCATTTTCTGGGGAAGCTCCGGAGTCTATGGCAGAGCTTATCTGTTTGGCTATGAATTTAAAATATACTCGTGAAGGTGATATAGGTGTTTTATCCGAATAAAGTGGGAAGATGAATCATATTCGTACATATCATTATTATTGGCATATCTTCTTTTTCAGTTTGCTGGTTTGCATGGCAGAATTACGAAAGCGGCGGATAGAGATGTGTTGGAGCGAGTCATTTATCTTGCTAAGAGTAAGGGTACTGTCTATACTTACTGGGCAAGGTGTCCGAACAGTCTGGTTTTCTTTTTGTTTATGACAGCAAGGTGGTGGACAATGATCGTATGGTGAAGTTGGGGGCAGGACAGCGCACTATTCGTCAGGCTGTTTACGAAATTATCGGTCGGCAGGATATCAGTCTGCGCATTGTGGAGAATCATATTTTGATCAATCAGTTGCAGGTGCAATGTCCGGTTGTTACCACTTCTAAAGATACTTTGGCCTATTTTACTTTAGAGGGCAAATTGCAGGATAATCAGTCAGGGGCTCCCATTGCTTACGGCACGGTAGGGGTAGTCGGTACTTCTATAGGCAGTATTACCAATCAGGATGGCGAATTCCGTTTACGATTGCCCGATTCGTTGAGACAGGGTCGCATCGGGGTTTCTCATGTGGGGTATGTGGGACAGGAGATGGATATGTCTTTATTAGAGGCTCAACACGCGGTGTGGTCTCTGGAACCTCGGGTGATTCCTATTCAAGAAGTGGTGATTCGTGCTGTCAATCCTATACGGTTGTTGCGTGAGATGTTGAAAGCTAAAAAAACAAATTATGCGTCGGTTCCTGTTTATCTCACTACATTTTATAGGGAAGGGGTTCGGTATAAACAAAAATTTCGTAATCTGACAGAGGCTGTTTTTAAAATCTACAAACCTTCTTCTTTGTTGAATCATTCTCAGGATCATGTAAAACTATTAAAAATGAGTCGCATAGTCGATAGTCAGGAACGGGATACACTGATAGCCAAGATGAGTGCGGGAATTGATGCTTGTTTGCAACTGGATATTGTCAAGAACTTGCCGGATTTTCTGTTGCCTGACGGTAAGGGTAATGTGTATTTTTATGCCTCCTGTGATATGACGGTGATAGACAATCGTTTGGTTAATGTGATTTCCTTTCGGCAAAATAAAGGAATAAAAGAACCTCTTTATTGTGGCGAATTATATATTGATGCTGAAAACAATGCGTTGGTTCAGGCACGTCTTGAAATTAATCCTGCTTATGTGAGGCAAGCTACGGATATGTTTATAGAACGAAAGACACGGAAGTGGAAAATAACCGCGCAAGAGGTGGTTTATACCATTTCTTACAGGCAGTGGAATGGCATTTATTACATGAATCATATTCGTGGCGATCTCTATTTTAAAGTGAAACTTAAACGGCAATGGTTCAGTGCTTCTTCCTTGCATACATGGTTTGAAATGGTTACCTGTAAGGTGGATGTAGATAATGTGACCCGTTTCCAGCGTAAAGAACGGATGCCTACACGCACTATATTTTCGGATACACATTTTAAATATGATGCTGACTTTTGGGGAGAGTTTAATGTTATTCCGTGGGAGGAAGAACTGGGTACTGTCATTGAAAAGTTGTCTCCTAAAATAGAACAGATAGAATATTAAAATAAAAGTTGGATACGGAGCATTGTACTTAGCATCTTTTGTCATGATATGTGACATAGAATGTGTTAGCCTGATGTTTGTAAGTTTGTATATTCATCAGTCTTTAGTTTAAAATCGATTCGGCTGTCCGGTCAATATTTTACCCGTGTCAGAAAGCATGCTTTTACACGTATGTCTGCATAGGGCTACACATATTGTATGTGCGGACTTATGCGGATGTATGTGGAATCTCCCATATAACAACTACATTAGGCCTAAAAACAACTATGCAAATCTGATATAGTAATAACAATAGAAGTTGTTAACTAAATCCTAGTACACATCTGTGAAATCATTCACTTCCAAAAGATAACGAGCTTTCTTAAAAGTGTCTTGGTCTTTTTACTGCTGCCGGGGGGGGCTATCATATTCCGTGGAGGTATGCACACTTTTTGCGGGAAAAAGGCCCGAGAACGCTCTATTTTACATTAAATTGGAATAGTCTATAAAAAGAAGTATATATAATTGGAAGCAAGCATGTTATACAGAAATATGCTTCAAAACACAGTGAGGGCATGGGTTGTAAGTGAGGGTGATAATTTTTACTCTAACTACATAAGTTGTTTATAATGAGTTTGTTGTACACAAAGTGAGGGCATGAGGGCATAAAGGTCCGAACTTCCTAATGAGAAAGAATGATGCGTCAAGAAGACTTTCGGAAATTGTCCGAAGAATAAAATGATCTTTTAAGAGCTAAAATCCTTCCCTATGATTTTGCAGGTGAGCCGATGTTTATCCAATATTCATTTTAGTCTATCGCGCGCGATATATAATATGGTGTGTACTTTTTGATATTGCAAAATGGATTATCGAAATAAACATTATAGATAATCTGTAAATCAGTTTTTTATAAGTATAATCATAAAAAAAATAGAAAAAACAATAGATATATTTGGATAAAGAAATGAAATCAACTACTTTTGCATCCGCTTAGCAAGAGAGGTAAGTTTAAAACTGACAAGATGATTTGAATAACATAGATGAAACAAAAAAGTTTTAAAAAAAGTTCGATTTTTTTTGGTGGTTTAAAATAAACACTTTATCTTTGCAAAACATTTCCGGGTAAAACGGAAATAAACAAGAATAAGAGTTCTTTGAAAGATTTAAGATAAACAAACAAGTAGTA
>ERZ859937.331-NODE-331-length-21228-cov-4.783214_pt1 | contig 21228 bp, 18 predicted proteins | sample MGYA00509985_ERZ859937 | MGnify/ENA primary metagenome ERZ859937 (study PRJEB30046, sample SAMN00715169) | human gut metagenome | study: EMG produced TPA metagenomics assembly of the A metagenome-wide association study of gut microbiota in type 2... | reverse complement strand
GCCTGGAGCTATGGGCGCCCCCGGGGGGTAAGAGCGGCCAGCTCGCCGCCGCTCTGCAGGGGCAGGGCCTGCTGGTGAGCAACGAATATGTCGCGGCCCGTGCAGAGATTTTGAAGAGCAACCTCGAGCGGATGGGCGTGTCCAACGCCGTCGTGCTAAACGAGACGCCCGCCCGCATCGCGGCGGCACTGCCGGAGTTCTTCGACCGCGTTCTGGTGGATGCGCCCTGCTCCGGTGAGGGGATGTTCCGCAAAGAGCCTGCCGCGCTGGCTCAGCACTGCGAAGCGCTGGTGAAGCAGTGCGCAGAGCTGGGCGCGGACATCCTCGACAGCGCCGCTGCGGCCCTCGCGCCGGGCGGCGAACTGGTCTACTCCACCTGCACCTTCGCGCCGGAAGAGGACGAGGGACAGGTGGCCGCATTTCTGCAGCGCCACCCAGAGTTCATGCTGGCCGATGTGCTGGGCAATGTGGACTATCCCTTCGGCAGTGAGGGTGAGGCCAACCGCACCGGTGGTCTGCCGCTGGATGTGAGCAAGGTGCGCCGCATCTGGCCCTGTCAGGGTGGTGAGGGCCACTTTATGGCCCGGCTCGTCAAAGCCGGTACGCCCCGGGCTCTGCCGGCTCCCGGCGAGTACACCCCCGAAGAGCAGCTCTGGCTGGCCGCTGCCGCCGAAGCAGGCAAAAAGGCCAAGGGCAGCAAACCACAGAAGGCTACAAAGCCTGCGGATGCCCGCAGCGCCCGGCGGGAGAACAGCCGGGCTTGCCGAGAGGCTGTGCAGGGCCGCAGTTCCCGCAGCCGGGACGCTGGGGCAGGTGATGCATCGCCCGTCCAGAGCCTCGCTGCATGGCGGGAATTTGCGGAGGAATATTTCCCGGAGCTGGCAAAGCGCCCTGCCGTGGTGCATGGCGGCGGCGTTCTGTTGCCGGTGGCTTTCCCGCAGACGAATCTTCACGTTTTGCGTGCAGGCGTCTTCGTGGGCAGTGTGCAAAAGGGGCGCTTCGTGCCGGAACATCATCTGTTCACGGCTTTCAGTGCGCTCTGCCAGAACCGTGAGGAACTGACCCTCGCCGACTCCCGAACCGTGGAATATCTCTCTGGCCGGGAGATAGAAGCTCACACCGCTGCCGATGGATGGTGCTGTGTGACGGTGGACGGCTGGCCGCTGGGAGGCGGCAAAGTGTCCGGCGGCAGGGTCAAAAACCATTATCCCAAGGCACTTCGTCTGCTGTAAAACGTAGTTTTTGGCAGAATAAACCGGAAAACCATCGGTACAAGGCTTGAACGCCGATGGCTGTTGTGATAAAATAATAGAGTTAGATTTTGTGTGCTGCCACAATGCGGGCGACCACAGCCCGTCTGCCCGCAGGCGGAGATCACTGATAAAATACAGGAGGCTCTTTCCCATGTCTGGACATAGCAAATGGAACAATATCAAGCGCAAGAAGGAGAAGACTGACGGCGCAAAGGCAAAGGTCTTTACCAAGATCGGCCGCGAGATCAGCGTTGCCGTCCGTACCGGCGGCCCCAACCCCGCTTCCAACAGCAAGCTGGCTGACCTGATCTCCAAGGCAAAGCGTATGAGCGTGCCGAACGATAACATCCAGCGTATCATCAAGAAGGCCGAGGGCGGCGATAAGACCGAGTACGAGGCAATCACCTACGAGGGTTACGGCCCCGGCGGCGTTGCGGTCATGGTCGAGACTCTGACCGACAACCGCAACCGTACTGCTGCTGACCTGCGCCACTACTTCGATAAGAACGGCGGCAATCTGGGCGCTATGGGCTGCGTGGGCTTCCTGTTCAGCCAGAAGGGCGTCATCGACATTTCTCTGGAAGACAAGGATGCCGACGAGGCTATGATGGACGCCCTGGATGCCGGTGCTGAGGACTTCGATGCAGGCGAAGAGGCCGCTGAGATCACCACCGACCCCGAGAACTACTCCGCTGTCGTCAAGGCAATGGAGGAGAAGGGCTACGAGATCCTCTCCGACGATCTGGCCATGGTCCCCATGACCACCACCCGTCTGACCGACCCTGATCAGCTCAAGCTGATGGGCAAGCTGCTGGATGCTCTCGAGGATAACGATGACGTCCAGAATGTCTGGCACTCTCTCGAGAACGAAGAGGACCTGCCGGAATAATGCTCTACAAGTCTGAATAAGGACGTAACAAAGCCGCTTTTTGTGCTGTGAGGCACAGAAAGCGGCTTTGTTGTTTGATAGCGGCTCCTAATATTGGGAGTGTCTGTAAAAGATAAAAACGCTTTTTGCTGCTTATTTATAATTCTGGATCTATTGCAAGCTTAGATGGTGGCTGTTAGACAAAAGCTGTTCAAAAAATCATTTATAACAATTCAACTTTGTAGAACAAAAATAGAACAAGGCAAAGAGGGTGACAAATCGGCGGCTATAGAAAGGGTATATGCTTAAGAGGAAAACTATTGAAGTAATGGTAAAATTATGATAAAATTGGTCGAGGAATAAATCATAATATGAAAATAGGCGGGGGTTGTGGCTCTGAAAGAAAAAAGCTCAGAAAAACGATAAAAACAGAATGAAATCTCAAAGTAAAAGGGTTTGACTTTTGCAGAGTGCGTGCAGGAGTCTATTGAAGTTGTGCGAAACTGAAAGATGAAAAAAGAAATCGCGATTTCAAAAGTGTTGATGGAATGACACATCGAATCTGAAATGCCTCTGGTCAAAATACCGGAGAAAAGGTATTTCAGATGTGTCCATAAAAGCTCTGGTGGTCGTCATGCTCGAAAAGCTCCGTTTATGCGGTAGTCGAGCGATTTTGGCAGGCTGAGATGAGCGGTGAGGCAGAGCAAAAACATCGAATCGTAAGTGAGGTATGCGGAATGTCAGCAAGTGTGGTTGGAATTGAGAAGCCGGTCGTCATCGACCGAAAGCAGAATCTGCGGGAACATCGGTTATATTGGGTCGGACGCCGGACGCAGGATGTGGTCTTATCGGCACTGGCGCTGGTGGTGTTGTCGCCAGTGATGCTGGCAACAGCTATCGCTATCGTGGTAGATGACCCTTCTGCCGGGCCTGTTTTTTCGCAGGAACGCATTGGACGAGATGGCAAACCCTTCAAGTTCTATAAGTTCCGCTCCATGTGCCCCAACGCAGAGGCAAAGCTAGATGACCTGCTGGATCAGAACGAGATGGATGGTCCTGTGTTCAAGATCAAGGACGACCCCCGCATTACCCGCGTGGGCAAGTTTATCCGCAAGACGAGTCTGGATGAGCTGCCGCAGCTGTGGAACATCCTGAAGGGTGATATGAGCATTGTTGGCCCGCGGCCTGCCCTGCCCCGCGAGGTGGAGCAGTATGGGGATTATGAGAAGCAGCGTTTGTATGTGACGCCGGGCCTGAGCTGCTATTGGCAGATCGCGCCGCACCGCAATGAGCTGTCCTTCGAGGAGTGGATGGACCTGGACATTAAATATGTGCAGGAACGCAGCTTCTGGGTGGATTGGAAAATCATTTTCAAGACATTCAAGGTGTGCCTGCTGGGGCATGGAGAATAAAAAGACAGGCCTGCGTATGGATTGCAGCTGCAATCTGTATACAGGCTTGTTGTCGTACGGCTCATTATGAGATTTACATACATTGTTGATGAAAAGGTTTCAGGAGTATATGGGATTATGAAAAAAAGACTATAAAGTTGCAGTCGCCGGTACTGGGGCTAGAGATATAATACGCGGCTGTCATAATAGGGACAAGGGTACGGCAGAGAATGAAAGGCTCCGCACCCCGAAGTTCATATTTTCTTACCCGAAGAATGAACGACTGATCTTTCTGAACGGCAGAAATGCCGCACAGGAAGAAATTTCGACCATGAGGGTGGGGTGACAGCCAGCGGACAGGTGCACGAGCCTATCCGCTCTTTGTGTTGGCCGTATAGATGAATTAAAGAAAAAAATAGAGTGAGGCTGTGGGAAGGATTTATGGGCAAGAAACTTGCGATTGCGATGTTCGGACAGAAGCGATTATCGAGAGAAGGCGGAGTAGAAATCGTTGTCAAAGAGCTCTGCACCCGAATGGCACAGAATGGCTGTGACGTGACCTGCTACAACAGAGCAGGCCATCATGTGAGTGGTGCAGAATATGATGATGCTGGTAAAACGGAGTACGAGGGAATCCGTCAGAAGTCTGTTCCGACCATTGAACGGCGCGGGGCTAGAGATATAATAGGGTCAACCAAGAAAACCTACGATAACTAAAGGGTTTTGACGGCTCGACTCGTTCAACAAAAGTGTTTATTTGCTGATAGGAAGCGGAGAAGCTGAAATCCAAATGTTATATGTGGGAGGTTTTGGCGCAGCTCTGTTTTGACCCACAAAATGAGCAGCAAGTAAAAAAATAAGGAGAACGAATCGAGCCTACGGTGGATTGCCATTGAGTGATCCGCCGTGGGCTTGTTTACTGTTGAAAAAAATTGGAGAAATCATTCTAAAGTTAGATGAGTAGATAAAGGGGTATTGGGAGGAAGCAAACCTATGGCGGAGAAAAAGAAAATACTGTACATAGTCGAAGCTATGGGCGGAGGCGTATTTACTTACATTGTAGATTTAGCAAATGAACTGGTAAATAAATATGATATGTACATTGCGTATGCAGTAAGAAAGCAGACACCGAAAAATTACAAGGACTATTTTGATAAAAGAATCCATCTAATCGAAGTAAGAAATTTCGGAAGAGCAATCAATCCAATAAAGGATATTGCGGCTTTCTTTGAGGTTAAGAAGATTGCGGCAGAGATAAAACCAGATTTGATTCATCTGCACAGCAGCAAAGCAGGGGCGATTGGTCGAGTTGCGTTTGATGGAAAAATACCGATGTTCTATACGCCGCATGGATATAGCTTTTTGATGGAGAATTGTAATCCTGCAAAACGCAGAGTTTTTAAGTTGATTGAGTCAGTTTGTGCCAAAAGAAACTGTACTACAATTAGCTGCAGTGTGGGAGAACATCAGGAAACCTTAAAGCTTACCAAGAATGCTGCTTATGTAAATAATGGCATCAATATGGAAGAGCTTCAAGAGATTATTGACCAGACAGAAAAAGTAGAGCATCCGTTCACTGTGTTTACTCTCGGAAGAATTTGCTACCAGAAAAATCCGACATTATTTAACACGATTGCAGAATCGTTGCCCGATGTCAGGTTTGTCTGGATTGGAGATGGTGAGCTACGGGAGGAACTGAAAAGTAAAAATATTGAAATTTCAGGATGGGTGGATAGAAGCACTGCGATTAAATATGCGGTCAATGCAGACGTGTTCGTTCTTCCAAGTAGATGGGAAGGGCTTCCGATTTCGTTGTTAGAGTCTATGTATATGAGAAAAGTCTGTGTTGTCAGCAACGTGATTGGCAATAGAGATGTGATTCACAATGGCGAAAATGGCTTTGTGTGTTCTAGTGCAGAGGCGTTTGTAGAGGCGATTAGAAAAGCTCAAGGAGAAACTCAAGAGCTAACAGAGCAAGCTTATCAAGATGTATTAAATAAGTATAACACTAAAGTTATGGCTGAACAGTATAGTCGAAAATATAAAGAAAGCCTAAAAGAAAGCCTATAAGATTTTATTCTAAATCATAATTCTTTATGTGCAATTAAATGAAGTGTGCTTAAAAGGTAAAAAGATAAATTATGGATATTAAGAAAGAATACCAGCGTTGGCTGGAGAACGCTACGGCAGATGCCGATGTTGCTACTGAATTGAAAACATTAGAAGATGCAAAAATCGAGGACGCATTCTATCGTGACCTTGCCTTTGGCACGGGCGGTCTGCGCGGTGTGATTGGTGCAGGCACCAACCGCATGAATATCTACACTGTGTCAAAGGCATCTCAAGGGTTGGCTGATTATCTGAAGGAAAATTTTGCAGAACCCTCTGTGGCGATAGGCTATGACAGTCGCATCAAGAGTGATGTATTCGCAAAAGTAGCCGCAGGTGTATTCGCGGCAAATGGCGTCAAAGTAAATATCTGGCCTGTTTTGATGCCTGTTCCTACCGTGTCCTTTGCGACCCGTTATCTGCATACCTCTGCCGGCGTCATGGTGACAGCTTCTCACAATCCCAGTAAGTACAATGGCTATAAGGTCTACGGTGCAGATGGCTGCCAGATTACGACCGAGGCAGCAGCAGAGATCCTTGCCGAGATTGAGAAGCTGGACATCTTTGCCGACATCAAGACCAGCGATTTTGAAGCAGGTGTGGCAAACGGTAGCATCCAGTACATCCCGGATGAGGTCTACACCGCATTCGTGGAGCAGGTCAAGAGCCAGTCTGTTCTGTTTGGCGAAGAAGTCAATAAGGATGTAGCCATCGTGTACAGCCCATTGAACGGCACCGGCCTGAAGCCCGTGACCCGCACCCTGAAGGAGATGGGCTACACCAACATCACGGTGGTCAAAGAGCAGGAGCAGCCGGACGGAAACTTCCCGACCTGCCCGTACCCAAACCCGGAGATCAAGGAAGCCATGGCACTGGGCATGGAATATGCCAAGAAGTGCAACGCCGACCTGCTGCTGGCGACCGACCCCGACTGTGACCGCGTGGGTATTGCCGTTAAGAACAAGGCAGGGGAGTACGAGTTGCTGACGGGCAACCAGACAGGTATGCTGCTGCTGGATTATATTTGCAGCCAGCGTGTCAAGCACAGCAAGATGCCTGCTGACCCGGTTATGGTCAAGACCATCGTCACCATGGACATGGGCGAGCAGATCGCTACCCATTACGGACTGCGCACCATCAACGTGCTGACCGGCTTTAAATTCATCGGCGAGCAGATTGGCAAGCTGGAAAAGCATGGAAAGGCAGATAGCTATGTGTTCGGCTTTGAGGAAAGCTATGGCTACCTGACCGGTTCCTACGTCCGCGATAAGGACGGCGTGGACGGAGCCTACATGATCTGCGAGATGTTCAGCTACTATGCCACCAAGGGCATCAGCCTGCTGGACAAGCTGGAGGAGCTGTACAAGACCTACGGCTACTGCCTGAATACCCTGCATAGCTATGAGTTCGACGGCAGCGCCGGCTTTGCCAAGATGCAGAACATTATGCAGGCATTCCGGGGCGGCATCAAGGAGTTTGGCGGCAAGAAGGTCGTCAAGCTGCTGGACTACGCACCCGGTTTGGATGGTCTACCCAAGTCCGATGTGCTCAAGTTCCTGCTGGAAGATAACTGCTCTATTGTGGTGCGTCCATCCGGTACCGAACCAAAGCTGAAGACTTATATTTCTGTCAGCGCAGAGAATAAGGAAACGGCCGAGATAGTGGAGGCAGATATCCGAAAGAACGCTGAAAAATATTTGAAGTAAAAAATTGGCAGTTGTATGAGGAGAAAAAACATGAATATTATTTTGCTTTCTGGTGGTTCCGGTAAACGTCTTTGGCCGCTTTCTAATGATGTGCGTAGTAAGCAGTTTATCAAACTGTTCAAGAATAATGATGCGTATGAGTCTATGGTGCAGCGTGTTTACCGCCAAATCACCACAGTAGACGCTGATGCAAAGATTACCATTGCAACCAGTAAGTCGCAGGCAAGTGCTATCAAGAATCAGCTGGGCGAAAAGGCATCCATTTGTGTAGAGCCTTGCCGCCGCGATACCTTTCCGGCTATTGCGTTGGCTGCTACATATCTTCATGATGAAATGGGTGTTGCAGGGGATGAAGCTGTTGTTGTCTGCCCGGTTGACCCTTATGTAGATAATACTTATTACGAAGCTGTCAAGACCCTGCAGGAGTTGGCAGAGCAGGGTGGCGCAAATCTGACTTTGATGGGCATTGAGCCGACTTATCCTAGTGAGAAATACGGCTATATTATCCCTGAAAGTGGCGAAAATGTCAGCAGAGTTAAGGAATTCAAGGAAAAGCCGGATGTGGAAACTGCGAAGAAGTATCTGGCACAGAGTGCACTGTGGAATGCGGGTATCTTTGCATTCAAACTTGGCTATCTGCTGGACAAGGCACACAGCATGATCGACTTCGAGGATTACCGTGACCTGTTCAACAAGTATGAAACCCTGACCAAAATCAGCTTTGACTATGCTGTGGTCGAGAAAGAGTCCAGCATTCAGGTTCTGCGTTACAGCGGCGACTGGAAGGATGTCGGCACTTGGAACATGATGGCCGAGGTCATGGCGGATAAGACCAAGGGCAAGGCTATTCTGGATGAAACTTGCGAGAACACCAATGTGGTGAATGAGTTGAATATCCCAATCCTCTGCATGGGCTGTAAAGGTATGATCATTGCAGCCAGCGGCGATGGTATCCTGATCGCTGATAAAGAACGCAGCGGTTATATGAAGCCCTATGTGGAGAAAATCGAGACAGAAGCGATGTATGCTGAGAAATCTTGGGGTACTTATACAGTAATCGATGTTCAGCCTGGTTCTATGACAGTCAAGGTTTCCATGAAAGCAGGAGAGAAAATGAGCTACCACATGCATAATGAGCGTGAGGAAGTCTGGACGGTAGTTTCCGGTAAAGGTAAGGCAATTGTTGATGGGATGGAGCAGGTTCTCCGTACAGGTGATGTGATTACCATAGCAGCAGGCTGTAAGCATACGGTCAAGGCAATCACTCCGCTGGATATGATCGAAGTTCAGTTAGGTGATGAGATTAGTGTTAGCGATAAGATCAAGTTTGAACTTGATTGAGGGATAGTGCGATGGAAATCATGAAACTGGTGCCAACCGGTAAGGACTATCTTTGGGGTGGTACAAGGCTGCGGGAAGAGTACGGAAAGAAAATTGATTTGACTCCGTTGGCAGAAACATGGGAGTGCTCTGTTCATCCTGATGGACCGAGCTATATCGCGAACGGTGAGTTTAAGGGGATGGCGCTGGTTGATGTATTAAAACAGCATCCAGAATACATCGGAACAAAAGTAGAAGATGGAAAACTGCCGGTATTGGTGAAATTCATCGACGCGAAAAAGGACTTGTCTGTGCAGGTTCATCCGAGTGACGACTATGCAAAAAAACACGAAGGCGACAATGGAAAAACCGAAATGTGGTATGTCATTGATGCTGAGGAAGGCGCGCACTTGATTTATGGCTTCCAGCATAAGGTGACAGAGGAGATCCTGCGTAAGGCTGCGGAAACCGGTACACTGGACAAGCATTTGCAGAAGGTGGAGGTACACAAAGGCGATACCTATTTTGTGCCTGCTGGCACGGTGCATGGAATTGGAAAAGGGATTCTGGTTGCCGAGATTCAGGAAAGCTCCAATGTTACTTATCGGGTTTATGACTATAACCGTGTGGACAGAAATGGCAAAAAGCGTGAATTGCACTTTGACAAGGCAGTTCAGGTTATGGATATGAGTGTTGCACCGGATGTAAGTCAGAAATCCCGAATGGTGAAGTATTATCCGGGCTGCTCTCGAGAAATCCTCTGCCGTTGCAAGTATTTTGAGACAGAGAAAATTCAGGTTACGAAGGGCTTCGCGTTTTCGGTAATGGATACCTCCTTTCAGGTGCTTATGTGTCTGGACGGCTATGGTGAGGTTCAGACAATGGATGCTGAACAGAAACCGATGTGTTTCAGCAAGGGGGAAACTTTGTTCTTGCCTGCTGGGCTGGGAAGATGTTTGGTTACAGGAACAGCCACATTACTAAAAATTAGATGTTAATGATACAAATGCAAGCGTGGAAAGGAATGAACTAAATGATTCTTTGTGTAACAACTGTGAAACGTGGCGCAATGCCGCAATTTACAATCCAATTAGCAGAAAGCCTTATTCATAATGGACAAGATGCTAAGTTGTGTGCGCCTATATCTGATGATATTACGGTTCCATTTGAAAATAAAAATGTGCATAGATTTTCACTGCCTTCTAGTAGTGCAGGAAAACAGAAAGCGGCACATGAATTGGCGGAGTATATTAATACTGTGAATCCAAAACAAGTTTGGGTTGGAGATGAAACATTTACTTCGCTTATTTTGGTGACAAAGCTTAATAAATCCATTGATGTAAAATTTTTTGTCCACGATGCAAAGCCGCATGTTTATTCGAGAAACATCAAAAGAATGGTGAGATTTAAGATTTTTCAATACATGCGGAAATGCGTCTTTAAACGAGCGGATAATTTGGTCTTTATGTCAAAATCAAGCATGAATACTTTCTTGGAAAATTATGATTATCCCAAAGAAAAAATGCGATTGCTACGTCTTGGTGCTCATGTTCCACAGCAACAAGCAAGTATTCCGCCGGAATTAAATGAAAACAAGGAATACTTCATGTTTTTTGGGGCAATTGAAAAATATAAAAATGTGAAAGGGCTGTTGGAAGCTTATGAATTGTATCATGGATGCCGAAAACTTGTTATTGCAGGAAGAGGAAAGCTTACAGAGGAAGAAAAAAAATTATTGGAAGAAATAGGAAAAGATCGTGTGATACTAATAAACAGGTTTATTACGGACGGCGAAATGATTGCGTTGTTCGAGAGGGCTTGGGCGGTGGTATTGCCTTATATTGAGGCATCACAAAGCGGTGTGCTATCTATGGCGTACTATTTTTCTAAACCGGTTATTGTGACAAATTTGCCGGGATTAATGGAATTTGTAGAAGATGGAAAAACCGGATGGATATGTAAAGATACAAGTGATATGGCAAGATGCTTGGAAAAAGCAGATGATAGCACAGATTATCTTGACGTTTCTGGTGCAGCAAAAAATTACTCGCAAGAATATTTGAATTTTGATAGGAATGTTAAATATTTATTGGAAAGCGGGCTGTGATTGACTGAAAATAGTTGAGGAAGAAAGAAAATGGCAAGGTTGAAAAAAGTAAAGCCGTTGTCAGAGCGGGCAATGGCATATTGGCTTGGATTGCTGTCAACACAAGGAATTATTTATGTTTTTAAAGTTGGAAATACATATATAAATATAGAATTGTTGGTTGGCTTAATGGCGTTCGTACTTTTGACGCTAAGACATTCCGGGGAGATGATAGGCCAAATAAAGAAAACAGATACAACAATCAAAGTGTACCTGCTGTCGATATTGATATCCTTTGTTGATGTGGTGATTTATTTTCTTCAAGATAGAAGCATAAAAGTGCAAAGCTATTTTAACGGATTAGTTATGCTGATGCTTTCGATAATGATATATTATAGCATTATTTTGCTTAAAAAGTATCAAATGGCCGTGATTAAGGGAATATGGCATGGACTGATTATAAATGTGATTGTTTCTGCTTTGCAATATATCTTTTTTCAAAGAGGTAGCTATTTTACACTTAACGATTTGTTTCCACAAAATGGATTCTATATATCTATACCTTGGACGGTAGCACAAACAAAAAGTTATGATCCGCATTGGTTGATCTATTCGTATAGAGCACAGGGAATGTTTTTGGAGGCGTCATATTTTGTCTCAGCGCTCACGACTATTATTTTGATGTTGGCGGCATTTGAGTTTAAAAAGAATAGCTTTTCAAAGATTATAATTACTATCATAGCTGTTTTTTTGTCACTTATATCATCCTCCGGAAATTTTGTGGTTTTGACATTTGGAATTCTTGTGTATTGGCTCACAACGCGGAAAAGAACAGGACTGACGCGAAAGCAATTTGTTTTTTACATGATTCTGTTTTATTTGGCTCTTGGCTGTGCATTTTTTATTTTTGGACAAGAGGGAACAGACTTTTCAATAGGTACGTTGACAAATAGCCTGTTGGAGAGTTTTGATGGTGTGAAAGTGTCGAGCGGAGGAAATCAAACGAGAGTTGCCTTTATGCTTGCGGCGATGAAATTGTTCCTTGAAAATCCGCTGGGCGTTGGGTATAACATGTCTTCGACGGTGCTAAAGTCTGTTGGATCAACATATGCAACATTTAGTTATGTTTTGACCGTACTTTTGGAACAAGGTCTTATTGGTCTAATTGCATATATTTATTTGATCTTTTCACATATAAATCGCCTGAGAATAATAAAAAACAAGAAATCTAAAGGATTGGCTGTTGGAATATTTGTGACATGGATTTTCCAAGTTGTAAATGGAACAGGATTTACATATCTGTTTTGGATTTTGCTTGCATTTGCAAAAATTGAAATGAACAGAACTGACGGCGTATTTAAAGAAGAACAGATAGAGTGAGAAAGCATGAATGTTTCGGAAAAAAAGAAAGTGTTTATTGTGATGGCGGCATCAGGCGCAGCATTTGCAATTAATTACCTGATAAACTTTTTTTTGACGCCATTTATAACTAAAAATTTAGGAACAGATGCATATGGCTATGTGACATTGGCAAAGACAATTGCATCTTATGCGGTGATAATTACAACGGCTTTAAATTCATACGCTGCGAGATTTATAACCATAGAATACCATAAAGAAGATTATGAGAAAGCCAATGTTTATTTTAATTCGGTATTCTTTGCGGATTTGTTTATTGGAGGGGCATTATTAGTATTTGCAATTCTCTTTTCAGGAATTGCGACCTTCCTGCTTAATGTCCCGGAGCAGCTTAGAAATGATGTTAAAAAGTTAATCGTTCTTGTATTTTTGAATCTTTTTATAAGCACCGGGGGAACGGTATTCCAGGCTGCCTCGTATATAAAAAATAAGTTAGATGTCGCAAATGTAATAAAGGGAATATCTTATATTGTTGAGGCTGCTATTCTATTGGCACTGTATACGTCGCTTACTCCCCAAGTGTATTATGTTGGAATAGCTCTATGCGTTGCAACCATAGTTATTGTGGTTTCAAATATCATAATAACGCAGAGATACACGGAAAATCTAAAAATAGATATAAAAAGATACAGGTACGATGCGGTAAAGGAACTTGTCATTAGCGGAATATGGAATTCCCTTAATAGTTTGGGAAATGTTCTTAATTCGGGATTAGATCTACTTGTGTGCACAGTTATGCTTACGCCGGTTGCTATGGGACAAGTGTCGATTGCAAAATCAATAAATTCTATTTTTACGGGTCTGTACTCTATGGCAGCTACGCCATTTCACCCGTTGTTTCTAAAAAAATATGCTTGTGGAGACAAAAACGGACTGATCGACCAGCTTGTATTTTCTATGAAGATTTCAGGACTTGTCTCAAACCTTGCATTTGCTGGCTTTTGCGCATTGGGAAAAGTGTACTACAAGCTCTGGATTCCGGATCAAGATATTGAACTTATTTATGTGCTGTCGGTTATCAGCGTATTGAGTGGCGTATTAGATGGAGCAATAACACCGTTGTTCTATATATATACACTTACGGTGAAAAACAAAATTCCTTGTTTGATTACTATCACAGGCGGCGTCTTAAATGTTCTTGGAATGTATGTTTTGGTAAAGTATACCGATATGGGAGTTTATTCGATTGTCATTACAACTGCCATTATAATGCTCTTTATTGAGGGTGTTACGAATCCGATTTATATGTCAAAGTGTTTGAATATAAATGTGGGTGTAATTTATAAGCCTCTATTTATGCATATAGTATCTTGCTTGGTGATGACAGCAGCGTTTAGACTTATTGCAATTATAGTAGATCCAATGACCTGGGTTGGTTTGATTGTGACTGCGGTATTGATGGTTGTTGTGGGCGTTGTCATTCATTTCGGAATTGTGTTTGGCTTTAAAAATGTTTTTTCAAAAGTGGGAGAGAAAATTAAATGAAAATCACTGGCACTTTAAAGAAGATGGTTAAAAAGATTATTTTTCCAAATTCATATAGTAATGGGGCTTTTATTGAATATTTAAGAAGAAATGGAGTTTGCATTGGGGATAACGTCGTGATTTGGGCACCAAATCACACAATCATTGACATTCAAAAACCGTGGATGATCTCAATAGGAGATAATACTCAAATTACAGAGGGTGTTAAAATTCTGGCGCATGATTACTCAATTTCCACATGCAGAAAAGTATATGGTCAGTTCGCGTGTGGGGGGGGGTTACCAGTTTGTATAGGAAATAATGTTTTTATTGGAATGAATGCAATCATTTTAATGGGGACAAATATTGGAAATAACTCTATCGTTGGCGCAGGTAGTGTTGTAAAAGGAAATTTCCCGGACGGATCAATTATTGCTGGAAACCCGGCTAGAGTTATAGGAAATATAGAAAATTATTATCAGAAGAATTTGAATGAATGGGTGTCTAATGCGAAAAGATGCGCAAAAACGATATACAAGAATTCTGGACATATTCCAACAATTGAAGAGATGTCCGATGGATATGCATGGCTGTACTTGAAAAGAACAGAAGAAAACATAAACAAGTACAAGTCGTGGTTTGATCTGCCAGCAGATGATTTTGAAAAAGTGAAATCGTCTTTTTTGAATTCTGAGCCGTACTATTCGTCCTTTGATGAGTTCATCAAAGAATGCGGCTTTGACAGTGCAGAATAAGAGATAATTTATTATGAATGGAGACAATAATGGAAGAAAAGGTGGCAATTGTATCATCTGGATATTTTCCGATTCCAGCCGTTCAGGGTGGAGCGGTTGAATCATTGATCGAGCAGATTATAAATCAGAACGAGCAGGAAAATAAAATTGCATTGACAGTGTACAGCTGTTTTAACGCTGAAGCCGAGAAAATTTCAGGTGCTTATCAGAATACAAAGGTAAAATACATCGCGATTCCTGGAGTCGTACAGTCTTTGGACAAAGCGATTTATTGGTTTGCCAAGAATATTCTGAAAAAAAAGAAGCATATGTCCTATCGCTATATCGCTCAGCGTTTGTATTATATCGATAGAGTCTCAAAAGATTTAAAAAGTGAATCATATGACAGAGTCGTTGTCGAAAATCATATGACACTTTTTGGAACAATAAAGAGAAATGGAAACGAAATAAAGTATCGAGGAAAATATTATTATCATGCCCACAATGTTATTACGGCAGATTATGGGTATCTCGATGTTTTTAAGAATTGCAAGGCAATTATCAGTGTCAGCAATTATATTTCCAATGAAATGAAAAAAACATATGGACCTGAGGCATCAGAAGAAAAATTTAGAGTATTGCTTAATCGAGTAAATGAAAAACGCTTCAAAAATGTTACGGATGAGGATGTTCGTAGCTGGAGAAATAAGCTGAAACTTGATGATAACGACCGTACTGTGGTGTTTACAGGCCGTTTGAATCCGGAAAAGGGTATAAAAGAATTAATGCTTGCATTCAATGAAGCGAAAATTGATAATTGCAAGTTGATTATTGTTGGAAGTTACTATTTTCAGAATGGCTTGAAATCAGAGTACGAAGAAGAGCTGGAAAAAATTTCAGAGCGTGCAAAAGACAGGATTATTTTTACAGGATTTGTAGATTACAAAGAAATGCCGACCCTTTACAAAGTGGCAGACGTGGTAGCGTTACCTTCTATTTGGAATGAACCTGCAGGTTTGACGATTATTGAAGCCATTACGGCGGGAAAGCCGTTGATTACAACCTGTAGCGGAGGAATTCCTGAATATGCTACACCGGATGTAGCAGAGATCGTTCCCTACTCTGAAAATTTTGTTGGTGATTTGACCGCTGCGCTGAGAAAGGTGATGGGAGATGAATTGTATAGAGAAAGACTTGCCCGTAATGCGCAAAAAAAGAGTGCATTGTGGACAGAAAAAAGCTACTACTATGATTTTTTAAATGTGATTGACGTTGATAAATTGGATGAAAAATGATTGGAGGAAAAATGAGCAAGAACACGGCAAATGTCTTGTATTTTATGGACGGCATTGGAAATGCTGGAGGCATCCAGGAAATGGCCGTCAAATGGATGGAAAATACAGACTGGGAAAAGGTACATATTGACATTTTGTCTTATGATACTGGGAAAAAAGATAATTATTCTGAAAGAGTTGGACAATACGGCTGTAAGGTGTATATCATTCCGACCTATGTGAGAAAGGGGCAGTTCTTTGAAAGCATAAAAGCGACAAAAGCTTTTTTTAAGCAACATCAGGGAGAATATGATGTCCTTCACGCACATGCTTCAGCAAAGGCACTGTTTGTGCTGTGGTATGCAAAACGGTATGGTATAAAAACCAGAATTTTACACTCGCACTGTAGCCGTGTGATCTCAGAAAACAAGGTACAACGTTTGGCTGCGGCTCTCTTTAAAGATCCGGCTAATAGGCTGACAACAGATGAATTTGCCTGTTCTCCAGAAGCTGGAGCATATCTTTTTGGTGAGGAAGAAGTCAATAAGGGTAACGTGAGAATTGTTCACAACGGTATAGATACGGACAAATTCCGTCCAGATGCTAAACTCAGGGATGTGGTTCGCAATGAACTGAATGTTGCGGATAAATTTGTGATTGGCAATGTGGGCAGATTCAGATATCCCAAAAACCATGATTATTTGATTGATATCTTTGCAGAGGTTTATAAAAAAGATCCCAATGCCGTGCTGGTTTGTGTTGGCACAGGTGAGTTGGAGGACAAGATCAAAGAAAAGTGTAAGATGCTGCAGATTGATGACAGGGTGAAGTTCCTCGGATTCAGATCAGATGTAAATCGCATTATGCAGGCGTTTGATCTGCTAGTAATGCCTTCTCATTTTGAGGGACTGCCGGTGACAGGTGTTGAAGCGCAGGCAATTGGAGTTCCGGTCCTATTTGCGACAACGATTACAAGGGATGCTGCCATTTTACCGCAAAGCGCATATTTGAACTTGAGCGATAGTCCTGAAGTGTGGGCGGAGAAAATTCTGGAATATAAGAATATGCAGAGAGAAAATGACCCGCATAAATGGATTGAACAAAAAGGGTACGATATAAAAAAGGAAACGAAAAAATTGGACGATTTTTATCTGGAAAAAAGCAATTTGATGTAAAAACTGCGGCTTAAAGGAAGGTGAGATTTTCAAATGTTTGTTGGTGTATGCGGATATGGTGCAACAGGATCGAGCGCAGTAGTCGGCCTCTTGAAAGAGTATCCAGAACTGGTTGTTTGTGACAAGTCTGAGATTCAGGAAGCTTTCAAGGTGGATGGATTGCAGGACTTGGAATACCATTTAGTAAAACAGTATTCGAGACATATTTCTGGAGATGCTGCAATCGTAAGATTTAAAAAGTCCATTACATATTATAAAACGCCGATTGTCAAGAAAACGATTCCTCCGGAAAAATATATAAAAGCAGCAAATGAATTTGTAGACAGTTTGGTTCAGGGAAGTTGGTATGGGATTGATAATATCGACTACAACACCGGACGACCGCTTTTAAATTTTATAATTTTGCTGTATAAGAAACTGGTTTTCCCTAATTATGAAAAGCTGACAGGGCATTCGTTTGATCATTGGCCTGCGCGTAAAATGTATCTTTCCATTAATCCAGAGGGATTTTATGAAAAAGCAAAATGCTATACAGATGAGCTGATACGTGCATCTGGAGCTGACCCTGAACAGACGGTGGTTTTTGATCAGGTCTTTGAAGGAAATGCTCCCCAAAATTGTTTTCCTTTTTTTAGGGACCCAAAGGCAATCGTTGTGGATCGTGATCCTAGAGATTTATGGCTTGTATCAAAATATGCACGAGATGCCAAAGGCGAAGCACGCTTTATGCCTCGCCAGGACGTCAAGGTGTTTGTGGAATATTATAAGCGTCTTAGGGAGAACCAGGAACGAAAAGATACGGATCGGATTTTGTTCGTTCGGTTTGAGGATGTAATCTACAACTATGATGAAACGGTAAAGAGAATTGAAGCTTTTTTGGGTTGTGAAAATCATGCGGAGCCTAAAAAATACTTTAAACCGGAAATTTCGATCAACAACACGAGACTTATGGATCGTTATCCGCAGTGTAAGAAAGAAATAGAATACATAGAGAAAATGCTGCCGGAGTATTTGTTTGATTTTTCAAAGTATCCAAAGGTTGACTACTCTGGAGTTATGTTCTAATTGAGGAGAATAAAAATGAATGTTGCAGTAATTATTGCCGGAGGATCTGGCCACAGAATGGGACAGGATATCCCAAAACAATTTATAAATGTATATGATAAGCCTGTTATAATTTATACGCTAGAGAGCTTTCAGAATCATCCGCTTATTGATGCAATTGAGGTGGTATGTCTGGAAGGCTGGGATCAAATTCTTTGGGCATACGCAAAGCAGTTTAACATCAACAAGTTGAAGTGGATTGTTCCGGGTGGAAATAGCGGGCAGGAATCTATTCGGAATGGTATATACAATTTGGAAGGCGTATGTGGAGAAGGGGATATTGCTATTATTCACGATGGTGTGCGGCCATTGGTTGAAGACGAGGTACTTACAGACGTTATTAGGACTGCACAGAAATTTGGAAATGGCGTTACGTCAATGCCGTACAATGAGCAAATTTTTGTGGTTTCCAAGGAAGATGAAACGACAACAACGCAGTATATTCCCAGAGAAACATTGAGGAGAGTTTCAACGCCCCAGGCATACGAATTCTCAAATCTGGATAGACGTTACCATGAAGCATTTGAAAAGGAAATCGGAATTTATGGATCGTCCTATACGAATACAATGATGGTGGAATTGGGTGAGGTATTGCATTTTGCCGCTGGTTCTGATAAGAATATTAAACTGACAACAAAAGATAATCTTGAAATGTTTAAGGCGTACTTAAATGGTGCAAAAGATACATGGCTGAAGTAATCAGTCTTTAATGCAAATTAGGACCTAAATCAACGCGCTGCTTTAAAATTCTTTACCTGAAATATTGACGAGGAGGAAGAGTGTAAGTGAACTTATATGATAATAAAAAATATATTGAAGACGTAGAATATGTTGCAAAGCTCGATTTACCATGGAATAAAATGGCGGATCGCTCTATTTTGATTTCCGGCGCAACAGGACTGATTGGTTCTTTTCTTGTGGATGTTATTATGAAAAAGAATCAAGAGGGATTAAATTGCGCGGTTTACGCGCTTGGAAGAAATGAGGATAAGGCAAAGGATAGATTCAGGTATTGCTTTAACGACAGTAATTTTATTTTTGTTCAGCATGATATTAATAAACCATTACAAACCAATGCGGTCGGGGACATCGGATATGTTTTGCATTTGGCTAGTAATACGCATCCGATGCAATACTCGACTGATCCAATAGGAACGATCACAACAAATATTTTTGGTGTGAAATATATGTTGGACTTTTGTGTCGAGCACAGGGCAGAACGATTTGCATTTGCATCGTCGAATGAGGTATATGGTGAAAATCGTGGTGATGTAGAAAAATTTGATGAAAAATATTGTGGCTACATTGATTCTAACACTATGAGGGCTGGATACCCTGAGAGCAAACGCTGTGGTGAAGCATTGTGTCAAGCATATAAAAAGCAAAAAGAACTTGACATAGTGATTCCAAGGCTGACTCGTTCGTATGGGCCAACGCTTTTGGCATCTGATACCAAAGCTCTTTCTCAATTTTTGCATAAAGGGATTCATAAAGAGGATATTGTATTAAAGAGCGCGGGAACACAATATTACTCTTACACCTATGTTGCAGATGCAGTTTCTGGATTGCTCACAGTGCTTCTTTGTGGAGAATCTGGAGAGGCGTATAATATTTCAAATGAAAAATCGGATATTATGCTTAAAGATTTGGCAAAATTGATAGCCGATTACGCTGGAACAAAAGTTGTATTTGAAATACCGGATGAGATAGAAAGTGCTGGCTATAGCAAGGCTACTAAAGCAAGACTTGATGGAAGTAAGCTAGAAAATTTGGGATGGAGCGCAAAATATGATATAAGAAGTGGCGTGGAGAGAACGATGGACATCCTTGGCGAACTGTGATTTAGTTGGCAGGCAATCTTCGATAAATGGTCAAAGCTGGATTGATTTATCGCAAAATGTCTATCTAAACCGCTTTCGGGTCAGTTTTTCATAGTGATGAAAAGAATGATGCTCTTGTGAAAAGCGCCTTAATTGTGAACTGATGTGACGATATTGGCAAAAACTAGCACTACTGAACGGTTGGATCAGATACTCAAGTTAGACGAATCCTGCGATTACTTTTATAAAATTCGTATACCGCGGAAGATCAGAAAGAAACTCTTAGTTCAGCTTGATGCGATGGGATTCCATGAAAGTTCTATTTATCCAGATATGGAGCATATCGCAAAAGAACAAACAACCAGCCATTTCAATTTCTAAAATTGAAATAGAGCAAACAATATGATATACTTATATTAAAGCAATATGAATTTGATGGAGGTGTCCCCTATGCCCCGTCCCAAAGGTAGCAAGAATAAGCCCAAAATTGTGACTGCTGATTTCGCATCGCAGATTGCAGAGAAGCAGTCCGAAAAGGAAGCACTCACTGCTGAGATTGCATCCATCACCGCCAACATTGACACTTTAAAGGCTGACTTGAAAGAGAAGAAGACTGCTCTGAAGAAGGCCGAAAAAGAAGTGGCAACGCTGGAAGCAAAAAAGGCGAAGGCAGATGCCAAAGCTGCAGAAGAAGCAAAAAAGACAGAAGCAGAGTCCGTTCTGAAAAAGCTGCTTGCCGAAGGCATGAGTGCCGATGAAATCCTCGCAAAACTGAAATAACACGAAAAACCCGTGATGGACAGGCATAACGTGCCGTTCATTACGGGTTTTAGAGTTATAAGAACATAAGTTTATCCGGCGGCCACATCAAAATGAAAATGTGCCGGAAGGTTGAACTGCTTGATAAACGCATGATGCTGGGCGTGGTAGTGACGCAGATCGTACCCCAGATGATGCAGTTCCAGCAGCTTCACCAGCACCAGATTGAGGTGGATTCCCTTAGCAGCGGCAATCTGAGCAGCATCCAGCCCGCGCTTCGTCATTTGATAGACTTCATCACTGTCCAGCATCAGGTGGGATGTGAAAGCGTTATGCTCGTAAAGAAGGATGTGCTTGTCCTTAATGGTCAGAAACTTGTTCAGGGTATGCAAGTCCATGAGCAACTGATGCTCCAGATAATGTCCCAGCGCATAGCCGCACACCATCTGCTTTGTCTGTTTGTCCAGCTGGCGATTGATAAGGATCAGTGGCTTATCAAAATAGAGTGAAAGCAAACCCAACATATCTTTAATGCGGGATGTTTCACTGATGTCCAGACTGCAACTGCGCGCAATCTGTTTGATGTTGCGAGTTCCGGCATTTTTGACAAGTTCATTAGCAGCTTGGTGAATAAATGCAGAATCCATAATGTGATCTCCTTCCGGGGATGGCATAGTGAATGGAACAGTGGTTTACAGGTTCATTATTCGTTCCTTTTCTCGTTTTTGTTCTCGGTACTTAAAATA
>ERZ859937.330-NODE-330-length-21239-cov-1.568306_pt1 | contig 21239 bp, 18 predicted proteins | sample MGYA00509985_ERZ859937 | MGnify/ENA primary metagenome ERZ859937 (study PRJEB30046, sample SAMN00715169) | human gut metagenome | study: EMG produced TPA metagenomics assembly of the A metagenome-wide association study of gut microbiota in type 2... | reverse complement strand
TTGGGACAAGGAATTCGGTGGTATTTATTACTTCATGGACCGCAAAGGTTGTCCTCCCCAGCAGTTGGAATGGGATCAGAAATTATGGTGGGTACACATTGAAACCTTGATTTCCATGTTGAAAGGTTATCAGTTTACAGGCGATGAAAGATGCCTGGAATGGTTTGAAAAAGTACACGATTACACATGGACGCATTTTAAGGATGCCGAACATCCTGAATGGTATGGTTATCTGAACCGTCGTGGGGAAGTGCTCTTACCGTTGAAGGGTGGAAAGTGGAAAGGCTGTTTCCATGTGCCAAGAGGACTCTATCAATGTTGGAAGACATTGGAATACATTTATTTGGATAAGAAATGATACTAATTAATAAAATTCTAATATAAAATGAAAAACAAGTATTTTTGTTGGCTATTCTTGTTATTTGCTTTGATTAGTGCTGGCGCTAATGCTCAGGTGAAGGTAGAGGGTAGTGTATTCGACGAGATGGATAATCCGTTGATTGGTGTGTCTGTGTTTACAGAGAATCGTAAGGCAGGTACGGTGACCGATGTGGATGGTCATTTCTCTATTAGCGTGCCGAACACAAGGGAAATCTTAACCTTTTCTTATGTGGGTTATACTACCCAAAAAGTGACTTTGAAAGGTCGAAAACTTTTGAAGGTGGTTTTGAAAGAAGACTCAGAACTGCTGGACGAGGTAGTAGTGGTAGGTTACGGTACACAGAAGAAAGGTAGTGTTACCGGTGCTATCTCTCAAGTAGGTAACAAAGAATTGAAGATGGCTCCTAGTGGTTCTCTTTCTAATATGTTGGCCGGTCGTTTGCCGGGTTTGATTACAAAGCAGAGCAGTGGTCAACCGGGTCAGATGGATCTAGTTTGTATATCCGTGGTAATGGTGCTGGTGACGGTGACCCTTTGATTGTTGTCGATGGTGTTGTAACGGACTATTTTCCCTCATTCTCACAAGATGAAGTAGAATCAATTACTATCTTGAAGGATGCTACTGCAGCTGCTGTATATGGTGTGCGCGCTGCTGCCGGTGTTATTTTGGTGACTACGAAACGTGGTACAGTACAGAAGCCTACGGTTACCGTGAATTCTTCGGTTACTTTAAGTCAGAATACAAATTTTCCGGAATTCCTAAATGGTCCCGATTTTGCGTATTGGTACAATACAGCACAGCGTATGGATGGAGTAGCAGAAGAAAGTTTGCGCTTTTCCGCTGATGAAATAGCTCGTATTGAAAATCCTGGCTCTGACGAACAGGTATATGGTAATACCGATTGGTTTGATTTGCTTTTCAAAGATGTTGCTCCTACTTATACTAATAATGTATCTGTATCAGGTGGTACAGATAAATTAAAGTTCTTTGCTTCTGTTGGAGCTTATAATCAAAAGGGTATCATTGATAAAACTTCTTATGATAAGTATAACTTCCGTTCCAATATGGATGCAAAGATTACCGATAATTTTGATTTGTCTTTAGGCTTGTCTGGTTATGTTTCTACAGATAGCGAGCCGGGGGCTGGTGCCGGTCCGGGTACTTATGCTTCTATTTTCCAGCAGGCTATGCTGTCTTACCCTTACTTGCGCTCTGAATACAACGGTCTTCCTGTCGGTAGCTTGAACTTGGATGGTAACGGTAATAACAACCCTATTGCCGCTCGTGACCTTTCTGGTAAGAATACTAATAAGAAAACTTATTTCCAAGGAAATGTCTCTATGAAGTGGCAATTGCCAGTTAAAGGATTAAGTGTGAAGTTGAATGGTTCATATGTGAAGCATTATGCTATGCGTAAGAAATATTTTTTGCCTTATGATTTGAATTGTTGGAATCAAAGTACTCGTAGTTGGGGGGTTGAAAAAGGCAGAATTGCTAGTACAGCGTCCTTGAACCAGTGGTTTACTGAAACAGAGGAATATACCATTCAGCCAGCGATTGAATACGCTAATAACTTCGGGAAACATGCTGTATCTGGTTTGTTTTTGTATGAATTTACAAATTCTAAATTTTCAAGTTTATCAGCGGGTAGAGAAGATTTTCCTATTACCGATATCATGGATATGTCATGGGGACAAAAAGTTAACGATAATTTGGTGAAGGGTGGTCATGGCATAGATAAACGTGCCGGTTATGTTTTGCGTTTGAATTATTCTTATGATGATAAGTACTTATTGGAAATAACAAGTAGAATCGATGCTTCGACGGCCTTGCCTAAGAAGTACAGATGGGGTGTATTTCCCGGTGTCTCTGTAGGATGGCGTGTTTCTCAAGAAGACTTTTTTAAGGAAGCCGTTCCTTTTATGGAAAATTTGAAGATTCGCGCATCGGCAGGACGTTTGGGTAGTGATAGAGCTATTAGTAATACAATGACTTATTTTTCAACCGCTAGTTTGTCTACAGACCCTATTGTTTTGTTCGGTAATACACCTCAAAAGTATTTGGGTATCAGTCGTCCAGTTAACCCCTTATTGAAATGGGAGTTGACAGATACGTATAATGTGGGTATTGAGTCAAGTATGTGGAATGGCCTGTTGGGGGTAGAATTAGATGTGTTCTACATGAAGACAACCCGTTCATTGGAATCGCAGTCTGCCAGCTTCCCACCTTCTTTGGGAGATTATTATCCTGCTTATACGAATTATGGCTCTCATGATAATCGTGGTTTTGAATTGGTGTTGACACACCATAATTGTATTAAAAATTTTAGCTACAATGTTCGTGGTAACATTTCATGGGCACGTAATAAGATTTTAAAAATGACAGAAGATCCTAATGTACCTAATTATATGCGTAGTACTGGACGTCCGATGGGTGAGTATTGGGGATTTGTAGCAGAAGGCTTGTTCCAGACGGAAGAAGAAATTGCACACAGCGCAGTTTATGGTCCTACACTTCCTGGTGATATTAAACTGAAAGATATCAACGGTGATGGTAAGATTACCTATGATCAGGATAGAGTACCCATCGGTCGTAGTAGTACACCGGAAATGATGTTTGGTTTAAATATCGGAGCTGAGTGGAAAGGTATAGATTTCTCTATGTTGTGGCAAGGTGCGGCTTTGTTTGATGTGAATCTCTGTGGAATGTATGCGAATGTAGGTTACGATAATACTTTCTATACAAAACCTTTTTATTGTGATGGCAATACTCCTTACTATTTGGTGGAAAACTCTTGGCGTCCTGATAATCCGGATGCAGAATATCCTCGTTTGGGTATTGTTTCACGGGATAATGGTGGTAAAATGTCTTCTTGGTGGGTGGAAAATGGTACCTAATACGTTTGAAAAGTATGCAGATTGGTTACACATTGCCATCTCAATGGGTTACACCGGCAGGCATTAAAAAAGTACGTTTTTATGTTTCTGGTGGTAACTTGTTAACATTTTCCCATTTGAAGCATTTGGATCCTGAAATGCCGAGTGTTAATCAAGGATACTATCCACAACAACGTACGTATGAATTGGGATTAAATGTTACATTCTAAAAATGAAGAAAATGAAATCAAAAAATAAAATTCTTGCTGTTACTGCATTCGCAATGCTGTCATTGATGGGGTGTAATATCGACCCAATTTTGACGGATAGTTATTCAGAGGATGTAGCCTGGTCAAATGTTGACAATTTACGTTTAAATTTAAATGGCTTTTATTCGTTGATTGGAGGTTATTACGGAAGTGAGGTAGAGAATGATGCATGTACGGATATTCTAAAGATGAATGGGCCACGTGATTCAGAAAACCTGTTTGTTTTTGGATCTGCTCCGATTACTCCTGCCGCTAATCCTTTCAATAATTGGGATAACCGTCATACATGGCAACTATCTTGCTGTAGATTCTTGCATAACTTGGCAGAACATAGAGGTAATTTTCCAGAGAGCATAGCTAATGAAGCTGAGGCTGAGGCCCGTTTTTTCCGTGCATTAGTGAATTTTGATTTGGCTAAAAGATTTGGTGCCAGCTTTATCTTGCATAAGGAACTTCCGGTAATGGGAGAAAAGAACCATGCTCGTTGTACTCCTGAAGAATGTTGGGATTTCATTTATGAAGACTTGACGTTTGCTGCGAAATATCTGCCCAAGCGTTGGGATGATGCTACCAAAGATCCTTGGGGAGAAGCTACTCATACTGGACGTGTCACTCAAGGTGCAGCTTGGGGAATGTTGGCTCGTGCCATGCTTTATGCGCAACGTTGGAAAGATGCATCCGATGCTGCTTTGGAAGTGAAGAAGTTAGGTTATGCTTTGTATAAGAATCCTAGCCGTCCAGATAAAGGTTACGGTGATTGTTCATGAACAGAAGAAGTGCGCGTGTAGATAATAATGAAAGTATTATAGAATGTGGTTATTCTTATGATGATGAGATGGACTATTCGTTTGATTATTTTTATTGTCCACCCAGCGATGGAGGTTATGCAGAAGCCAGTCCTACTGAGGATTTGGTATCTGCTTACGAAATGGCAGATGGACGTGAGTTCAGTTGGTCTGATCCTACAATGAAAGCGAATCCGTATGTAGGTCGTGAACCGCGTTTCTATGCATCGATTCTTTATAACGGTGCACCTTGGAAGGGGCAAACGCTTTATACCTATGAGGGATGTAACGATGGTTATGCATTAGGAGGTGGTACTACCTGTACTGGTTATTATATGCGCAAGTTGTTTGATGAGAATTTACCTAAGAATGGCATAAGAGCAACGGACTTGACGTATTACTATATGCGTTATGCTGAAGTCTTGTTGATTTATGCAGAAGCTATGGCAGAACAAGGGGATATTCCTGCAGCATTGGAGGCCTTGAATGAAGTGCGTGCCAGAGTTGATTTGCCTGCAAAATCTGCTAAGAACAAGACTGAGTTTATGAAATTGCTTCGTCATGAAAGAATGATTGAGTTGGCTTTTGAAGGACATCGCTTTTGGGATATCCGCCGTTGGGGATTGGGTACAACATTGCTGAATGATGTTCATATGAAGGGAATCAAACCCACCAAGACTAGTGAAGGTACTTATGAATATAAAGTAGTGGATTGTGATGCCGGTTCTACGCGTGTATATTTGGAAAAATACAATCGTTTTCCTATTCCGTTGTCGGAATTGCAACAGAACACTGCATGTGAACAATTTGATGAGTGGAAATAATTAAATTTAAGGTTATGAAATTATTGAATAAACTTACGATATTAGCATGTCTGTTTATAGGAGCCTTGGCTTCTTGTGAGTCTCCTGATTTGGCTGAAGGACGAACAGATCAAGTCAATGGTTTGTTGAATGTTACTATTAAGATTCCGGGTAATCCTGCAGAATATTCGGCTACAAAGAAAGGTCCTTATGAGGAAAATGAAGAAATCACAGTAAAGGTGCCTACTACAGATGACGCTCCTTTGGATTTGACTCGTTTGATGTGTACAGTGAGTCTGGAACACAACTGTTATATGGAAAATCCATTTAAGGGCGAAACAGATTTCACCAATCCTGTATTTGTTACTGTTATTGATGTAAATGGTAATAAACATCACAATACGATTCGAATTTTACCCACGCCTCCGAAAACACGCTTCAGTAAGTTGTGGGATAAAAATGCCGTTGAGTTGAATATTGCTAGCCGTAATATCACTGGTTTGGCTATCAATGCTCAGGGATTGAATGTACAAGAGTACGATGGAAAGATTTATCGTTATGATATGAAGACAGGTTCTTCAGTTACTACTATCGAGGCAGCTCGCTCATTTATGATGAAAGCTGATACTGACGATGCCGGTCATTTGGTGACCGCTCGTGATAATACGTATGGTGCTGGATTTATGGTATATTATTATGATGAAACCAAGAAAGAACACATATTGTTGCTGGATTATACAGCAGGGGATGGTTGTCCGGATGATTTGGGTTATGAATTCAGCGTTATAGGAGATGTAACTTCAGGTAAAGCATTTATTTATGGTATGGCTCCAGGAATGATGACTATTTATTATTGGGAATTGCAGGATGGAGAATTGGTAACTCCTGCTAATCAACCGAACACATTGCGTTACGGACCTGCTGGTGGTAACTGGGATCGTGCTCAAGTACAACGTGCTTCATTGGATGATGATTCCGATCATTATTTGTCATTCTATTCCCCTTCTACAGCAGATGAAGATGATGAAACACAAGAAGGTAAGAAGGGTAGTCGTTTTCACATCTTCTCACCGTATATGGAAGTTACCGAGATGAATCCTCAAAGTCATGCCTATAAGATTTTGGACTTTAAGGTGTTTACTGTAAACAATGATGTATTTGTAGCATTCATAGAACAAGGTTATACAGCTTGGGCAAATGCCAGAGTTAAGGTGTTTGAAATTACTAAGCGTAGCATGATGGAACTTTCTCCGGAAGATGATGGTTACGATAAATTCTGTTTGTTCAGTGGTGATGAGATTGCACCTACCAACTATAATCGTTGGGGAGATATTGCAGTCTATAAGGAAGCCACTTCTACAGGATATGATATCTATATTGCATCTACTATTGTTGGCTATGATACAAACGAGTCAAGAATCAGAATGTATAAGATGAATTATTATCCGCAATAGTATTTAGTGCCAGTTCCTAAAGCATAGCGAATGTTATGCTTTAGGAATGGTTGAATACTGCGAGAAGTATTTCTTATAAATGAAACATGTAATTAACAGTTTGAAAATTCAATTATGGAAAGATCATTTTTATTATCAATATCAGCACTGTTTTTGGCATTTGTATCCTGCAGTGATGACATACATAAAGGATATAGAATCGATGGTTATGATTTGATTCTAGAGAAACAACAGATTATCAATCATACTAAGGCTGTGAAGTCTATTAACCCTTATGATGAATTAGCTTGTGAGATTTATGATATTTCTAATCCAGATAAAGAAGCTGGCAAAGCTTACTTGGATTATGAATTAGGAGATGACCCCAAAGAAGGGGCAGGCAGCTTTAAGCTGATGTATAACTTTACAGGACAATCCGAAGACGGTACACCTGAAAAGGTTTACTTTCAGCAGCGTTGGGGTGATTATCGTGTAGACTTGTCTTTCCATCCCCTAGGATTATCCATTTGGGTAAAAGGTAACCGCCATAATCAGAATGCTACTTTCCGTTTTATCATTATGGAAGACGAAAAGCAATTTAGCGCAGAAGCTCCTCACGATTACACTCGCAGACGTTGGTCTTATTTTGCTTATGAAGATACTGAAATTTTGTTGAAAGATGGTTGGACTCGTTTGATTATGCCTTATAGTGCATTTAAATTGTACAAGAAGGGTGAAGGTACCCAATCTGATACGCTGCTCATGAATCGCAACGAGGGCTTCCGTATTGAAATTGAAAATACTTCCGGCAAGGCTTGGGAAGGAGAATGCCAAATTGATAACTTGGAGCAGCTCACCTCTTATGAATTAAAGGGAGGTACACCTAAGTTCTCAAGTATTTTTATTCAGTTGAATAAAGATGCGTATGAGAATGAAGATTGGGATCAGCAATTTAGAGATAGTAAAGAAGTGGGTATTGATACGTGGATTATTCAGTATTCTCAGCAGTTTACCGGTAATCATGATGAAACCAATGTATCTTTCTATAAGAACACTAATTTGCGCTGGGTACAAGTGAAGTGTGACATCATCGATAAAATGTTTGAAGCTGCTGAACGCAATGGTATGAAAATCATTTTGGGATTGTATCCGGGTGATTATAGCAAGACCGACCCTACTGATCCTACTAAATACAACATCAATGCAGAACGGAATAAGATGTTGTTTGATGAGGTTTATGAACAATTTGGAAACAATCCTTGTCTGGTAGGTTGGTACATCACCGAAGAATTCCATGATGGTTCTTATCCGGTAGGATGGCAACAAGAACCGGCACTTTCTATGCTGGCTAAGTATTTGGAAGGTGTTGCTTCTTATATCAAGACTAAATCCAATAAGCCAGTATCTATTGCTCCTGCTTTATGGAGAGGTTTGCCGGCTGATCTTTGTGGACAATGGTTCGGACGTATTTTCAAACAGACTCCGAATATTGACCATCTTTATTTACAAGATATTGGTGGCCGTTGTTTGGTTGACTTTGATGTGGATTTGCCTAACTGGTATGCTGAAGTTAAAAAAGCTTGTGATGAGAATGGGGTTATATTTGGTGTGGATATCGAATCTTTCAAAAGCTGTAACTGTCCGAATGTTCCTTATAAGGCGAAAGATTGGGCTGAATTGAAAGAACAGTTGTTGGTGGCAGGTCTCTTTACAGAACACATCACCAACTTCAGTTGGGTTACCTTTAAGAAGGGAACCAATAACTATGAAGGATATAAAATTTACTTAAAGGAAAATAATCTGTTACCGTGAGTATTTAGAACTAAAATCTGCCGGATAATGCAGATTGACATAGGGTGAGGCTCATTCTCACCCTATGTATAATTTATGAGGTTTTGCCTTACGTGATTTCTAAAAGATTAATGAATCATACTAATCAAGTTTTGGACAATCCAAAACTTGGGGTTTAATATATAGCAAAAATGAAGATGAATGAAATATTGTTTTGTTTGTTGGTAGTGTTGAATGTATGTTCAGTTTGGGCACAGCCAAAGACATTGAAATTTGGTAAAAATGGAGATTTTAAAATCGTTCAGTTTACCGATGTTCATTATAAATACGATGATCAAGCCAATTCTCAGATAGCATTGGATAGAATGAATGAAGTGTTGGATGCAGAACATCCTGATTGTGTAGTTTTTACTGGAGATGCGGTTGTGTCCAATGAATCTTTTAAAGGATGGGATATAGTATTGGATGTATGTATTCGTCGTAATATACCTTATGCAGTAGTATTTGGTAATCATGATGATGAATACGATCATACACGTCAGGAATTGTATGATTACATTTCAAAGAAAAAGGGTAATTTGATGCCTGTTCGTATTGGGGATGTGGCTCCGGACTATGTCCTGACTGTGAAGTCTTCTACCGATAAGAATAAGGATGCAGCTCCACTGTATTGTATTGACTCGCACTCTTATACTCAGGTAAAGTCTGTCCCTGGTTATGATTGGATTAAATTTGATCAGATTGCTTGGTATCGTGAACAAAGCAAGACGTTTACAGAAAATAATGGCGGTACTCCGCTGCCTGCATTGGCTTTCTTCCACATTGCTATTCCTGAATATAAGGATGCTTTGATGGAAGACAAAAATCGCATGTTTGGTTGCAAGGCTGAAATGGTATGTTGCCCTACTACCAATTCCGGCTTTTTACTTCGGTTAAAGAGTGTGGAGATGTAATGGGGATGTTTGTCGGTCACGATCATAATAACGATTATGCTGTGGCTTATAAGGAAGTATTGTTGGCTTATGGTCGTTATACCGGTGGTAATACAGTTTATAACGATTTGGCATCCAATGGCGCACGCGTCATTGTTTTGCGTGAAGGTGAACGTAAGTTTGATACCTATATTCGGATTGCTAATAATGAAATAGAGTCGTTTGTTACTTTCCCAAATAGTTTCTATTAATCAGATTGTTTAATTGCAAATTTCGTTAAACCTTTTTTGTATTCATGAAAAATATATTATTGTTTTGTTTTACACTGCTGTGTACTCTAGGCGTGCAAGCTGGTGACTTAATAGATTTGATCTTGATTCCACCTGGAAAGATTACGAATAAAGTCAAGTTAGATATTCGTGGAGGAATTGTAAATAAGAGCTCTGTAGAACAGACTTATCAGGTTTCTTTATATTGGGGGAAGGAAAAAGCATCTGCTCTGCTCTGTGATACCATGTTGAACATTGCTGCCGGTAAATCGGATGTGGTGAAGGTGGTGATTCCTACAGCGGATAAGGTTGGAAAGCATAAGGTGATCTTGAAGGTTACCGAAAGCGGTAACGTATATCGGAAAGTAAATTCAATCGAAGTTATTCAGTCGGACATTCGTTCCATACAGCAAATATCTGGGGCATGGGCGGGTATTTATCATTGGAGTGAAACTGAAGGAAAGCATTGGAATCAGGATATTAAGAAGATGACCGATAATCAATGGCGCGAATTGGTTCGTTCAATGAATAAGTTGGATATGAATATGATGGTTATTCAAGAAGTTTTCCGTAATGAACAATATGTGGGTAAGCATTCTACAAATGTAGATAATTACCAAGGGAAGGCTTTTTATCCATCTAAGTTATATCCCGGACGCATGGATATTGCGGCTAAAGACCCAATAGAAGCTATTCTATCCGAGGCTGATAAACAAGGTATGAACGTGTTGATGGGCGTGGGTATGTTTGCTTGGTTCGATTTTACTCCCGAATCTTTGGAGTGGCATAAACGTGTGGCCAAAGAACTTTGGGACATGTATGGACATCACGAATCTTTTTATGCTTTTTATGTGTCTGAAGAAAGTGGAGGCGGTTTTGGTAATTTGGGACAACCGCCCCCAAAACGCAAAAAAAGAAAAAATGAAATAATGAATTTCTTTAAGGAGTTTAAGGCTTATTGTAACAGCTTTGCTCCGGGTAAACCGGTGATGTTGGCAACCAACAGTTTTGAAGTACCTAATGGTATGGATACTTATCCGGAACTTTTAAACTATCTGGACATTTTATGCCCATTTGGCTTTGCTCGTATGCCGGAAGGTGATTTGACAGGTAAGCAGGCTGCTGATATGTTGCAAAAGGCATGTGATGATGCAAACGCTCATTTCTGGTTTGATTTGGAAGTATTCCTCTTTAATCCAGACAATTCTTTGTATCCACGTCCGGTTGAAGAGATAATTCGCGACCTGAATCTGTTTGATAATTTTGAGAAAATTCTTTGCTATCAGTTCCCCGGTGTGTTCAATGACCCCAAAATGTCTATTCGCATAGGCGAGGCTCGTACCATTGATTTATTCAAGGATATATGAAATACTTGAAAGAACTGAAATATAGGAGTAAAAAACGTAAATAAAAAAGAAAGTGATGAAGCGCTGTTATCTATATCTGTTTATCCTAATAGAGATGTGTTGTTGATGCAATAAAATAGCTCATTGGCGGAATTGGTAGTGTTTAATCAATAAAAAACAAATATTTTTTATGAATCAGTTCATCAAAGAAATACAAGAACAACCGGAAATGTTGGAACGTACTCTTGGCTATATCATTCAAGAGAAGGAAAGGAGCGTTTGGATGCTGTCTGTACTCTGTGGACAACCGGTGACTATGACAAAATAGTACTTACCGGTATGGGAAGTTCTTGTTTTGTATCACAAGCTGCCGCGATCATGATGACCGCTTATAATATACCCGCTTTTGCTATCAATGCCGGCGAGTTATTGCATTTTCAGTCTTCAGTTCTGACAGAGCGCACTTTATTGGTTGCCATCTCACAGTCAGGCGAGAGCTATGAGGTGATTGAATTGCTTAAACAACTTGGTGAACGGCATCATTCACGGTTGACAGTGGTTGGGGTCACAAATGAGTCTGGAAGTTCTTTAGCGGCGATGGCTACTCTCAGTCTGCTATGTAAGGCTGGGAGGGAGGAAATGACATCTACGAAGACATTTATCACCACCTATCTGGTAGTGTATCTGCTTGCAGGAGCATTGGATGGTCGCAGGGTAGATAATGCTCTTTTAGATAGTGTCGTTCGGGAAGTCGGTCTTCAGCTTGAGAAAGGGGGGATTTATTTATCCCGTTCGGTCGCTTTTTTAAGTGGGCATCCGTTTGTTCAAGTGATAGGCAGGGGTACGGTTTTTGCAAGCGTTGCCCAAACCGCCCTGATGTTTATGGAGGCTACCAAGACTCCGGCTTCAGCTTTGTTGGGCGGTGAGTTTCGCCACGGCCCACTAGAGATGGTAGGCCCTGGCTTTATCTGTATCATTTATTCGCATTCACGGTCCGGTGTTTATCGGCAGAGCATCAGGCTTGTGGCTGATGTTCTGTCTTTTAATGGTAAAGTGATCCTGGTATCGGATATCTCCTCCGGCATTGAAAGTGTGAATTTGCTGGAAATCAATGTTCATTGCGGAGACCCTGATTTGTTTGCAATTCCGTCCATTGTTCCTGTTCAGCTGATAGTGAATGCTTGGGCGGAAGAAATGGAACTGGTGCCCGGCAGTTTTACACATGGTGCTAAAGTGACTTCAATAGAATAATGATGGGACGAAGAAAGGCAGCCATAGGAGTCGATATCGGAGGCACAAAGATCAGTGCGGGTATTGTTGGCGGAGAGGGATTGGTTTATGCTTCTCCCTGTACTATTGCAACTAATCCGAAAGAACCCGGCGAAGTGATTATTGCCAATTTGTTTTCTCTGTTGAAAAATATTCTGGCTGATGCTGCGGATTACGATATTCAGGGCATTGGTATCGGGTGTACCGGACCTCTCGATATAGATAAAGGTATACTGCTGGATGTTGAGAATCTTCCCACTTTGAACTATTTCCCGTTGAAAGACACCGTTGAACAAGTATTTCCGTTGCGGGTGATCCTTGATAATGATGCCAATGCGCTGATTTATGCAGAGGCATTATGGGGAGCGGGTCGGAATGCCGGTTCAGTCCTGGGTTTTACCTTAGGAACGGGGATAGGATGTGCTTGGATTAATGGAGGAAAAGTATGGCGTGGGCATTCCGGTTGTGCTGGAGAAGTATGGACTTCACCTTATAAAAAAGGGATATTGGAAGACTATGTATCCGGCAATGCCGTCACCCGTCTTTATAAAGAATATACAAAGGAGGAGTTGCCGGCTTATCGTATAGCCGAACTGGCACGGTCCGGTGATAAAATGGCTTTGCAGGTATGGGATGTTTTTGCCCAGGCATTAGCTCATGCTTTGTCATGGACAGTGAATATTACCGATCCCGAAATTGTCATCATAGGCGGATCTGTTCTGAAATCTTCCGATTTATACTGGGACAAGGCAGAGTGGCTATTTCGTAAATTCATTTGTCGTTCAGCTGATCGGCATATTACTTTGCTGCCAGCTGCCTTGGGAGACAATGCCGGATTTATTGGTGCGGCTGCATTAATATTAAAATAACAAGAAACTATGAGAAAACTCTTTTTTATACTGTTGATATGTAACATGTTGTTCGTCAATGCCCAATCTCTTGAACTGGAGAATTGGAAGATTATCAATTCTTCCGAGCTAAACGCCGGATCTGCTGAGGTCTCGCAATTGGCTTATCCCACTGCCGGATGGTATAAGGCCACTGTGCCCACTACCGTGTTGAATGCTTTGGTGAAGGAAAACGTATATCCTGATCCGAGAATCGGCCTGAATAATTACCTGATTCCGGATGTGTCGGATGAATTTAATGTCCGGATGGACCTATCTAAATACAACTACCTGAAAAGTGGCCGTAATCCTTGGCAAGATCCATACTGGTATCGTACGGAAGTTGTTCTTCCCAAATCATATAGAGGCAAGAAAGTATGGCTGATCTTGAACGGCATTAACTACCGGGCAGATGTCTGGGTAAATGGTCGTCAGGTTGCTGATAAAAAAGATATTGTGGGTATGTTTCGTCGCTTTAAACTTGATATAACCGGATATGCCCATGCCGGAGCTAACAATTGTATTGCGATAAAAATTTATCAGGTGGATCATCCGGGCGTCCCGACTCCCGGCACCCAGTTGAAAGTATTCGGTCCTGTACGCGGACATTCCTACGATATCTTTAAGGATGAGACATTGAAGATATCCGGTGGCTGGGATTGCGCTCCCGTGGTTCGCGACCGGAATATGGGTATCTACCAGAAAGTGATAGTGGAAGCCACGGACGAGGTGTTGATTGAAAATCCTTTTGTTGTCACTACTTTACCAAAGTCCACTACCATGCCTATGAAGGTTGACACTGGGCTTGCAAAGGTCAACATTAAACTTGAAGTGAGGAATACCTCTGCAAAGCTTGTTGAGGGAAAGGTGAATGCTTGGATTACATTAATCAACGAAGTCAAATTTCCCACTTATACCAAGCATATGGAGGGATACCTCAAGCCAATCAAGCTGACGAAGAAAGTAGCCCTGCGTGCCGGTGAGAGAAAAGTAGTGGAACTGACCCCTGAGGACTTTCCTTCCTTGCTGATAGAAAACCCGTATTTGTGGTATCCGAATGGGTATGGCGAGCAATACTTGCATCACATGAAACTGTCTTTTAGCATCGGTGGAAAAGTGTCCGATACCAAAGAGTTTGATTTCGGAATCCGTGAGGTGGCAAGTGGACTGAACCGGGTGGGAGATGAATGTGTCGTGTATATTATGTGAATGGCAAGCGGATATTCTGTAAGGGCGGTTGGATACAGCCGGACATCTTGTTGGAGGAATCTGAAAAACGTATCTATGATGAAGCCCGCCTGATGGCAGAAGCGAACATCAACCTGATTGGCAGTGAAGATATGCCGTCTCCTTCTGAAATCTGGTTTGAAAGTTTTGACAAATATGGCCTGATGTGGTGGCATGTTTTCTATCAATGTTTCCGTATGACTCCCGGAACTGAAACTGCTGACAATCCTCTGGATCATGGTCTGGCGGTGGCAGGAGTGGAAGATATGATGCTCCGCTATCGCAATCACCCTTCTATTATTTCATGGATAGGAGCCAATGAGGTCTTGATGAATGAAAGCTTGTACAAGCTGACCAAGGAGAAAGTGAGGAGTATCGATACTACGCGTGTTTATCTTCCGACTACCAGTTTTCATTGGGATGTAGACGCCTTGACTCCTTATCTGAAAGAAGATCTACCAACAGGTACGACGGATGACGGTGCGCCCGACTATAATTGGGCGCCTTCTTCCTACTTCTTTGATAAAGTGCGTGAGGTCCATTTGCAGATGTTCCGCAATGAACTGGGGATGCCTTCCATGCCGACGTACAACAGCCTCCGGAAATTTATTCCTACCGCGGAGAGTACGGCTAATGTAAACAGCCCTATTTTCCCATTGGATAGCATTTGGGCTGAACATGGTGCTTGGGATGTAAGTAATTATTGCTATCGCTCTTATGACAATGCCATTCGTACGATGTTCGGTGATCCGAAGACGGCAAAAGAATATGCCGACAATGCCCAGTTCCTGAATGCCGATGGTTATCGTGCTATGTTTGAAGCGGCTAATCACCGGATGTGGGATATTACTTCCGGTGTGATGATTTGGAAGATTAATTCTTGCTGGCCCGATGTGTGCTGGCAGATATACGACTGGTATCTGGCTCCCAATGCTTCTTATTATTTTGCAAAAAAAGCTATGGAACCGGTGCACGTACAGTTGAATGCGAATGATTTTAGGGTTTCTGTGATTAATGCCTCCCATCAGACACTGCAAGACGTGAAAGTGACGGCTAAAGTTATCAACAATGACATGGAAGTGGCTTGGGAGGACTCCCAGCGGATAACTGTTTCTCCCGATTGCTATCAGGAGATTGTTACGGTGCCCCGGTGTGGAAAATACTCTTATAATTACTTTGTGAAGCTGGAGCTGCATGATAAATACGGTAAACTTCTGTCCGAGAACCTATATTGGTTCTATTCCCAGCATATGGATTTCTTTTGGTTCACTTCTATGAAGAAACCGGAATTGAAGGAGGAGGTTGAAGTTACCAAAGAGGAAGGGGAATATGTCTTTTCTATTTGTTTGAAGAACGAATCGGATCGTTTGTCCCATTTCAATCATCTGACTTTGCTGGACGTCCGGGGTAAGGAGATTAATCCGGTATTCTGGAGTGACAATTTTATTACGCTCTTTCCGGGAGATGAAAAGGTAATAACGGCTCGTGTGGCAGTATCCGATGCCGGAGATACACCTCCTGTGTTCTTCCGGGCACGATGATGAATAGATTGAATTTATTTATAATATAGTGTTATGAAAAAAATTATAGTGATTGGCAGTTCCAATGTGGACATGGTGGTGAGAACTTCTCATCTGCCTGCTCCCGGTGAGACGATTCTGGGAGGGGAATTCTTTATGAACCAGGGTGGAAAAGGAGCAAATCAGGCTGTTGCAATAAAGAGATTGGGCGGCAATCTGATATTTATGGCAAAATTGGGGAATGATGTATTAGGTCGGCAATCTGTCGGTTATTTTAAAAAGGAAGGAATTGATACAAGATATATTGCTTTCGATGAAGATTCTGCTTCCGGAGTAGCTCTGATCAGCGTGGACGATCATGCGGAGAATAGTATTGTAGTGGCATCCGGTGCCAACATGTTGTTGAACGAACAAGATGTGGATAAAATGTTGGAGGAAATGTGTGAGGGAGATATCCTCTTGATGCAATTGGAAATTCCGCTTCAAACAGTGGAGTATGCTGCCAGAAAGGCTTTCGGGAAAGGAGTGAAGGTGGTGCTGAATCCGGCTCCTGCCCGCAGTCTTCCCAAAGAATTGTTCCGGCATCTGTACATGGTCACTCCGAACCGCATCGAGGCGGAGATGCTTACGGGCATAAAGATTGCCAATGATGCCGATGTTGAGAAAGTGGCGGAAGAGATTTGCGCGATGGGGGTAAAGAATGTAATTATCACTTTGGGTTCGAAAGGATGTCTTATAAGGGAAGAGGGCGTTTCTTATCGTATAGATGCTTTCAAAGTGGAGCCTGTTGACACTACAGCTGCCGGAGATACGTTTAATGGGGCTTTGTGCGTAGGATTGTCAGAGGGCATGGACTTGAAACAAGCTGCTGTGATGGCTTCAAAAGCTTCATCCATAGCTGTAACCAGAATGGGAGCCCAGTCTTCTATTCCTTACCGTGAAGAGTTGTAATCATTAAAAACAATATTAAATATCACGATTATGTTTATAGTTGAAAGTTACGGATTGGCGGTAGCGTTGTGCTGGGTCACGATGTTATGCTGGGGATCATGGGGAAATACTCAAAAATTGTCAGCCCAAACATGGCGCTATGAATTGTTCTATTGGGATTATGTGATTGGTATACTTCTTTTTTCTTTGGTTTGGGGCTTGACACTGGGCAGCATTGGAGAAGGGGGACGCGGATTTATGCAGGACTTGCAGCAAGTTGGTATGGAGAATTTTTGGAGCGCTTTTCTGGGTGGCGTCATATTCAATGCCTCGAATATATTGTTGTCGGCTTCCATGTCGTTGGCTGGTATGTCGGGTGCTTTCCCGGTAGGGGTGGGGTGGCGTTGGTATTAGGCGTATTTGTCAATTACTTTAGTGTACCGAAGGGGGATCCTGTCACTCTTTTTGGGGGTGTCTTCTTGATTGTGTTGGCCATTGTTTTTAATGGGATTGCTTCCAGTAAAGTTTCTGAAGTATCAGGTCAGACTGTCCGAAAAAGAGGAGTTCTGATTGCTGTCTGCGCTGGTATTCTGATGGCGTTTTTCTATCGTTTTGTTGCCGCTGCTATAGATTTGGAAAATCTGGAATCGCCTGCTGTTGGTATGATGACTCCGTATTCTGCCTTGTTTGTGTTTGCAATAGGTATCTTTATCAGTAACTTCCTATTCAACTCTTTGTTAATGAGGAAACCTTTTACGGGGGTGCCTGTGGCTTACAGTCAATACTTCAAAGGAAATATGAATACTCATTTGGTTGGTATTTTTGGGGGTGCCATTTGGGCGTTGGGAACAGCGTGCAGTTATATTGCTGCCGGAACAGCCGGTGCTGCTATTTCCTATGGGTTGGGACAAGGGGCTACGATGGTTGCCGCATTATGGGGGGTGTTTATTTGGAAGGAATTCAAAGGGGGGTCTAAATCTACTAATCTATTGATTGCCTTGATGTTTGTTCTCTTTTTTTTAGGTTTGGCGTTAATTATTACGTCCGGTGGCAATTAATCTTTTATTAATTAAAAAAATGTGTATATTATGAAGAGGAATTTTCTGCCAATCCTGTTGGGGTTATTGATGATATCAGCCGTACTGCCGTCGGCAGTAGTTTTTGCTGGCAATGATGTTCCTGGCCGACAGAGAAAACAGAAGGTGAAGGAATCTGTTTTGAGGGTGAAGTCCATTACTGGTACTTGGATAAATCTGGCATATAAGGATGTACGTAATAGATATACCAATCCGCAGAGTTTTGATAATACGGATCCGGAATTATGGAAAGCTAAAGTGCGGGAACTGTCGGCTATGGGCATTGAATATCTGGTATTCATGGAAGTTGCCAATGAGGGTAAGGCTTATTATCCCTCTCAATTAATGCCCTGGTGGTATGATAAAGATAAACAGAGTCCTGTGGAAGCTATTCTTGATGAGGCTGCCCGATATGACATGAAGGTTTTTATGAGTACTGGATGGGCAAAAGACCAGGATGATAATTTGCAGGATCCTGCTGTCAAACAACGCCAATTGCAAATTATGGAGGAACTGGCTGTCTTTTATAAGAATCATAAAGCCTTTTATGGCTGGTATTTGCCGGTAGAGGATTGTCTTTGCCCCATTTTTGCAGAACATGCTGTACAATCGGTTAATGCATTGACCCAAAAGGCAAATGCATTGACTCCGGGTAAGAAGACACTGATTTCTCCTTATGGTATCGGACTGTCTGATTTTGATAATCCGGAGTATGAGAAACAATTGGCAAAGCTGAAAGTCGACATCATAGCCTATCAGGACGAAGTGGGCTGTGTACGCAATAAATTCATGTTGCCTCGCTTAAAGAAGACTTGGCAACGGTTGAGAGACATCCACAACCGTCTGAATATTGAGATGTGGGCCAATTGTGAGACTTTCACTTGGGAACAGGGAACCAACGACCGTTCTTCGGCCTTGATTCCTGCCGCTTATCCGCGCCTTTTATCCCAACAAGTGGCTGCTTCTGTGGCAGGGGTTGACAGGATTATCTCATTTATGGTTTGTGGAATCATAGAAAGTCCCACGTCAACTTATCAGTTGGGGCAACCGGTGTGGTCACATAAAGTATACAATGACTATATGGACTGGAAAAGGCGGATTGGCTGCTGGCAATTGGCCGAAGCTGCCTTTATGGAGAGATTGGCTAACGGGGCTACCATTGACATGGTGTCGGGAAAAGCGGATTTGAAGGCATTGCTTGATGGCAGGGTTGCCGAGGAAGACAGTAAAGATGCCCGTTGGGTGAAATTCGAGAAAGGTTATCATGAGCTTGTGGTAGATTTGCAGAAAAAGACCAGACTACGGAAAGTCATGCTTCGTATGCTGGACTATAATTTAGATGGAATAGGTATGCCGCTGAAAGTTTATCTGTTCACTTCGTTGGATGGAAAAGAATATAGATTGGCTTCTATCAAGGATACCCCTCATTTCCCGAACAATCGGCATGATGCATGGATTGAAAACTTGTTATTTGATCAATTGGATGAAAGCATCCGTTATATGAAGGTGGCTTTCGAAGCTTCGCAACACGTGTATATGGATGAGTTGTTTGTTAATCCGATGATAAAATAAAGACCAGTTGAGATGAGAGTGAGTTTGTGTTTATTAACGGTGTGGCTGTTTCTTGCTTGTGCTGATAGGGCGCGGGGAAATTGCACTAATTCCTTCTTGGTCAAAACCGATGGTAAAGGAGAAATATATCCTAACCCCCAAAGTATCATAGACCATAAATTAATAATCTATGGTCTATGATGCAGGCCTTGGAAATACAGAAAAAGTTTCTGTTTGTGATTTGTGGCATCAAAAGGATTTAGGGGAGTATAAAGGGGAATTTTGGGCACAAGTCCCTTAGCATGGAGTTACTTTTGTAAAAATCACTCTTGTAGAGTGAACTGAAACTTTAAAATAAATAGTATGGAATTTGCTTTGGATAGATGGATTACCAAGCATAATGCTTGGATTGATGTTTTTGTACCAAACTACATGAGGTGGATATTTCATGATGTGAAAATGACTATTTTGTTTTTGGGCAGTTTCTCTTTGGTAAAGTGCTGTAGGTGTTTAAGGCAGGTGTGTTATTGGGAGCAGTGTCTTGCATACTATTTGTGCCAGGGCTAAAGGCAGAAAATTCTAGGCCATTTGTGATACCGGCATTACAGGAGTGGAAAGGCGGGGATGGCTATTGGCGCTCATTGTGTCGGTTGGTGCTGGACTCCCGCTATGCAGCAGAGCTCAATCCGGTGGCAAATGGAAAAGTCACGCGACTTTGACCCTTTTGGCCACGCAGGATTTGCCCACCTTTGGCTACAATATGATTGCCCTTTAAAGTCCTGGTGTTGGGGCAATATTATTTTACCCTTTTAAAATTTCTCGTTTTTCTTAGACCTTAACTTTCTCATACTTTCACCATATAACTTTATGGTATGGGCTGTATGTATGATGCGGTCAAGGATTGCATCGGCTATTGTCGGGTCACCTACCATGTCATACCAGTTGGAGGACGGGTACTGCGATGTGATGATGACGGATTTCCGTTCATGCCTGTCCTCGATGATTTCAAGCAGTATGGGACGCTCCTTGGCGTCAAGCGGTACAATGAACAGGTCGTCAAGGATGAGTAACTGGCAGCGTTCAATCCTCTTGAGTTCCGTTTCAAGTGTACCTTGACTTTGGCGACTTTCAGCGTACCGAGCAGTTTCGGGGCATTGGCATAGAAGGTTCGGAATCCCCTTTTGCATGCTTCGTGTCCAAGGGCACAAGCCAGATAGCTTTTCCCCGTTCCTGAAGAACCGGTGATGAATGGGTTCTGTGCCTTATGCACAAAATCAAGGGTGGCGAGACGTTCCATCTGGTTGCGCTCTAGCCCCCGGTTCGTGGCATAGTCGATCTGTTCAATATAGGCCTTGTAGCGGAATGCCGCATTTTTGGTGAGCCGTGCAATGGTAGCCTGGGCGCGATAGTCCCATTTGCGTGCAAGGAGCATGGAAAGGAACGTGTCTGCGGTCATGGATTGCGGAGTGGTGCCGGCAAGACTTTCCCTGAAAGCCTCTGCCATACCATGCAATTTCATACGGTTCATTAAATCCAGTGATATGGTATTCTGGTCTTGTTGTCCCGTAACGGGAGCTGTTTTATTGTTTGTTCTTTCTGTAATATTCACGTCCACGTACATTTTTGTGGGTCAATGGAGTCGGGGAAGCCACGGCATGGCCAGAATGCTTTGGGCGGATATTGCATGGCACGCTCCACTTCCCGTAGATAGTTCAATACGATGTTGTCTATTTCCGAGGCACGCCGGAAGAGTTCCTCCAGGTCCTTGTCATAGGGGCCATAGTGTCCCGGCAGGTTGTGTTCCTTTTTCCAGGAATAAGCGTAAGGGATGTCACGGCGGTCGTGGGTGGCGACAAGGGCCATGCCACAGGATATTTCCACTGTGTCCGCCGG
>ERZ859937.328-NODE-328-length-21286-cov-7.655127_pt1 | contig 21286 bp, 18 predicted proteins | sample MGYA00509985_ERZ859937 | MGnify/ENA primary metagenome ERZ859937 (study PRJEB30046, sample SAMN00715169) | human gut metagenome | study: EMG produced TPA metagenomics assembly of the A metagenome-wide association study of gut microbiota in type 2... | reverse complement strand
GATTTGAAGTGTTAAACCCTGATTTGGTGATTTGTCATTTAGATGTCAAAGCTTCAATGCAGATAGATCTTACTATCAACAAGGGTCGTGGCTATGTCACAGCCGATGAGAACAGAGCGTTCTGCACTGATGTCAACGTAATTCCAATCGATTCTATCTACACCCCAATCCGTAACGTGAAGTACGCAGTAGAGCCTTATCGTGTTGAGCAGAAGACCGACTATGATAAGCTCGTGCTCGAAGTCACAACGGACGGTTCTATTCACCCGAAGGACGCACTCAAGGAAGCTGCTAAGATACTGATTCAGCACTTCATGCTCTTCAGCGACGAGAAGATAACTCTCGAGAGCCCTGAGCACGAAAGCAATCAGGAGTTCGACGAGGAAGTTCTCCACATGCGCCAGCTCCTCAAGACCAAGCTCACCGACATGAATCTCTCTGTTCGTGCGCTTAACTGCTTGAAGGCTGCAGATGTTGAAACTCTCGGCGACCTCGTACAGTACAACAAGACAGACCTCCTTAAGTTCCGCAACTTCGGTAAGAAATCGCTCTCTGAGCTTGATGATTTGCTCTTGAGTCTGAATCTGTCGTTTGGAACCGACATTTCTCAATACAAATTAGATAAAGAATAAAACAAAATGAGACACAATAAGAAATTCAACCACTTAGGTCGTACTGCATCTCACCGTAACGCTATGCTCGCAAACATGGCTATCTCGCTGATTATGCACAAAAGAATCACTACGACCCTCGCAAAGGCTAAGGCTTTGAAGATGTATGTAGAGCCGCTGATTACACGCTGCAAGGACGACAGCACAAACTCTCGTCGTGTAGTATTCAGCTACCTCCAGAACAAGTACGCTCTTAAGGAGCTTTTCAGCACTGTTGCTGAGAAGGTAGGCGACCGTCCTGGTGGCTACACACGCGTTATCAAGCTCGGCACACGTAAGGGTGACGCTGCTCAGATCGCATTCATCGAGCTCGTAGACTTCGACGAGAACATGGCTAAGACTGCTAAGGCTGCTAAGAAGACACGCCGTAGCCGCAAGTCAACTGCTGAGGCAACTGAGGCACCTGCTACAGAGGCTGTTCAGGCAGAGGAGCCGAAGGCTGAATAATCGATGCAAATCGCTTTATCTTAATATTAAGCCTGTTGACCGCAAGGTTAGCAGGCTTTTTATTTAGATGTTTGTTTCGCACAATCATTAAAACCTATCAAATCTGTGAATAAGAAATATCTCACCCCAACAACAAATTTCATTGAAATAGGGGCTTTGCCAATATTGGCTGGTTCCGACCCTACTCCGTCGGTCAATGTTATCAATGAACAGGATGCCACGAATGTGGACTTTAAGAATAGATACATGAACGATGGCTCAAATGAAGAGATGCGTTCGCCAGAGCGTATCTATTTCGACAACTGGGATTAGTCTACGTACTTGTAGTTAATGCTTCTTTGTTGTTTATGTTAGTGTAAGCAACTCCATATATCATATTTAGAGACAATAATATGCGCAAAGTAATAGGAATAGGCGAGACCCTTCTCGACATTATTTTCAAAGACAACAAACCTGTAGAAGCAGTGCCAGGCGGTTCAACGTTCAACGCCATCGTGTCGCTTGGTCGTGTGGGAGCCGATGCGCTCTTCGTCACCGAGACAGGTGATGACCATGTGGGTGCTCTTGTTCGCTCGTTCCTCTCGTCGAACAATGTCTGCACCGATTATGTATTAGAACGTAAGGGTTGGAAGTCGCCCGTGTCGTTGGCTTTCCTCGATAGCGACAACAACGCCAATTACACATTCTATCGCGACCCCAATGCCGACCCCGTCGATATACCATTGCCCGATATCAATCCGGATGATATTGTGCTCTTTGGTTCGTTTTACGCCGTTAGTCCTGCCACTCGTGCGCGGGTCATAGCGTTGCTTGAGCGTGCCCGCGATTGTGGCGCAATAATATATTACGATGTCAACTTCCGTCCGTCGCATCGTGGCGATGTGATGAAGGTGACACCCAACCTCATTGAGAACCTCGAGTTCGCCGATATCGTGCGTGGCTCCCGCGACGACTTCGAGGTGCTTTACAAGAAGGATTCCGCCGAGCGTGTCTACCGTGCCGAGACCTCCTTCTACTGTCCTCGACTCGTCTACACCGACGGCCCTCGTCCCGTGACGGTGTTCTCCGACGGTGGTTTCCGCAAGGAGTACGCCATGCCCGAGACACCTACCGTGAGCACTATTGGCGCCGGCGACAACTTCAACGCCGGACTCATCTGCGCTATGCTTCGCTACGACATCCGCCGTGCTGACATTGAGCGCGGTCTTACCGAAGCGGAGTGGTCGAAGCTTATTGAGAGTGCGACGGCGTTTTCAGCCGACTGCTGTGCAGGAATATACAACTATGTGTCGAAGGAGTTCGGTGCAAGTCACAGTCTATAGAAGAGTAGCAGCGTTGTTGTAGTATTACTATAGCAACGCTTTTTCTATTATAAAACCCTAAAATTTAGTCATACATTGCGGTTACTCCATCTTTTTCTGTAACTTTGCATAATTACAATCGTAAACGTAACGACAATGAATATAGCACTTATAGGCTACGGCAAGATGGGACACATGATAGAGTCAATCTGCAAGGAGCGTGGCCACAATATTGTGAGTATCATAGATGTAGATAACCAGGACGACTTTGAGTCGGCAGCCTTTGCTTCTGCCGACGTAGCTATAGAGTTTACGTCGCCAACAGCTGCCTACTCCAACTATCTGCGTGCCTGGAAAGCAGGCGTGAAGGTGGTAAGTGGCTCTACGGGTTGGATGAAGGACCACGGCGACGATGTGCGCCGCGCCTGCACCGAGGAGGGCAAGACTCTCTTCTGGGCTTCCAACTTCTCTATCGGCGTAGCTATCTTCTCAGCCGTAAACCGCTACCTGGCTAAGATAATGAACCAGTTCAGCCAGTACGATGTGCGCATGAGCGAGACCCACCACGTGCATAAACTCGATGCTCCGTCGGGCACTGCCATCACCCTCGCCGAAGAGATTATCGCCGACCTCGACCGCAAGACCTCTTGGGTGAAGGGCGAGCAGCACCTTGCCGACGGCACGGTGGAGGGCACCAACGATGCTGCGCCCGACCAGCTCCCCATCGAGAGCATCCGCCGCGACGAGGTGCCGGGCATCCACACCATCTGCTACGACTCGGATGCCGATTCGATAACAATCACCCACGATGCCCACTCGCGCAAGGGATTCGCACTCGGTGCGGTGCTCGCTGCCGAGTACACCAAGGAGCACGAGGGACTGCTCACCACAAAGGATTTGTTCAAGTTCTAACATAGGAGGGTATGGCATCCCTGCCATACCCACTGATTTGCTTCCGCACCCTTACATCCTTTAGCATAAGGCTGCGTGGGTATGGCAGGATGCCATACCCTCCTAAAGAATACTAATCGGAGCTTAGCTCCTAACCATTCAATAACAATGACCGAAAAAGAAAAGAAAGCCCTCAACCCGAAGGTGCAGTGGGCTAAGTGTATTGCCGTTGTTGTGGCATATCTGCTCTTCCTCTATTGGGTGAAGAGCTGGTGGGGACTCCTTGTCCTGCCGTTCATATTCGATGTGTATATCACCAAGAAGATCAACTGGCAGTGGTGGCGCGACTCAGAGAACCGCGTCACGGCAGCCATCATGCCGTGGGTCGACGCTCTTGTGTTCGCCCTCGTAGCCGTTTACTTCATCAATATCTACTTCTTCCAGAACTACGTCATCCCGTCGTCGTCGCTTGAGAAGTCGCTGCTCGTAGGTGATTACCTCTTCGTGTCGAAGGTGAGCTACGGCCCGCGCAAGCCGCAGACCCCGCTCACGCTGCCGCTGACGCAGCACACGCTGCCCGTTGTCGACTGTGACTCGTACATCGAGTGGCCGCAGTGGGGCTACGAGCGCGCCAAGGGACTGGGCAAGGTGCAGCTCAACGACATCGTCGTGTTCAACTACCCAGCTGGCGACACCGTGCTCACCGCGCCCAAGTACTGGGGCCGCGACTTCTACGCCATTGCCTACGGAGCCGGCGAGCAGGAGTGGGCTGAGAAGCACAACGGCGAGATACCTTACTTCGCCACAAAGCAGCAGCAGTACGACTTCTTCGCGAAGCTCTACGCCGCAGGCCGCAAGCTCATCGACCAGAACCCCTCCGAGTTCGGCACGATAAAGACACGCCCCGTCGACCGCCGCGAGAACTACGTGAAGCGCTGCGTGGGTCTGCCCGGTCAGACTCTGCAGATAAAGAACCGCATCATCTACCTCGACGGTAAGCCGAACAAGGAGCCCGACAACGTGCAGTACAGCTACCACGTGAAGCTGCGCGCGCAGCTGCCGCTCGAACTCATCGACGAGCTGGGCATCTCCAGCGAGGACATCGCTTCGCTCAACATGTACGGCTATCTGCCGCTCACCAACGCTTCCGTGAAGGCATTGCGTGCACGCAAGGACGTGGTGGAGAGCGTTACACCTGTGACCGATGCCGACAACCTGGCTGACGTATGGAGCACCTATCCGCTCAACGGCAACAAGCGTTGGACACGCGACAACTACGGACCTATTTGGATTCCGAAGCGCGGCGCTACGCTCACGCTCACTATGGACAACATCGCCGTCTACGAGCGTCCGATACGCGTCTACGAGGGCAACGACCTGCAGGTGAAGAACGGAAAGATATACATCAACGGCAAGCAGACCAACAAGTACACCTTCCGCATGGACTACTACTGGATGCAGGGCGACAACCGCCACAACTCTGCCGACTCGCGCTACTGGGGCTTCGTGCCTGAAGACCACATCGTGGGCAAGCCGATATTCATCTGGTGGTCGAGCGACCCCGACCATACCGGCACTGCCGGCATCCGCTGGAGCCGTCTGTTCCGCTTCGTCGACAATATCAAGTAACTTTTTAGGAGGGTAGGCATCCCTGCCATACCCACTCTGCCTTGTTGTTGGTAGGTTGCGTGGGTATGGCAGGATGCTATACCCTCCTATAGATAGTCCGACTTCTCATTTTCCGAGTTTTGCCTCCTCATATTTAAACCCTATAATACACGACTATTATGGCAGTAAGCAAAATAGCAGTGAGAAAAACCGTCGAGTTCCTTCTCTATATCGTTACGTTCATGGTGTATATGGGCATCGCCTATCTGTTCGGATACGATGCGTATAGCTTCGAGAGCAATTGGGCTTTGTTCCTCTATTACCTCGTGCTCAACTTCCTTACCGGCGTCACCGTGAGCTGCGTGCTTTCGCTTTGTAGCAAGCGCAATAAACGCAGATCGTAGGGCTGTATATCCAATCACTAACACGACCATTCAGACAGATGTCAACAAACATTGAGCAACCCACTCCCCACACCGCTGCCGAAGGGCATGATGGCGCGGCTACCTGCCTGCTCTCCTCCGCCTACTTCCCGCCCGTGCAGTGGATGCAGAAGCTTCACCGCTACGAGCGTGTCGTCGTGGAGCGTTGCGACAACTTCACGAAGCAGACCTACCGCAACCGCTGCCTGATAGCCACGGCTAACGGCGTGCAGGCGCTCACCGTGCCCATCGAACGCTACGACGGCGCCAAGTGTCCCATGCGCGACATACGCATCTCCGACCACGGCGAGTGGCGCCACCTCCACTGGAACGCTATCGTGTCTGCCTATGGCGAGTCGCCGTTCTTCATGTACTACGCCGACGACCTGCGCCCGTTCTTCGAGCGCCGCTGGGAGTATCTCTTCGACTTCAACATGGAGATAACCGCGAAGCTCTGCGAGCTGCTCGACGTGCGTCCGAATATCAGTGTCTCCGACGAGTACATGGATGCCGCTGCCGTGGGTGCCGACGACTTCCGCGACACCATCCGCCCGAAGCATCCGCTGCCCGACGCAGCGTTCACGCCGCGCGAATATTATCAAGTTCATGCCCTGCGCCAGGGCTTCCAACCCAACATGTCGGCTCTCGACCTGCTCTGCAACGAGGGTCCCGAAGGAATATTCTATTTATGAAACCGAACTATATCTTTGAAACAGAAATGGAGGTTCGCGACTACGAGTGCGACATCCAGGGCATCGTGAACAATGCCAACTACCTCCACTACACTGAGCACACGCGCCATCTCTACCTCACGTCGCTCGGCGTGAGCTTCGCGCGTCTTCACGAGAAGGGTGTCGACGCCGTAGTGGCGCGCATGAACCTGCAGTACAAAACGCCGCTGCGCTGCGACGATGTCTTCGTCTCGAAGCTCGGCGTGCGCAAGGAGGGTCTGCGCTACATCTTCGACCACGCTATTCACCGCAAGTCGGACGGCCGCCTCTGCTTCCTCGCCACTGTGGAGCTCGTGAGCCTTATCAACGGCAAGCTCGGCGTAAGCGAGGACTATGACCGTGCATTTGGCTTTGCCTAAGGAGGCGCACTAAGGGGGTGCACTTGTCTCAAGTGCGCCAACCAAGTAAGAAGTGCGCTAACCAAGTAAGAAGTGCGCCAACCAAGTAAGAAGTGCGCCGACTGCTTTGTTGGTGCAGCAGAGACTGCTGCACCCCCTGATAAGTGCACCGACCACTGTGCCCCCTGGTACATCTGCGTCGACCGTTGCGGACATCTGCGCCGACCGATGCGGACATCTGCGTCGACCGATGCAGACATCTGCGTCGACCGATGCGTGACGTGAAAGTATAACATAAGGGGCTCTGTACGTGACAGTACAGAGCCCCTTTTCTGTGTTCTTATAGCGTGGCTACACGCCTTGTGTCTTGTGAATCATCTCTCGTGCCTGCTCCATAATAGTTGTCAGCTCCTCCACCGTTGTGGCACGCAGCATGGCGATGCGCGTCTGTCGGAAGTCGGGTATGCCCTTGAACACCGGAGATGCAGCGATGTGACGGCGCGTGTGCAGAATGCCGCGATACTCGTCGATGCGCTCCACGTTGATGCGCAGCTGCTCAAGCAGCAGGTCTATCTTGCGGTCGACAGTGAGCGTCGGGTCGGCAGGACGTCCGTCGAGCACGTCGCGCATCTCCTGGAATATCCACGGACAGCCGAACGTGGCACGGCCCACCATCACAGCATCCACGCCGTAGCGGTCGAACGCGTCGCGTGCCTGCTCAGGTGTGCAGATATCGCCGTTGCCGATGATGGGTATGTGTATGCGCGGGTTGCGCTTCACCTCGCCGATGAGCGTCCAGTCGGCGTCGCCCGTGTACATCTGTGCGCGCGTTCTGCCGTGTATGGTGAGTGCCTGTATACCGCAGTCCTGCAGTGCCTCCGCCAGGTCGCAGATGACGAGCTGGTCGTGGTTCCATCCCAAGCGTGTCTTCACCGTGACGGGTGTGTTCACCGCCTTCACCACCTCGCGCGTGATGTCTAATAGCAGCGGTATGTTCTGTAACATTCCTGCGCCGGCACCCTTGCCTGCCACCTTCTTCACGGGGCATCCGAAGTTGATGTCAATCACGTCGGGCTTCACCTGCTCTACAATCTTTGCTGCCTCCACCATCGACTCCACGTCGCGTCCGTAGATTTGTATTCCCACGGGTCGCTCTTCGTCGCTGATAGTGAGCTTGCGCAGCGTGGCGTTCACCGAGCGCACGAGTGCCTCTGCACTCACGAACTCCGTGTACACCATCGATGCGCCGAACCGCTTGCAGAGGTGTCGGAATCCGATGTCGGTCACGTCCTCCATTGGTGCGAGGAACAGCGGTCGTTCCCCAAACTGTATGTTTCCTATGTTCATATTGTTCTTTGTTATATCTCAATAGATTATCTTTGTATTTTCCCCAAGAATGTCTCCCACAGATTTCACAGATTCTCACAGATTGTTGGTGCGCGTTTGCCTTAATCTCCCACAGATTTCACAGATTCTCACGGATAGTTGGTGCGCGTTTGTCTTAATCTTCTATGATTTCACAGATTCTGTATTCTTTGGAGGCTTTCCGTATCTGTGTAAATCTGTGCAATCTGTGGGAGCTTTTTGTCGTGTGCAATCAGTGGAACCTTTTTGTCGTATGCAATCAGTGGGCGAAACTCTTTATTTAGAGTATCCGTTTATCTTGCGGTGTATCTCATTATTTATATTGTCGGTGTTGAAATTGACGAGTATACCTAAATGCAAGTTGCATAAACGCAGGTAGGTAAGCAGTTGCTTGTGGTGCAACTCGTTGATTTCCTTCACTGATTTAAGCTCTACTATTACAGAGTTTTCAACGAGAATATCAAGTCTGAGATTAGTCTTCAATATAGTGCCATCATAATGGATTGGTACCTCTACTTGATTCTGTACATTCAAACCGTCCTTCTGCATCTGATAGCATAAGGCAGCTTCATAGACAGATTCCAATAGACCAGGGCCAAGCGTGTTATACACTTTGTATATCGCGCCCCGAATCTTATATGTAATCTCGTTTTCTGTCATTAGAAATCAGTATATATTATGTTATATGCTTTAAATATCTGTGTAAATCTGTGTAATCTGTGGGAGGTAATCTCCAGTAGATAATAATCTGTGTGGCTCCTTTTCGTTGTCGGGTTAATGTTTCCCACAGATTTCACAGATTCTCACAGATTGTTGGTGCTCTTTATTGAACTTTCTGTATCTGTGTAAATCTGTGTAATCTGTGGGAGAATCTTCATCGTAACTCGTAATCTGTGGGAGATTCCTCCAGTAGATAATGATCTGTGTAGCTCCTTTTCGTTGTCGGGTTAATGTCTCCCACAGATTTCACAGATTCTCACAGATTGTTGGTGTCCTTTATTGACGACCTTTCTGTATCTGTGTAAATCTGTGTAATCTGTGGGAGAATCTTCATCGGAACTCGTAATCTATGGGAGAATCTTCATCGTAAATCGTATTCCGTGGGAAGAAACGCGGTCACTCCTTTGTGGGAGCAAGCGTCTTGCGGTACTCTTCGGGGTTCTTCAGCAGTTCCACAGCCTTGGCGAACTGCTTGTCGTAGCGCAGCGAGTTCTCCAGCGCACCACGGTCGAAGTAGTAAGCCGACATGATGTCGTTGGCGATGATCTGCTTTAGCTGCTCCTTGTTGTACGGATAAGCCAGATCCTTAGCGATGTCGTGCTTCAGCTTCGCCTTCAGTGCCTCGAACTCCGGCTTCGCATCCTCGTAGTAGCCCTCGAAGCGTGCCAGCTTCTCCAAGTCCTTCAGATACTTCTCGCTCACCTGGTCGTACTCGAAACCACTCTTCACGACATACGCACAGAACTCCTCGTAGTCCTTGTCCGAGAGCTCGAACTCCGACGGTGCAGCCACCGTGCGGTGCTTCGCCATGTACTCAATCTCGTAGTTGAGCAGCAAGTCGGTAGTGTCGGCGAACTGCAGGTAGTAGGCTATGTTCGGCATCGAGTCGGGGAGCACCTCGATATCGGGCTTTATGCCACCGCCGTCGCGCACGATGCGACCCGCCGCCGTGCGGAACTCATGCGTCAGCGAGTCAGCCACGTGCTCGCTCGCATACCCCTTGTTCGTATGCTTGTATTTGCGCGCCTGAATGCAACGGCCCGACGGTATGTAGTACTTCGCCGTAGTCAGCTTCAGCTTGCCGTTGTAGGGTAGGGGCACGTTCGGCACCTGCACCAAGCCCTTGCCGTATGTGCGTGTGCCCATCACCACGGCGCGGTCGAGGTCCTGCAGCGCGCCCGACGTAATCTCGCTCGCGCTCGCCGTCTCCTCGTTCACGAGCACCACGATAGGCATCACCGTGTCAATCGGCTCCATCGTTGTGTAGAACGTCTTGTTCGAGCTCTTCACCTTACCGCGCATCTCCAACAGCTGCTTGCCCTTCGGTACGAACATGTTCAGAATCTGCAGAGCCTCCTGCACCGAACCGCCACCGTTGGAGCGTAGGTCGAGCACCAGGCTGCGCATACCCTTCGAGCGCATCTCGATGAACGCGCGGCGCACGTCCTTCGCCGAGTTCTCGAGGAACTGGTTGTAGCTGATGTATCCTATGCTGTCCGGCTGCAGACCGTAGTACGTCAGATATGGCATCTGTATGGCGCGTCGCTGCACCTTCAGCGTCAGCGTCTTGCCCGTAGCCGGACGCTTCACCTTCAGCACCATCGTCGTACCCGCGTCGCCACGCAGACGCTCCGATACGTACGCCGTCATCTTTCCCTCCATCGACTCGCCGTCGATAGCGAGTATGATGTCGCCCTTGCGCAGACCCGCTTCCGCAGCCGGCATACCCTCGTACGGCTTGTTTATAACCACGTTCTTGCGTGTGAAGCTGTACGAGATGATTGAGCCGATGCCCGCATACTTGCCCGTGAGCATCTGCTTGTATTCGCCCACCTTGTCCTCCGGATAGTACTCCGTGTACGGGTCGAGCGAGCGCAGCATCTGGTTCACGGCGTCGCCCACCACCTCGTCGGCGTTCAGCGAGTCGACATATAGCAGGTCGAGGTTGCGATACACGGCATTGAACACGTCCAAGTTCTTCGCCACGCGGTAGTTATGATCGCTGCTGTTCTGCGCTACGGCGAGCATAGGCAGGAGCATCAGTGCGATAGTTATGATTTTTCGCATTTCTTTATGTTTTTGAGTTCGTTATTATTCAGACTACAAAAGTACAACATTAACGTCAAATACATATAAATAATGTGGAGTTTTTGCGCCTTTGCTTACTATCTGCGCTCATAAAACGGCAGTGTTCATAAAAAAATAACGCAATAGACACAAAAAAGTGCCGAAAAGTTTTTGTGTTACGGAAAAACTTATTACCTTTGCATCCGCAATCAGACAACAAGCCAAGTTGTCGTAAGAAAATGCTTCAATAGCTCAGTTGGTTAGAGCACCTGACTGTTAATCAGGGGGTCGTTGGTTCAAGTCCATCTTGAAGCGCAAACATCGGATTGCTTCAATAGCTCAGTTGGTTAGAGCACCTGACTGTTAATCAGGGGGTCGTTGGTTCAAGTCCATCTTGAAGCGCCATTTTAAAAGCCTCGCAAGTTTTCACTTGCGAGGCTTTTTCTATTTGTACTTTCTGAACCTCCACCACATCATCACGCCCGCCGATGTCAGTCCGAACGGGAATGCCATCCACACGCCCATCAGTCCGTAGCCCAACACGAAGCCGCAGAGGTAGCCCACGGGCAGCGAGATGACGAAGAAGGCGACGAACGCAATGAGCATCAGCGGCTTTACATCGGCGATGCCGCGCAGCGCGTTGGCGTAGTTGATCTGCATACCGTCGCCAAACTGATAGATGAAGAACGGCAGGAGCAGCGTAAGCACAGCCGACGACACCTCCGTGCTGTCGGTGAACCACGCACCTATGTGGTTGCGCAGCAGGAAGATGGTGCCGCCAAGCACCACCTCGAGCATCACCATCAGGTGCAGACCTGCCGTAACCGTGTGGCGCACGTTCTGCACGTCGCGCTGACCGTGGAAGTAGCTTGTGCGTACAGCCACCGCAGCCCCAAGTCCGTAGTAGACCATGAACGTGAACTGCGAGATGGTTGTCATCACCTGGTGCGATGCCAAGGCAATGGTGCCGAGCCAGCCCACCATGATGATGGAGAGCGAGAACGATGCCGTCTCCATACCCATCTCCAGCGCAATCGGGGTGCCTAACGAGTTGAGGCGGCGCAGCAGCGGACGCGACCAACCGAGCTTGAAGAAACCCTCGCGGTACGCAGCAAAGCGACGTGAGCGCATGAAGACAACGATGAAAATCACCACCATGATGATGCGTGAGAGCAGCGTCGACACGCCAGCACCCACAACGCCCATCTCCGGTGCGCCCATCTTGCCATATATAAAGATGTAGTTGCCGAGGATGTTCAGCAGGTTGCCCGAGAGCAAAATCCACATCGATGTGCGCGTCAGCGTGATGCTGTCGGTGAACTGCTTGAAGGCGTTGAACAGCATCACGAACGGCAGCGACGCGAACAGTACCATGTAGTAGGGGCGCATATAGCCCAAGAGCTCTACGGGCTGTCCGAGATTGCCGAGGTTGAAGTAGAGCACCAAGAGCACCGTCATCATAGCCACCGCTGCCAGCGTGTTGGCAAGCAGTGAGCAGCGCAATGCCTGACCTGCTTCAGCCTGCTCGCCACGACCGAACAGAGCACCCACCACTGGCGTCAGTCCGTAGGAGAAACCTGTGCCAGTGATGATGGCAAGGTTGATGATGTTGTTCACGAACGATGCCGCACCAAGCTCCGTAGTGCTGTGGTGTCCCACCATCATTGTGTCCGCAAAGCTAAGGACAATCATGCCCATCTGACCAATCATAATGGGTATGCCGATGGAGAGCAGCGTGCGGTAGTGCTGGCTCATGCTTATAGTGCTGTTACCAGAATTTGTTCTGCTCTTCGTTATATTCATATCCTATTGCTGCAAGTTGACTGATTATCTGTTGTTTTTCCACGTTAAGGTCGTCGCATAAAGCGTCTAAAGAGGGGTAAGTGTCGCGCAAGTGCGTGTTGATGACGCTCAGCAGCATCATCGGATCTTTGGGTAATCCAAGCATAGTGTCTCTGATTAATTATTCGTTACCTGATAAAATTCGAACTGCAAAGTTACTCATTCTTTTACAAACAAATGGTGTTAATGGGTTTTGTTGTTGTCAAAAGGTTCGAGAAATTACCATTTTTTAAGGCGCATTGTTAAAAAAGCAAGTATTTTCTTGCGCCTGTCGCTTTTTTTACCGAACTTTGTGCCGACTATAGCCCTCTTGAATTCAGTTAGATATGGGCTTAGTAGTAATAAACAAAAACGAATATTAATGGTAAAACCATTCTCACTTATCGCTATCGTGGCGTTCGCCACAACGCTCACATCATGCTTTAAGGACGAAGCACCCAACAACGAGTGCGATATCGTTGAAGCACGCATCCAGGTAGAGAACCCCGACGAGGTGTTCTTTCAGCAGTCAAACGCCGAACTATTGGGCATCGAGTCGACAAAGACCGACCTTATCTTCCCCGACCTGCGCCCAAACAGTGATGTTACCGCACTGCCGGTCTACTTCAAGACAACCCCTGGAGCGACAGTCTCTCCCGAAAGTGGCTCGGCGCAGAACTTCGCTAATGGTCCCGTGACATACGTCGTAACGTCAGAAGACGGTCAGTACTGTCGTACATATCGTGTGTTTATCAAGGCTGAAGAGGCTACCCCAAACCCTGGTCAGCCAGAAGATCAGCTTGCATACATACACTACGACTTCGAGAACTACTCGCTCGACCCTGCTACATCAAAGTTCTATATGTGGAGCGACTACGAGAATGGATACAACTGGGCGACCGGCAACCCAGGTTTTAGTATAGCCAGAGGTTCTGCAAAGCCCGACCAGTATCCGACAACACCTCTCGCTGAGGGCTACGACGGAGCTGCCGTGAAGCTTGAGACGTGCGACACCGGACCGTTCGGCGTCATTGTGAACATGCGCATCGCTGCCGGCAACCTCTTCACCGGTGTGTTCGACTCGAAGTCGGCTACCAAGGAACCGCTTATGGCTACACACTTCGGCGACGGATCGTACAACCAGATCAACTACCGCCCCATTACTCTCTCGGGCTACTACCAGTACACACCAGGTGCAACGTTTAAGGACAAGAACGCCAAGGTGGTAGAAGGACGCATCGACCGAGGCGACATCTACGCCGTAGTGTTCCGCAACGTCGACAGCGAAGGCAAGGCGTTCTATCTCACGGGCGACAACGTGCTCACCTCGCCGCAGATAGTAGCATTGGCACGAGTGCCCAACGTGGTGAAGACCGAGGGCGGATGGAAAAAGTTCGCAGTCGACTTCAACTATATTCGCGAGCTCGATGCAGCCATCCTTGCCAATAAGGGCTATAGCATGGCGGTCGTATTCACCTCAAGCATCGAGGGCGCAGCCTTCGAGGGCGCTGTGGGTAGCACACTGCTCATCGACAAGGTAAGCATTGCATACAAGAAGTAAGAAAACAAGCAAAATGAAGAAAACAATAATAGCTGCAGCCCTTGCGCTGCTCTTCGGCGCGCACAGTGCGTCAGCATTCGGAATATTCGACAATCTGAACTATCAGGCACGTCTCGGCTACAACATCGGTGGCACAATGCCGATGGGTATGCCTGCCTCTATACGTGGTCTCGATAGCTATAAGCCGAGGCCAAGCTTCACTCTCGCGCTCGATGCCTACAAGCCTCTCACCGAGAAGTGGGGTATGATGGCAGGCTTCCACTTCCAGACAAAGGCGATGGAGACCGACGCTCGCGTGAAGAGCTACTCAATGGAGATGCGTCAGGGCGGCGAGTCGCTCAGCGGACTCTTCACCGGCAATGTCGTTACGAAGACATCGCAGCTCGTCGTAACGCTGCCTCTGCAGGCTACGTTCAACGTGTCGGATGCCGTGCGCTTGAAGTTCGGACCTTACTTCTCTTACGCGCTCAACAACGACTTCTCGGGTTACGCCTACGATGGCTATCTGCGCGAGGGCGACCCAACCGGACAGAAGGTGGAACTCGGACACAACGAGGGTGAGCGTGGCGACTACGACTTCTCAAGCGATATGCGCCACTGGCACTTCGGTTTCGACTTCGGTGCCGACTGGTACTTCTCGCATCGCTTCGGTGCTTATGCCGACGTGCAGTGGGGTATGTCGGGAGTGTTTCGCAAGGAGTTCAAGACCATCGAGCAGACCATGTACCCCGTGTATGCTACGCTCGGTGTGATGTATAAGCTCAAGTAAGTTGGGGTGTTGAGATGTTGATGTTGTAATGTTGTAATGTTGAGATGTTGACATTAGTTTACTGCTTAATGACAAATCTCACCACCTCACCACCACACCATCTCACCATCTCACCACCATCACACCACCTCACCATAACAACAAGAATTAATTAAACCTTTTAAAATTACAAGCTTATGAAGAAAATCTTTACTCTTTTAGTCCTTTTGATGACTACACTTTGTGTGTCTGCACAGCAGTATTACAAAGGAAAATTCTACTCTAAGTTGAACGAGTTTAGTGATTGTGAAACAACTGTAGCCGTAACTCAGGGCGAGGGCGGCAAGTACACACTCGTGTTCGAGAGCGTAATCTTCGGCAACGACGACTTCGGAAAGTGTACATTCGCCGGAATTGAGAACTATAAGTGGGCAGGCGGCGGCAGCTTCACCTTCTCTAACGAAGGCGGCAACCTCGGCGCAGCTACAAAATACTATTTCGAGTTGTCTGACTATCTCGGCAAGTCAACTATCGACGACGAGAAGATCTACATCACATTCAAATACTTCCAGGTTAACACAACCAAGGAGTACAGAAACGTAGTGTTTGAAGGCACACGCACAAGCAGTGGCGGTGGCGGCACCGGTGGCGACGACAAACCGACAATCACCGCTACAGAGCAGTTCACAGCTGATGTGGTTTCTGTATTCGAGGGCGGTCAGGCAGGCAACGTTAAGTATCCTAACGTAGTGGCAAAGGTCTGCGAGTGGAGCGACGGTGCGCAGAGCATCGAGATTGAGCACATCGACACCGAGAAGGGCACTATGTCAGGCGTACTCCTGAAGGGTCTGGAGAAGAAGACAGTTGACGGCGAAGTGACATACACTGGCGTTGTAGAGCCAGAGATCAAAACTCTTCCTAACTTCTACGACACTTACGTAAACCTCAAGGCTAAGGTTGAGGCACGTATTGACGAAGGTGGTGACCTCTATGCTACAATCGTGTTCACAGACGAGAGCGAGCCTTCGTTCAAGCTCACAGCGTGGTTCAACTATCAGGAGCCGTTCGTTCCGGCAGATCCGTTCTCAGTAAATGGTACTCTCGTTGGCTACACGTATAATGATGGCGAACAGATGAACAACAAACAGACAACAGTCACATTCACCGAGACTGCAAAGGATGTTTATACCCTTTCGCTCACCAACGTTGCTATTCCTAACGGCGTAGACCTCGGCACTGTTTCGTTCGAAGGCGTTCAGCGCACTGGCAGCGACAGCGAGGCAAGCTTCACAAGCAAGAAGGGTAAGGCTAAGACAACAGCTGCACACCCATTGTACACAGAGCTTCCCTATACTGACTTCGAGTTTGTCGTAGGCTTTGACGCAGAGAAGAAGGTGACAAGTTGCACAGGTAAGTTTGTTGTCGATAACTATGATGAAGCGGTTTCTTACACATTCAGCTTCACTCCGACAGAAACATCTGTGAACACAGTAGTAGCAGCTGACGGCACAGTTAAGCACATCTACACACTCACTGGTGCGAAGGTTACATCTCTCCAGCGTGGCGTGAACATCGTGCGCACAGCCGACGGCAGAACACTGAAGGTTTTGAAGAAGTAAATTGCTATTAATTAATAAATAAAAAAATGAAGAAGTTTTTTATGACACTCGCCGTTGCTGCGACAGCATTCATGGCGACAACAGCTAACGCTCAGACAACAGAAAAGTTTACCGACGATCTCGCAATCTCGCTCAACGGTGCTCCACAGGAACCTGTTAAAGGAACAACAGTTGAGCTTGAGCACAAGGCTGATGGTACATCTACATTCATGCTCAAGAACTTCACTTTCGGAATGTTTGAGGTAGGTGATGTAATAGTTGAGGGTATCAAGGGCGTAAAGAATGGCGACGCTACAACTTACGACTTTGACGGCACTGCAAAGTTGCCGAGCAACACAACGCTTGCGGAAGCTCTCGGACACCAAATTCCTCTTACACTCCACTCTGTAGTAGAAGGTGGTAATCTCTATGCTGAGATTTCACTCTCTGTTCCAATGGGTGAAGAAACGCTTAAGGTTGACTGCGTATTTGGCAAGAAGTCGGAGACAGCTATCAACGGCGTAGTAGCAGGCAAGACTGCTCCGGCGGCTGTGTTCAACGCTACTGGCGCACGTCAGAACGGCTTGCAGAAGGGTCTGAACATCGTTCGCACCGCTGACGGCAAGACTGTTAAGGTGTTGAAGTAATATAGACACGATACAACAAACAACTATACGGGGTGTGTTAAAATGAGTTTTGATGATGTTAAAACTTGCTTTAATGCACCCCGTTTGCAATAATATTGCTATATTTGAACATCTAAACTAAAGTTAATATGAAAAAAGTTCTTTCTATAGTATTCTTCCTGATGACCACACTCTGCACATTTGGTCAGGTGTTTACCGACGATCTGCATGTTACAAGTGGAGCAGGCAGAACTACCGACTACACTCAGAAGGAAGTGGAGCTGAAGCGAGTGGGTGGCAGTAGATATAAGGTGACATTTAAGAAACTCGCCCCCATGGCATACAAGACGTTTGGCGACTTTGAAATTGATGGCGTTATGTCTACGGTTGATGCAGAAACTGGCGTTACTACCTTTGCCACTTCGGCCACCGAGGGCAAATGGGTAAACGTTACTTCTACAGCTGCCATCGGAGGCGTAACCGAAGGAAGCAAGTCTACACTCACCTCCTTTACGGCTACACTCTCTGCCGATAAGTCGAAGTTTGTAGCAGAACTCAACTTTATGACAATGGGCTCGGACGTGAGCGTGGTGTTCGGCAAGCAAATCGACACTGCCATCAACACCCTAACCACTGCCGACGACAACACCTATGTCGAGATATACAACCTCGGCGGAGTACGCATACAGCACCTCCAGCGTGGCATCAACATCGTGCGCACAGCCAACGGCAAGGTAAAGAAGTTGCTCGTGAAGTAACCCCTTGCAGTGCACCAACCAATTAAAAGCTAAAAATATAATTTACTAACATTAATAACTAACAAACCAGATTTATTATGAAGAAAATTTTATCTCTTATCGCATTGTTGGTAGTGACGTTGACAGCGTTCGCTGAGACCACAAGCGAGAAAATTATTCCCGACGGCACTCAGCCTAACGGTGGTACTATCACACCTAAAGCAATCACAGTCGACTGGGCTACCCAGAAGATTGTAGCGAATGTAGATTTGACAAAATGTCTTGAGGGCACCAACGAGCAAATCTTCGCTATCTCTACTAACAGTGCGGATATCGCAAATTGGGAACAGGACAGCGGAAGCACACTCCACTTCTTCTATAGACAGAAATTTACAGAATGGGGTTCTACAATTACTGATGTTCATAAGTTTTTCGTACAGTATCGCTATAAAGGCGATAGCGGTGCTACCGAACGTATCTACGAGGTGAAGGACATTTCTAACTGCACAATCGTAATGGACAAGAATGGCGTCACTATTGATGGCACACTCGTGTTCGAGGCTTCTCTTATGCCGAACCTCTACAAGGAGGGTGCTAACCAGCTCTACTTTGGTTCTTTGCGTGGCGAGCATCCGTACGCTACCTACAAGTCTGTAGAGCTCGTAACAGAGAGCGGTACAACACCTGGTGAGACCGCTACATACGAGTTTACAAACAATGTAGAGACTGTTTACTGGAAAGAAATTGCTACGGACGACTACCTTGATTTCCACCAGTATGTTAAGGGCGCAAAACTTCAGCTCGTTAAGGAACTTGACGGCACATACACAGCTACTCTCAAGGACGTAGTAGTAGGCGAAGATCGTGTATCTCTTGGCGATATCGTTATCGCAGGTCTTACGGCCACAGAAAAAGAGGGAAAACTTGAGATTGATGTTCCTACAAGCAACATTACAATTAGTGCTCCTGGCTCACCATACGATGGCAAGTCTATGTCTATTAAGGGTGGTATGATTGACGCAACACCTGCTGCTGATGCAGACAGCAAGGGTTCTGCATCTGTTAAGCTCACTATCCTTGTCGGCAACGGCGACATGATCAGCTACGAGTTCAGTGATGATGTTTACGTTCCGAACATTTACAACTTCACAAGCAACGCTTATGTTAAGGCTGGTGATGAGGTTACTAACTTCGAGGACGCTCAGGCAGTGCTCACAGAGTACATGGAAGACGTTTATATGGTTAAGTTTAAGAAACTCACTTTAGGCACTAAGACCGAAGACTTCACGATCGAAAACCTCAACCTCAAGCCGACAAAGGACGAAGATGGTAACATTACCTTCACTACATCTGACACAAGCGGCTTCTGGAACGACGCTGACGAGACAGAACTCAACTTCACCGACTTCTCTGCTTCTGTAAAGGTAGGCGAGAACGGCTTCGAGGGCTTCGTTTGCAAGTTCACAACAGAGAACGGTCAGTTCGTTTACGGCGAGAAGGCTGAGACACCTGATCCGCCATCAGTAGTTGAGACAAAGATCTTCAGCGACAAGCTCAGCTACACATTCAGGGGTACTATCGGCACAAACGATCCTCAGAAGCTCACAATCGAGTCGCTCGGCAACGACCGCTACAACGTTATCCTCGCTAACCTCAATTCTGTAAACGTTCTCTCTGTGAACGTAGGTACTATCAGCTTCAAGAATGTCGCAGGTAAGACAGAGAACGGTATCACAACTATCGAGGTTGCGAATCCAGAGGTTACATTCACAGATACTGATCAGGAATTGGTTGACTCTAAAAAGGGCAACCTCAAGGTTATGTTCAATAACGACAAGGCTTATCTGAACGCTTCTGGTGCTGTTAAGATCGTTTCGTTCGGCATGTCTTTCGATTACACTCTCGTTTACGGCACTGAGTTCTCAACAGAGGAGCCGAAGGACGACTACGCTATCAACTTCGACAAGGACGCTCTCAATACAAGTGCTCATGGACGTATGCTCAACAGCTTCTCTCTCCAGCAGGCAGGCAAGGAAAAGCAGACAAATAGCGTTAAGACTTCAAAGGCTGCTTACGAGGATCATACAGCAGACGAGCCGTTCACGGTTGAGGCTGGCAGCGAATTGACAGCTTCGTTCGATTATACAGGCGAATGGATGCATAGCTTCGTTTACATCGACTTCGATAACGATGGTCAGTTCTCTTATAAGGAGGGACAGTGGGATCAGGCTGGCACCGATTTGGTAGCATTCAGCTTCTACTCTCTCGACTCTAACCCAAAGAACGATGCATCTGGTTACAACTCAGTAGGTGATGAACTTACAGGAGATGCTCGCAATACTTATGTTGCACCTTCGTTCAAGGCTCCTGCTAAGGCTGGCGAATATCGTATCCGCTTCAAGTTCGACTGGAACTGCATCCTTCCTGCAGGTTCAAGCACTATCCTCGAAGACGGTGGTGGCGTTTGGGATGCAACTCTTAAGGTTGTAGAGCCAGTTGTTGACGGCATCAGCACAATCAACGGTGAGGCTGCTAACGGTGAGGCACAGCTCTTCACTATCGACGGAGTTAAGCTGAACAAGCTCCAGAAGGGTCTGAACATCGTTCGCACCGCTGACGGCAAGGTTAAGAAGGTACTCGTGAAGTAATCTTTCAGTGCACCCACTGAAAACACTCATAAGAGGGCATGGCATTCCGCCATGCCCTCTTTTCGTTGCTCCCCTCCCACAGACACATCGTAGGAGGGTATGGCATCCTGCCATACCCACGCCACCCGCTTAGGGGGTGCAGCGGTCTCCGCTGCACCAACCAAGCAAACGCTGCACCAACATTACAATCCTCCCACGGAATTCACCGAATTCACAGAATCTTCTGGCGGAGAAGAGCCTCCCACGGATTTCGCAGATGCTCACAGATTTTTCTTCTCTGCCAATAACTTCTTCGTTCTTCGTTCTGTGTGAAGATAGTTTAGTGGCAGGGGGGGGGGGGGGGGGGGGGGGGGGGGGGCCACGCCCGGCCGGTAGTTTAGTGGCAGCGTGGGTATGGCAGGGATGCCATACCCTCCTATGGTTAGCATTGTTTTGCGATGAAGTGGAATTCATGTCGTGCCAATACTCAATTTTCTTCTTCGTTACTAACAGCGTATGATGTGAGTGAATAGGCTGTGGTGACTCCCGAGAACTGGATAGGATGGGTTGTGTATGGTGCTACAAAGCTATAAATAAAATCGAGTAGATGAAAATATCTACCATATCTTCCAGCCAGCGCATAACCTCCTGCGTATCAGTGAAGTAATGGCTGGAAGATACCTGACCAATAGGGGTTATCTTCCAGCCTATCTCCCAGCGCATCTTCCAGCTCATTTTCCATCCGTCTCTCTGCTAATATGTAGGGTAGGGGTTCGTTCGTTTCTTGATTGTTTGTTCGTTTCTTGATTGCTTGTTCGTTTACGGTGTTTTATCGTAGCGTGGCAATCTTGTTGTTGTAGCGTGGCAATCTTGTTGTTGTAGCGTGGCAATCTTGTTGTTGTAGCGTGGCAATATTGTTGGTGTTGCGTGGCAATGCAATCTGTGGGAGTTTTTGTAGGAGGAGGGCGTGTCAAAACTCCCAATATAAATAACTAAAAACTCGTTGT
>ERZ859937.327-NODE-327-length-21318-cov-1.765320_pt1 | contig 21318 bp, 17 predicted proteins | sample MGYA00509985_ERZ859937 | MGnify/ENA primary metagenome ERZ859937 (study PRJEB30046, sample SAMN00715169) | human gut metagenome | study: EMG produced TPA metagenomics assembly of the A metagenome-wide association study of gut microbiota in type 2... | reverse complement strand
TACCTTAACTTCCATCTTAACTTCCTTGCCGTCAACCATTCCGCCAGGTCCTACTGCGATAACCTCAGCCTCCTGTGGCTTCTCCTGTGCTGAACTTGTAAGGATGATTCCCGATTTTGTTGTTTCCTCTGCTTCTAACTGCTTTAATACTACTCTGTCTGATAATGGAACTAATTTCATTGTATTGCCTCCTTTTATCTCTGTTAGCACTCATTTCTTTCGAGTGCTAATTTCTTTCTGTAAATAAAATATCACTATTGCATTTCAATGTCAACAGTGATATTTCATTTTAATATTTATTTTACATTTTCTATATCAATCCGTAATGCTTTAACGCATTTTTCACTCCATCATCGAAATATCCGATGTGACATATTCCGCAATTTCTTTAACCGGTGGCATTGAGTTGCCCATCGCGATTCCATGTCCTACACTCTCAAGCATTTCAAGGTCATTTACACTGTCGCCTATCGCATAGGTTTCATCAAGCGGGATATCCAGATGATTGCACAGCCATTTTATGCCGGTTGCCTTTGAGGTTCCCTTCGGCACGAACTCCACTACATTTTCCACATGCTCAAGTATCAGAAAATCATCGGCAAACTCTGCCTTCACACGTTCATAATCAGTATCATCTATCACGTCAGCGGAGAATTTATTAATTCTTATCTCACCGTCATATCCTCTTATTATATGTGCATGCTCACCAAGTGACTCAAAAAGGTAATCCACATACGGATCATCCTCAAAGCCCTCGTCATCTATCCAGTAGTCTGTGGAGCCCTCAAGCACTACAGGCATTTTACACTCAGAAAGCACCCTTATGACCTTTTGTACCATATCTGCGCTCAGGTCATTTTCATATATTACTTTGCCATCCATTTCAATATAGTTGCCACATGCCGCAATTATTCCATCAAAACCCATATTTAATAGCTTCTCTGACCTCACACTGGCTCTGGCACGTCCTGTACATATAATGCCAGATGTCCGTTTGCCTTGAGGGCTGCCACAGCCTCTAGGGTGCTTTCAGGAATTACCATGTCATCGTCCCATATTGTTCCGTCTATGTCAAAAAATACTGTTTTACTCATTTGCTGCTCCTAATATTATTATTATCATGTCAAACACTGCTATCTTAACATCTTATAAGTCAAATTTCAATTAGTTTATCCACAGTGCCAACACCTTTAGAAAGCAGTAATTTTGTATGTCAAAAATCCCGGTACAATGCACCGGGATTTTGCTATAAAATGTATGAAATAAAATTTATTAAGAAGAATTGCTATAATAATTTGTTACTGTACTGAGAGATATGAATATCCCATGAGACTCTCATCAACCTCTCTGGCAGCCTCACGTCCCTCTCTGATAGCCCATACTACAAGGGACTGTCCACGGTGGTTATCACCTGCCACGTATACGTTTTTTACGTTTGTAGCGTAATGTCCCTCCTGTGTACTTACGTTTGTTCTGGCATTGAGCTCTACACCAAATGCCTTTGCCACATAGCTTTCTGTTCCAAGGAAGCCTGCTGCTATAAGCACAAGCTCTGCCGGAAGCTTTTTCTCTGATCCCTCTACCGGAATCATCATGAATCTGCCTGTCTTCTCGTCCTTTTTACTCTCAAGACTTACAATTGTAAGCTCCTTTAGATTGCCGTTTTTGTCCTTGTGGAACTCTTTTACGGTTGTCTTGTAGATACGTGGGTCATGTCCGAATACTGCAATAGCTTCCTCCTGGCCGTAGTCTGTTTTTAAGACCTTTGGCCACTGTGGCCACGGATTGTTTGCGGCACGCTCTGTAGGCGGACAAGGCATCATCTCAAGCTGTGTGACTGATTTGGCGCCCTGACGGATTGCAGTTCCGACACAGTCGTTTCCTGTGTCACCGCCACCGATAATGACTACATTTTTGCCCTTTGCAGATACAAACTTGCCATCTGTCAGGTTTGAATTTAAAAGGCTCTTTGTATTCTGGGTAAGGTAATCAACAGCAAAGTAAATACCCTTTGCATCTCTTCCGTCTGCCTTTATGTCTCTTGGATTTTTGGCACCACAGCAAAGGATTACCCTGTCATACTTCTTGTAAAGCTCTGCCGGCTTTATATCCTTTCCGACATCACAGCCTGTGACAAAATGAATGCCCTCTTCCTTCATTATATTAACTTTTCTGTCAATAATGCTCTTATCAAGCTTCATATTTGGAATACCATACATGAGCAGGCCACCGACGCGGTCCTCTCTCTCATATACTGTAACCTCATGGCCTCTCTGGTTAAGCTGGTCTGCTGCCGCAAGTCCTGAAGGGCCCGAACCAATGATTGCCACCTTCTTGCCGGTTCTGACCTTTGGTGGCTTTGGAGCTGCATATCCGTTTGCATATGCAGTCTCTATTACACCATGCTCATTGTCCCTGACTGATACCGGACTGCCCCAGTGTCCACATGTACATGCCTTCTCGCACAGTGCCGGGCAGACTCTTGATGTAAACTCAGGGAAATTATTGGTCTTGTGCAGACGATTATATGCCTGCTCCCAATTGCCGGTATATACAAGGTCGTTCCACTCCGGAACCAGGTTGTGCAGAGGACAGCCTGATGTCATGCCTGCTATTGTCATTCCAGACTGACAGAAAGGAACTCCGCAGTCCATACAACGGGCAGCCTGTTTCTGTTGATTTTCTTTTGAAAGGAACACATGGAACTCGTTAAAGTTCTTAATACGCTCCTTTGGCTCTACAGACGCTGCTTCGCATCTGTCATATTCCATAAATCCTGTTGGTTTTCCCATTATCTGCGTCCTCCTTAGCCTCTTGTGCTGGCATAAAATGCCTCAATCTGTGCCTGCTCTGCGTTAAGACCCTTTTCTTCCATCTGTACAATAGCCATCTGCATACGGTTGTAATCATAAGGAATAACCTTCTTGAACTTAGGAAGATACTCACTGAAATGATCAAGGATTTCCTTACCCTTTTCTGAGTTTGTAAGTGTTACATGCTCTTTTATCATTTCCTTAAGCTCTAATACATCGTACTTGTTTGAGACCTCCTCAGTAAATACCATCTGCTTGTTGGTTCTCATGTAAAGGTCATTGTCCTCATCAAGCACATATGCTATTCCACCACTCATACCTGCTGCAAAGTTTTTTCCGGTCTTTCCAAGGATAACTACGCGGCCACCTGTCATGTACTCGCAGCCATGATCGCCGACACCCTCAACTACTGCTGTTGCACCGGAATTTCTTACGCAGAAACGCTCACCGGCAACACCGTTTATGAATGCCTTACCGCTTGTAGCTCCGTAAAGTGCCACGTTTCCGATGATGATATTATCATCCTTCTCAAACTTGACTCCTGCAGGTGGATATACGATGAGCTTTCCACCTGAAAGACCCTTTCCGAAGTAATCATTTGAATCTCCGACAAGCTCAAGTGTAAGTCCCTTAGGGATAAATGCTCCAAAGCTCTGTCCGCCTGCACCATTACACTTGATAACAAATGTGTCTTCATCCAGCGTATCGTCATATTTCTTTGTAATCTCAGAACCAAATATTGTTCCGAGAGATCTGTTTGTATTTGTTACCTCAATCTCAATCGCGCGCTTTTGTCCGCTCTCAAGTGCGCTCTTAAGCTGTGTCATGATCTCAGTCATATCCTTTGTCTTTGAAAGCTCAAAGTCATATACCTGCTTAGGATCGAAGATAACACTCTGCTTTTTGCCGTCAAACGGATTATTAAGTATACAGTCAAGGTCAATCTTTGACTGTCTCTCGCTTAGATTATCACGCTTCTTTAAGAGATCTCCACGTCCAACGAGCTCATCCACTGTCTTTACGCCAAGCTTTGCCATATACTCACGAAGCTCTTCAGCGATGAAACGCATGAAGTTCTCAACGTACTCCGGCTTTCCTGCAAAGCGCTTACGAAGCTCAGGGTTTTGTGTAGCAATTCCTGCCGGACATGTATCCAAGTTACATACTCTCATCATTACGCAACCCATTGTTACAAGCGGAGCTGTCGCAAAACCGAATTCCTCGGCTCCAAGACACGCTGCTATTGCCACATCACGGCCACTCATCAGCTTACCGTCTGTCTCAATTCTTACTTTATTTCTAAGACCATTCATAAGAAGAGTCTGGTGTGTCTCTGCAAGTCCAAGCTCCCATGGAAGTCCCGCATTATGGATTGAGCTGCTAGGTGCGGCTCCTGTTCCTCCGTCGTAGCCTGAGATAAGCACTACCTGTGCTCCAGCCTTTGCAACGCCTGCCGCAACAGTTCCTACACCGGCCTCAGAAACGAGCTTGACTGAGATTCTTGCATCTCTGTTTGCATTCTTTAAGTCGAATATAAGCTGCTCCAAATCCTCGATAGAATAAATATCGTGGTGTGGTGGTGGAGAGATGAGTGCAACACCCGGTGTTGAAAGTCTTGTCTTTGCAATCCAAGGATAAACCTTCTTTCCTGGTAAGTGTCCGCCCTCACCCGGCTTAGCACCCTGTGCCATCTTAATCTGAATCTCCTGTGCGCTTGTTAAGTATCTGCTTGTGACACCAAAACGTCCTGAAGCAACCTGCTTGATTGCTGAACAGCGGTTCTTTCCGTCTTTTCCGATTGTGAGACGATCCTTGTCCTCTCCACCCTCACCGGTATTTGATTTTCCGTGCAGATGGTTCATGGCAATTGCAAGTGTCTCATGTGCTTCCTTGGAAATAGATCCGTATGACATAGCACCTGTCTTGAAACGTGTCACAATTGAGTCAACGCTCTCAACCTCCTCGAGCTTGACACCCTTCTTAGGATAGTTGAAATCCATGAGTCCACGGATGTTTGTATTTTTCTCTTCCTCGTCCACAAGTGCTGTGTACTGCTTGAACAGATTGTAGTCACCGCGCTGTGTCGACTGCTGGAGAAGATGGATTGTAGCCGGATTGTACAAATGGTCATCAGCTCCGCTTCTCATCTTGTGTCTGCCCTTGCTGTCAAGTGTAACATCTGTCTCAAGTCCGAGCGGATCGTAGGCCGCAGAGTGAAGCTCATTCACATCGTTCTCGATATCCTGTAATGTAATTCCACCGATACGGCTTACTGTATTTGTGAAATACTTATCAATAACACTCTTGTCAATACCGATTGCCTCAAAAATCTTTGAGCCCTGATATGACTGGATAGTTGAAATACCCATCTTTGCTGCAATTTTTACGATACCTGTGATGATTGCATGGTTGTAATCATCGATTGCTGCATAATAATCCTTGTCAAGCATATGCTCGTCAACAAGCTGCTTAACTGTATCCTGTGCCAGGTAAGGGTTGATTGCACTTGCACCAAAGCCAAGCAGTGTAGCAAAATGATGAACCTCTCTCGGCTCTCCTGACTCAAGAATGAGCGAAAGCGATGTTCTCTTTTTTGTCTTTACAAGGTACTGCTGCAGTGCAGCAACTGCAAGCAGTGAAGGAATTGCAACGTGGTTCTCATCAACACCCCTGTCTGAAAGGATAATAATGTTGGCTCCGTCCCTGTATGCACGGTCAGCCTCTATATAAAGTCTGTCTACTGCTTTCTCAAGACTTGTGTTCTTGTAATATATAATAGGTAAAACCTCTACCTTAAAGCCATCGGCCTTTAAATTCTTAATCTTCATAAGGTCGGTGTTTGTAAGGATTGGATTGTTAATCTTAAGTACACGGCAGTTTTCCGGCTTCTCCTCAAGCACGTTTCCGGCCTCACCGATATAGAGTGTGGTTGATGTGACAACCTCCTCACGGATTGAATCGATAGGCGGGTTTGTTACCTGTGCGAAGCGCTGCTTAAAGTAGTTGAATAACGGCTCCCTGTTACCGGATAAAGCTGCAAGCGGTGTATCAGTACCCATTGCTGCTGTGCCCTCAACACCATTTTTAGCCATCGGAAGGATTGAATCCTTGAGTGACTCATATGTGTAACCGAAGGCTCTCTGCATTCTCTGGCGCTCTTCCTTTGTATACTCAGGTACTCTCTGATTAGGAATCTTTAAATCCTTAAGATTTACCATGTATCTGTCAATCCACTCACCATAAGGCTGCTTGTCTGCATATCTCTCCTTGAGCTCATCATCATCTATGATTTTTCCTGCAACAGTATCCACAAGGAGCATCTTTCCCGGGCGGAGACGATCCTTTTTCACAATCTTTGTAGGGTCAATCTCAAGTACTCCGACCTCAGATGAAAGGATAAGATAATCATCATCTGTCACATAGTAACGTGATGGACGAAGTCCGTTTCTGTCAAGCACAGCTCCGACTAAATCACCATCTGAGAATACGATTGAAGCCGGACCATCCCATGGCTCCATCATTGTAGCGTAATACTGGTAGAAATCCTTCTTCTTCTGAGTCATGATTGAATTGTTTGCCCATGGCTCAGGAATCATTATCATAACGGCAAGTGGAAGCTCCATACCACTCATTACCAGGAATTCAAGCGCATTATCAAGCATTGCTGAGTCAGATCCTGCCGCATTGATAACCGGCAAAACCTTCTGGAACTCTTTTTTAAGCTTTGGAGACTCCATGTTCTCCTCACGTGCTGACATCTTGTCAGAGTTTCCAAGAATAGTGTTAATCTCACCATTGTGCACGATAAATCTGTTTGGATGAGATCTCTCCCAGCTTGGGTTTGTATTTGTAGAGAATCTTGAATGTACTGTGGCGATTGCTGACTCATAATCAGGATCCTGTAAATCCATGAAGAACTGTCTGAGCTGCTCTACAAGGAACATTCCCTTATATACTATTGTTCTGCTTGAGAAGGAAACCACATATGTATTGTCGTTTGACTGCTCGAAAACACGTCTTGCAACATAAAGCTTTCTGTCAAACTCAAGTCCTCTCTCAACATCCTCAGGTCTCTTTACAAAGCACTGCATGATGCATGGCATACAGTCTCTGGCTTTTTGGGAAAGCTTATCAGGCTCTGTAGGCACTTCTCTCCATCCGAGAAATTCAAGGCCTTCCTTCTCCACGATAACCTCAAGCATCTTCTTTGCCTGAATAGTCTTGAACTCATCATTAGGGAAGAAAAACATTCCCACACCGTAATCTCTCTCGTCTCCAAGCTCTATTCCAAGTGGCTTTGTAACCTTCTTAAAAAACTTATGAGAAATCTGAAGCAGGATTCCTACACCGTCTCCGGTCTTACCATCAGCGTCTTTTCCGGCTCTGTGCTTTAAGTTCTCAACAATCTTTAAAGCATTCTCGACTGTCTCATGTGTTTTGATACCTTTGATATTTACTACTGCACCAATTCCACAGTTATCATGCTCATAGCGTGGATCATATAATCCCTTAGCTGTGGCTGTGCTTTCATTCCATTGTTTACTCATAGGTTCTTCCTTTCCTAGTGTAAATTTGTTAACGGATAACTTATTAAGAAGTGAATCATTTCCTGTTTATGATTTTACAACTATGAAAGCTCAATGTAAATAGTTTTTTTCTCGCTATTGTCTGATTATTTGATAACTTAATATTATAAAGTTATTTTTCTGACTATAATTGTATTTTTATCTTATTTATAAGGTTATACGCACAATTTACTATTTTAAATTTCAAAACTTTTTTCAATAACTCATGTAAAAAAAAGTTCTTATAACAAATTGTGTCTGAATTGTGTATGTGTTACAGTAGCTTTTCATGTCTTATATTATAAAAAAATCAGCTATACTTTTATTGTATAGCTGATTTTTTTAAACATCCGGTAACTATCCTAAATCGCATTGCTCATATTCGTAAAACTGCACGATACTCGTATTTTGTCTGCGCTCCATTTCGGTCCATGCTAAACAGTTCCTTCTGTGTGCTTCGCATAATAATAAAATATCACAGCACCAACACCAAGGCACATGACAGATACCACCCATGCCATTACACTGCCATCAACAGTCCACTTCAAAATACCAGTCTCTGTCCTTATAACAGCAAACGCATTTGCGGTAATATGACCAATCATAGCCGCATACACATGCCCTGACTTATACATAAAAGTTGCAAGCACAAGGCCAAGTAAAAAAGCATAGACAAACTGCACTATATTAAAATGAATGAGCCCAAACAAAAGCGCCGATAAAAATACAGCCTGTGGCACATTCATTATTTTGCGCATATTTCCAAATACAATGCCTCTGAAAACGAGCTCCTCCATAATCGGAGAAAGAATTGCCGAGCCTATCAGCTCAATTACAAGAGTGCTTGCATAAAAGCTCTCATTCGCCCTGACATATCCTTCTGAGAGCCCGATAAGCGGTGACATTGTGATGATATTATTGAGCGCAAATGAAATGAAAAGTGTAATCACAATCACCCAGAGCACATTTATAAAAAGTGCCCTGTCTATCTTTGGTTTTTTAACAAACATCTGCTGTGTCGGCTTATAGCTTGCAAAATACATAAATGGTATTGTAATTGCAGCAGATATTATCTGCGCTATCATGTATTTCGAAGTTGTATGCCCGATAAACGCAAAAATAAAGTACATTGCGCTCAGAAAAACAATGTAGTAAAGCACAATCGGGACAATTATCTCCCACACTATCGCTCTTAATTTTAAATTCTTATTCATGAAATCCCATTCCTATCTACTGTTTATAACCTCAGGTCTCAATGCATTGCATTTTCATAAAAGCTAATCGAAAAGCTTGGAAAGTACATCCGGAAGCTGCCTTATATCATCTATCACAGCTTTTGCACCGGCACTCACCATCTCGTTAACATCTCCAAAGCCAAAGCTTACCGCTATGCTTGGCACATTAACACGATTTGCTCCCTCGATATCAAACATAGTATCTCCGATTAAACACATCTCATCCCTTGGAATGTCTGACCACCGGCGCATCACCTCGTTAAGTACTTCTTCCTTTGTATCTATCCTGCCGTCAAATGTAGCTCCGACCACCTCATCAAACATATCCAGTATTCCAAAATGCTCCAAAATACGCTCACACGATTTTTCCGGCTTCGATGATGCAAGTCCTATCCTATATCCGGCTGCTTTAAGCGCCTCTATGCATTCCTTTACTCCCGGAAAAAGCGAACATTCAAATATACCTATTTTGTTATAGCGTTCTCTGTACTTTCCGACCGCTTCAAGTGCTCTCTCCTTAGTAAATCCGTAATGCTCCATAAATGTGTTTATGAGCGGCGGTCCTATAAAGAAAAACAGACTGTTTCTGTCCGGCTCATCTATGCCAAAGTGTGAAAGTGCATATTGTGCCGACTTTGTGATGCCCTCTGATGAGTCAATCAGAGTTCCGTCCAAATCAAATAATATTGCTTTCATTTGTTATCTCCATTGCTTTAAATTTATTGTACTTTTAATTAAAATGCTAGGTCAGTATCTCATTTAACACGCGTCCGACAGCATCGGCAAACTCGTTAATACTCTTTATCTTCACTAAACTTCTGCCGAATATCTTTGTTGCAAGCTCACTGTCATGCGCACTTCCCATGAAGATGCCAATTACGTCTATTCCATGGTTTTTAAGCCTCTGCACCTCATTTACGGTGTCTTTAACAGCAAGAGCATCAGTGTACTCCTTGTCCTTATAAAAGGCTCCCTCCCCTGCTATCTGATCATCCTGGGGACTTGCATCCGAAAACATGAAAAGTAACTTCTTGGGCTTTGGACTTAGCTCCATCAGATGTGATGCCGCGCGCAGAGCAAGACCATCCCTGTTATTTCCTGCCGCAACAAAATGAAACAGCTCATCCTCCACACCATAATCATCATATTCCTTAAAAATGTGCATCACCGTGTAGCCTCTTATGCTGCAGTATGAGTAAATCTGCACCGGTATGCCACAATTTGTCAGGCTCTTTGACAGTACATATGCCTGTGCTGCTATCTTCTGCTGCATCTGTTTTCTGGAAGAAGACGCATCCATCAGTATGTCGACAGAAAAGCCCGGCGTCTCCACCTCATCTTTTCGCTCAAAAACACGCGGATTGTCCAAGTACAGGGCCTCCCATACTCTTGAAGGCTTTATCCTGCCATGTGTGGAGGCATCCATAAATGTCTCATCTGCTGTCTCCAGGTGCATTCTAAGGCTTTCTGTAAGTCTCCTTATACTGTTTTGATACACTGCCATATTTTTTTCAAAATGCTCTTTATTCTTGTCGTATTGCATGGCTGTCTCTTTTGTAAATGCAAGAATTTCCCTGCGCTCTCTTTTGTTGTCAATCTCATCAGGTACAGTCTGCTTTTTCTCCGATGAAATACCTCTGGTAAAAAGCAAGTGACAGTTTTTGTGATTTCCTACACAGAGCTTTTTCTCCAGCTCGGCCTGCTGCCTGTCAGAATACATGCTTTTTCCAAAGCAGGCTGTCACATACCGCTTCGCTTCTATTGGATCTTTCTGCAGTGCAAACTGCAGCAGATATCTCTTTGAATGCTCCATAGACAAAGCTGCTGTGTCCGAGGCCATATTTTTATCATAAAAGCTATTCGCTCTGACATACTGTGTGCTGACTTTTCCTATTGAATGAAATGCTCCTGCTACCTTCTGCAAGAAATATATGCCCTGTGGCTTTGCCACCTTTATCGGCTTATACGAGAAATACTTCCACAGATTTTCTCGCGTTTTTTCTATAATCTCATCCGTTGTCATATCAGGTGTAAAACAAAAAGCATGCAGTATCTCTTCATCCTCTTTGCAAAGACCTGATGGTTTTCCAAGTATCCTTCTGCAATGTGCATTTCTGATTATATCAATCCTCGAATACTCCCTGTTTTTATTGACTCCTGCAAGGCTCTTTTTCGCGTACTCAAGCCTTAAATCATATAAGGCAGGCCTCGTTTGTCTCTCCTTTTCATACAGGGCATTTTCCAAACCTATCCATAAAAGACCCTCATAAAGCATGGCGTTTTTTCCTGTCAGCTGATTGAATAAAGCATCTATCTTGTCATGCTCATACCACTTGTATTCAAGCCCAATAATCAGATTCAAATAAATATCAGCGGATCCATCAGGTGCAAATGCCAGAAAAAGCGGCTCTATGTCATAATCACAGGCCGCCATCCATATGAAGTTTCTTGCTCTTTTTGCTTCCTTTATATCCTGTTCTTCCATATGTTCCATTCCTTCATATGTCACAAGCTCATATCAACAAAACAGCTGCTCTCTGCTCATCTTCCTTGAGATTCTTGCACGGATTGTATCACGGATAAGAGTCTGCTCATACTCATCAAAGCTTTTGTTTGTTATTCCCATATCCAGAGCTGTATATATATTTAAGCCCTTTTCCATCATACCAATTGAACCGATGAGACCACGCAGATCAAGTGCCTTTGATGATATTTCGCCATTTTTGCACTTGGTATGCAGTTCAAGAAATACCTCCGCAAGCTCATTTGCTCCCGCTTCACGTATTGCAGGATAATGCTCCTTTATGAGTTTCACAAGGCTCTCTTTTGAAATCATAGGCATCCGGATTACCGCAAAACGTGATACAAGAGCCTCATTCAGCTCCTTTGTGCCTGCATAGCCGTAATTCATCGTGGCAATAAATCTTGTTGCGGGATGAAGCGACAGTCTGTCATAGCCCGGCACATCTATTGTACGTCTGAAATCAAGTGTGGCATGAAGCACTGCCATAGCTTCACTTTTTGCCATATTATCTCATCAAGTACCGCAAAGCCGCCTGTTTTTGCGGCTGTATACACAGGTCCCGGCCTGAAGGTTACTTCTCCGGCGCTAAACGTATCGGTTCCGATAAGTGATGCTGCATCCATATTTACGTGAAATGACACATCCCAGCGTGGTCTGTTAAATACACCTGCCAGATTCTCTGCGAAAAGATTCTTTCCTGTGGCCTTTTCTCCTACTAAAAGCAGATTTTCTCCACTAAAACGGCGGGAATAGCCTGCTCCCACACATCGCTTCCGTAATAAAATTGTGTAGGCACGGGGATTCTTGACTCATACTCCTTGTCCACCGGATACTGCGAGCGAAACTTTTCAATTTCCTTAATCAGATTTTCTGAAATGCCAAGCTCTCTTAATTTGTCCAACAAGCTCATCGCTTCCTTTCATGTCAGATATTTTAACTGTTCTAAGGCCATACATACTCAAAACCGTACACAGTTTATGCTTTACGTTATATTGTCATACGATATATTATTTCTTCACGCCCTTGGTGTCACGGTTTGCAATGTGCAGCCTGTGAAGCGCCACCTGCTTACCCTTTACCTCGACCTCTTTTTCCCCCTGGTCATTAAGCAGATAAATGTCAGTAAGCTCATCCTCTCTGTCAAGCCTCATTCCCCTGACACCTACTGCTGCCTTTTTCTTTTCAGGAATAGTGCTACAGTCGATTCGAAGGAACATCTCCTTCTTTGAACGCATTACCATTGTAGCATTCTCTGAAAGCATGTCAACAAATAACAGCTCATCATCATCCATGAGCTTTGTAGCCTGCGAGGTCTTTCGTGTCACCACAAACTCAGCACCATCCACGAGCTTTATCATGGCTGACTTCGTTCCAAATATAAGCTTGTGCTTTTCACATCCATAAGAGGCGCTATAAATACTATATCCTCCTTACTGCTGTCATAGTTGCTTACATTGTCAATAGGTGTACCCTTGTCACGGAATTTGCCGTAAGGCAGGTCTAACACCTTGACAAGATGCATGTTTCCGTTGTTTGTGAAAATGCACAGCTTATCTATATTTTTGACCTTTAATATCAGCTTGTTCTCTGCGTCAGCTGTATCTTTGTTTCTATCATAGGTTGAAGTATCTACTGTCTTCACATAGCCGAAGCGGTCCATAAGCAGCACTACATCCGATACCTCAAGCTCTTTTTTGACCACAACAGCTTCCTCGAGATTGTCAAGCTCCGTGCGTCTGTCCCTTGCATACTCCTTGCGGAGCGCTTTAAGCTCCTTCATAATGACCTTTGCCATGGATGAGCGATGCTCTAAAATATCGCTGTACTCTGCAATCTTTGCCCTGGTCTCCTCGTGCTCCTTAATCAGAGCCTCAATTTCGAGTCCAATCAGCTTGTACAGACGCATTTCAAGGATAGCAGCTGCCTGACGCTCAGTAAAGCAAAGCTGGGCTGCCATGGCTTCTGAAGCCTTTGACTTGAATTTAATCCCCTCTGTCTCTCCGTTTATGAGACATGCCTTTGCCATTTTCTGGTCACGGCTTCCTCTTAATATTTCAATAATCAGATCTATCACGTTGCAGGCCTTTATGAGTCCCTGCTGTATTTCTTCTTTCTCCTGCTCCTTTGCAAGAAGTGTCTCATACTTTCTTTTTGCAATCTCATACTGGAAATTGACATGATGCCTTATGATGGGTACAAGACCAAGCGTCTCAGGTCTTCCATTTGCGACAGCCAGCATATTTACACCGAAAGTGTCCTCCAGCTTTGTCTTTTTATACAAAAGGTTCTTAAGTGCCTCAACATCAGCACCTTTTTTAAGCTCTAAGACAATTCTTATTCCCTCTTTCGATGACTGGTTGGTTATATCCACAATATCCGTTGTCGCCTTTGACTCGACAAGTGAATAGACATCATTTAAGAATTTTCCTATATTGGCACCAATCATTGTGTATGGGATTTCCGTAATGACAAGCTTGTCCTTTCCTGCCTTACCCTTCTCTATTTCGATTCTTCCACGGATTTTTATCTTTCCCTGTCCGGTCTCATATATTGCTGCAAGATCATCCTGATTTGCAACAATGCCTCCTGTCGGAAAATCAGGCCCCTTTATATACTGCATCATCTCGGCAGTGGTGATATCAGGATTTTTCATATAAGCAATCACACCGTCCACCACCTCGCCAAAATTGTGTGGCGGAATGCTTGTAGCCATGCCGACTGCTATACCCTCAGCTCCATTTATCAAAAGGTTCGGCACCTTGACCGGAAGCACCTCTGGCTCTTTTTCTGTCTCGTCGTAGTTTGGAATGAAATCAACCACATTTTTGTCAAGATCAGCAAGATATGCTTCCTGTGTGATTTTTTGAAGTCTTGCCTCAGTATAACGCATGGCAGCGGCTCCGTCTCCCTCGATTGAGCCAAAATTACCGTGTCCATCGATAAGCGGCATGCCCTTTTTGAAGTCCTGTGCCAAAACAACCATCGCATCATAGATTGATGAATCGCCGTGTGGATGATATTTACCCATTGTATCACCGACTATACGCGCACTCTTTCTATATGGCTTGTCGTACCTGATGCCCAGCTCATGCATATCATAAAGTGTACGCCTTTGTACAGGCTTAAGCCCATCGCGCACATCCGGCAGGGCTCTTGCTATAATGACACTCATCGCATAGTCAATATATGATTTCTGCATCAGCTCCGAATATTCGGTCTGAATTATATTGTTGTCTACATTGTTATCTATATTTCTATCCATGTCTTTCTCCGATTATAAATACTGCTTAACTATTCAGAACCACTGAGAACCAAAAGCAAAATCGTCATGCTTACACATCCAGCTCCGCGTCATGCGCATGCTCGTATATGAACTCTTTTCTCGGTGGCACATCACTACCCATAAGCAGTGATGTCACATCATTTGCCAGGCGCCCATCCTCTATTTCAATACGCTTTAGCATCCTTGTTGCGGGATTTAGTGTGGTATCCCAGAGCTGATCCGCATCCATCTCTCCAAGACCCTTATATCTTTGCAACGTAAACTTGCCTGTATGTGTCTTTCTGTACTTGTCAAGCTCCGCATCGTCATACAAATATTTTTCCTCGCCCTTTGACGGAATAGCCTTGTAAAGCGGAGGCATGGCAACATATACATGTCCCTCTAAAATAAGCTCAGGCATAAACCTGAAGAACAGAGTCAAAAGCAGTGTGGAGATATGAGCTCCGTCCACATCAGCATCGGCCATAATGATGATTTTGTCATAGCGAAGCTTTGTTATATCAAAATCATTTCCATACCCTTCCGAAAATCCGCAGCCAAACGCATTTATCATTGTCTTTATTTCAGCGTTTGCCAGTACCTTATCAATACTTGCCTTTTCAACATTCAAAATCTTGCCTCGAATCGGCATGATTGCCTGAAACATACGGTTTCTTGCCATCTTTGCCGAGCCTCCGGCCGAATCTCCCTCGACTATGAAAATCTCGCACTTAGAAGCATCCCTGCTCTCACAGTTTGCAAGCTTTCCGTTTGAATCAAAGGAAAACTTCTGCTTTGTGAGCAGATTGGTCTTTGCCTTCTCCTCAGCTTTTCTAATCTTTGCGGCCTTCTCAGCACATGATATTACCGTCTTTAAAACCTCAAGATTCTTGTCAAAATAAAGCGGTACCTCATCATTTGTCACCTTGGCAGTTGCACGGTTTGCATCCTGATTGTCAAGCTTTGTCTTTGTCTGACCCTCAAATCTAGGGTCAGGATGCTTTACTGACACTACAGCAGTCATGCCGTTTCTGACATCTGCTCCGTTGAAATTCGCATCCTTGTCCTTTAATATACCAAGCTCTCTGGCATATGAATTGATAATACCTGTAAACGCAGTCTTAAAGCCTGTGATATGCGCTCCACCCTCAGAATTGTATATATTGTTGCAAAAACCAAGTATATTTTCATGGAACTCGCTTGTATACTGAAAAGCCACCTCAACCTTTATATTCTCACTCTCTCCTGTAAAGTAAATGACATCATGCAGCTTTTCTATATTTTTATTTAAATCCTTTACAAAACCGATAATACCCTCAGGCTCATGATACTCAATATGCTCTGTCGCATCGCCTCGTTTGTCCTCGTATATGATTGTAAGCTTCGGATTGAGATATGCAGTCTCCTTCAGTCTGTTCTTTACATCCTCTTCCTTGAATCTTGTCTTCTCAAAAATCTCCGGATCCGGCAGGAAATTAATCTTTGTTCCTGTTTTTTTGGTTTTGCCTAAAGTAGGAAGCAGGCCATTTTCAAGCTCCACGACAGGAACACCCTTTTCATATCTGTCATGGTGGATATAGCCATCTCTGCTTATCTCCACATCCATATATGTGGATAATGCATTTACAACCGACGAACCAACTCCGTGCAGACCTCCACTTGTCTTATATACAGAATTGTCGAATTTACCTCCTGCGTGCAGTGTCGAGAATACAACACGCGCCGCAGATACACCCTTAGCATGCATACCTACAGGTATTCCACGTCCGTTATCCTCCACCGTACACGAACCGTTTTTCTCAAGAGTTACCCTTATGGTATCACAGGCACCTGCCAGATGCTCATCTACGGAGTTGTCCACAATCTCATATATCAGATGGTTTAGTCCCTTGGTTGTGACACTTCCTATATACATACCCGGTCTTTTTCTGACTGCCTCAAGTCCTTCTAAAATTGCTATGCTCTTCTCATCGTATGTTTGCTTCTTGGCCATACTTGTCTCCTACTTCTTTAAATTGCGTAATAATTATATTATCTGCCCTGCCTGCTATCCTTGATATGCGCTAACACCATCGTAGCTATTTTGAATATCATAGCATCATCAAAGGTTCTGATATCAAGACCTATCGACTTCTCAATACGCTCTAGCCTGTACACAAGCGTATTTCTATGCACATAAAGCTGTCTTGCAGTCTCTGAAATGTTCAGATTGTTCTCGAAGAACTTGGAGATTGTAGACATTGCCTCCTCGTCATCAAGTATCTGTGGCACCTCATCACCAAAAACCTCACGGATAAACATCTCACACAGACTCATTGGAAGCTGATAAATAAGTCTTCCTATGCCCAGCCTGTCATATGCCATAATTTCCTTTTCCACGTAAAACAGCCTGCCAACCTCAAGCGCCATTTTTGCCTCCTGATAAGACTCTGCAATCTTTGGAAGAACATCCGTCGGATTGCCATAGCCCACCCGTACCTTAATCATAGCCTCTGCAAGCAGATTGTCAACCAGACTTCCTGCAATAGATGAAAGCTTTTCCTGAAGCTTTGGTGAATCTATGTCCTCAACATCCTTTACCAGCACTACATTATGCTCATCCATCGCCACCACAAAATCACCGCTTCTGATATCTGCCAGATTCTTTACAAGCTCAACTGCTATCTCATTGCTGTTCTTTCCGGTATCTATAACATATACTACTCGTTTTCTGTTTTCTATATGTAATTTCTTGGCACGGTTTATTATATCAGAACCAAGCATATTGCCAAGAAGAATATTCTGAATAAAATTATTTCTGTCATATCGCTCTGACTCACCGAGCACAAGTGTACGAAGCTGACAAACTGCCATCCTGCCTATTACAAGATTCTCACTCGTATACGGGCAGAACATTACGAGCACATACTCAAGCTCTGAATCAATTTCAACCGCAAATGCGATTGCATCGTTTTTTTCCCTAACATCCTCTTCGGATACTATAAACTCCTTCACAAAAATGTCGCTATGTTCCGGCTCTTCCACCGTACCTGTCAGATGCTTTCCCTTGGCTGAGTATAAAATCGCATCAAACGAAGTAATATTTTTTATTTCCTCAAGTGATTTTTTCAGTTTCTGATTCGTAATCATATTCTTATCCTCTCATTACTGTTCTGACGCAGGCAAGTAAAAAGCTTCCACAAGTCATAAGCTGTAACCCTGCTATAATTTAACACCGTAACTTAACTTTTCAGAACCTCACACACATTCGCAAAAGAAAACCGGGTGTAAATTATACACCCGGTCTGTCAATTTACAACTATTTAATTTTAACGAACTAGTTGGTAATTGTCAATTCAGTTTCTTTATCAAATACATGAATCTTGTGTGGATCAAATGCAAGCTCAATGTGATCACCGTAACGAGCCGGTGTATCTGAATCAACTCTTGCTGACATATTTGCGCCTGCAACTGTGAAGTATAATAATACCTCTGCACCAAGTAACTCATATCCTGTAACATCTGAATCAATCTTGCATGTAGCAAATTTATCAAGATGCTCTGCTGAATCGTAGATATCCTCAGGTCTGATACCGAATACTACGTTCTTTCCAGCATAACCGCCATCGATAAGCTTCTTAGCCTTTGCCTCTGGAAGTTCAACCTGGTATTTATCGAATTTAAGGAATGCCTTTGCTCCCTCAACAACACACTGAGCATCTATAAAGTTCATCTGTGGTGATCCGATGAATCCTGCAACGAACAGGTTGTTTGGCTGATTGTAAAGCTTCTGTGGGCTGTCTACCTGCATGATAACACCATCTTTAAGAACAACGATTCTTGTTCCAAGTGTCATAGCCTCTGTCTGATCATGTGTAACGTAGATGATTGTTGCACCTAATCTGTTATGTAATGAAGAAATCTCAGATCTCATCTGTACACGAAGCTTTGCATCAAGGTTTGATAAAGGCTCATCCATAAGGAATACCTTAGGATTACGAACGATTGCACGACCCATGGCAACTCGCTGTCTCTGTCCACCTGAAAGAGCCTTTGGCTTACGGTCTAATAATTTCTCAAGGTCAAGGATTCTTGCTGCCTCCTCAACTTTTGCCTTAATCTCATCCTTTGGAACTTTTCTAAGCTTAAGTCCAAATGCCATGTTGTCAAATACTGTCATATGTGGGTAAAGAGCGTAGTTCTGGAATACCATTGCGATATCACGATCCTTTGGCTCTACGTCATTCATAACCTTTCCGTCGATGATAAGCTCTCCTGAAGAAATCTCCTCAAGACCTGCGATCATACGAAGTGTTGTTGACTTACCACATCCTGAAGGTCCAACGAAGATGATGAACTCTTTATCTTCAATATCCAAGTTGAAGTCCTTTACAGCGTTGAAGCCATTTGGATAAATTTTATAAACATTCTTAAGTTGTAAACTAGCCATTTTGATTTTTCCTCCTTAGATTTTAGCTATAATCATCTGACTCATGATGTTTGTATGATACACCAAATAGCCCGAAGTTGCCATATTACTATTCAACAAATAAGGCGGAAAAATATTGTGTAATTTGTATATGAAAATTTTTTTCATGATTTTTTTGTGGATTTTTCACAAACTTTACCGAATCCTAACTAGCTATATTTTGTGAAACCTTCACCATAAGCCTCCCGAATATCCCCTACAAAACAGATGGCACGGTCATCCAGCTCATAAATTTTCCGCTTGACATTTACCATTTCCTTTGAACTAAGTGCACAGAGCAGCATCTGCTTTGGACATCCTGTATATCCGCCCTGTGCCGGCACACGCGTGACACCGCGCCCCAACTGCCCGGTAATGTATTCAGCGAGTGCCTTTTCCTCGGTTGATATGATATACATAAGCTTGGCATGGTTTGGTCCCTCCAGCACAAAATCAGATACTTTCGTCATGACAAACAGGACGATCAGCGCATAGATTCCGTTGCGCAGTCCGAACACGCCAATTCCAAACAGGATAATGATCCCGTCAACGATTGCCATCAGCTTTGGAACCGATACATGCGGGATGCGCCGGTTAATGATCTGCGCTGTCATATCTGCGCCGCCGGAGGACGCATTTTGCAGGAAGATCAAGCCAAGTCCACCACCCATGATTACGCCGCCACACAGTCCGTCGACCAGTACATCCCCGGTGAGAAGCGGCAATGGACGGAGCAGCCCAAGGAACACAGACAGACAAACCGTCGCATAGACTGTCCGGTAAAATATCAGCTTTCCAAGTACCTTATATCCTATGATAAACAACGGAATATTGACCGCCGCATTAACCAGCCACAGTGGGATATGAAACAAATGCTCCAGTAAGATTGCCAGTCCGGTAACACCTCCAGTTACCAGTTCCAGCGGATTAAAATATACAACAACCGAGAATGCCATCAAAAATGCTCCCACGGTCATCAAGCCATATCGTTTTGCAGTCATCACACAAACCTCCACACGAAAAAAGACTCCATACTAACATCTAGTATGGAGTCCATCTTTCATTTTTATTCATTTTTAATGATTGCTGTCGGATGCACCAATGATAATCACGACATCGTAACCGTCTGTGGATTCTGTCACATTGCTTGTCACAGTTCCAACTTCATAGCTGGCATTTGCAAAATACTGTACCAGTTCTTTGCCTACGCCATCTTCTCTTGCTACGATCTTGGTGTCTGCAAGTGCTTCTGTGTAATCGGATGCATTTGTATTTGCATATCCATTTGCATTTAACGTATCACACCAGCGTCCGGCAAGTCCTGCAATATCGGTACTGTTCAGCACCAGGATCTTCCTATCCGTTGCACTGACTGTCTCAGCCTCCTGTGCAGCTTCGGTTGTCTCAGCCTCTGTGGATGGTGTGATCTGAAGATCATCCACCTGAGAATCCGTCAATGCATTCTCATCGAGGTTGTCGCAGGCGTATCCTTCGCTGTGTTCCCCTTTAATGCCTGCATTACAAAAAATGCGCCAAATGCCACAATGGCAAGTCCTAATATAATAACGGCTGCGCGAAGCAACATTGAAAAGAACAATCCTGCTGCCGTCTGCGTTTTTTTCCACTCATAATTTTCTCCTATCTACGTCATACGTTGTTTCCATCTTTTTCTATTCGTATCTACCGTCGCTCATTCTAGTCTTTTTTTCAATACATTTTTCAAGTATAGCAAATGTTGTTGTTTTTTTCAACCATTTATAGCATAATCGTAGTATGGATTTTTTGTGAAAAAGTTGCATCCTGCTATAGATATTTCAAGAATAACAAGGAGGTCCCAATCCCATGAAAACAGCTCTTATTACCGGTGCTTCCCGCGGAATCGGCGAAGCCACCGCCTATCAGTTAGCAAAAGAATTCGACTGTGTTGCCATTGTGAGCCGGAATACCGACGGAAAACTAAATACCGTCGCCAATCAGATTCACACCACAACCAATTGTGAATGCATTCCATTTACTGGAGATGTGTCTGACTTCGCATTTGTCGAAGATTGCGTCCAGTCACTTGCCGCATCCGGACATCCGGTCGATACACTCGTCAACAATGCAGGTATCTCGCTCGTCGGACTTTTTCAGGATTTGACGCCGGAAGAATTCGACCGCATCCTGCGCATCAATGTGACTTCCGTCTACAACACCTGCCATGCTGTGATTCCTGATATGGTACGAAACCAGTATGGACGCATCTTAAATATCTCCTCCGTCTGGGGACTCGTCGGTGCATCCTGTGAAGTTGCTTATTCAGCAACGAAGGGCGCCATCAACAGCCTGACGATGGCACTTGCAAAGGAACTTGCCCCAAGCCATATCGCGGTCAATGCGATTGCTTTCGGTGCGGTGGATACAACCATGAACGGTCATCTGTCTGTCGAAGAGAAGAAGGCTCTCTGCCAATTGGGGTAGAGAGCCTTCTCT
>ERZ859937.313-NODE-313-length-22067-cov-1.621843_pt1 | contig 22067 bp, 19 predicted proteins | sample MGYA00509985_ERZ859937 | MGnify/ENA primary metagenome ERZ859937 (study PRJEB30046, sample SAMN00715169) | human gut metagenome | study: EMG produced TPA metagenomics assembly of the A metagenome-wide association study of gut microbiota in type 2... | reverse complement strand
TGAAAGCGTTGCAAAGGTACGACTTTATTTTAAATAAGCAAATAGTTTACCAGTTTTTTTGCTATAAAATTTTCAAATCGTATTTTTGCATACGAATAATAAACGAAGAAATAAATCATGATATACCCTCAGAATTTCGAACAGAAAATAGGTTTCGATTCCATCCGTCATTTACTAAAAGAGAAATGTCTCAGCACATTAGGTCAAGAAAGAGTAGATGAAATGAACTTCTCAGAATCCTTTAAGGATATTAATGAATGGCTGGAACAGGTGATGGAATTCATACGCATCATACAAGAGGAAGACAGTTTTCCCGACCAATATTTTTTTGATGTACGCCCATCACTAAAACGTATCCGCGTAGAAGGTATGTATTTGGATGAGCAAGAACTGTTTGATTTACGCCGTTCTTTAGAAACAATTCGTGATATCATCCATTTTCTGACACTGACCCCGAATGACGAAGAACAAGAAAAAGAAAACTCCCCCTACCCTGCCCTACAAAAACTGGCAGGAGATATTATCGTGTTTCCTCAACTCATTACGCGTATTAACAACATCTTAGACAAATTCGGAAAAATCAAAGACAACGCTTCTTCCGAATTATTACGCATCCGCAGAGAGTTGGCCTCAACAGCCGGAAGCATATCACGCAGTTTGAATGCAATTCTACGCAACGCTCAAGCAGAAGGTTATGTTGATAAAGATGTAACTCCTACCATGCGTGACGGAAGACTCGTCATCCCTGTCGCACCGGGATTAAAACGGAAAATCAAGGGAATTGTACACGATGAATCATCCACTGGCAAAACAGTTTTCATAGAACCGGCCGAAGTAGTGGAAGCAAACAATAGAATACGGGAATTGGAAGGAGAAGAACGCCGGGAAATCATCCGTATCCTGACAGATTTCTCTATCATAGTCCGTCCACAGGTCCCCGCCATCCTCCAGTCATACGAGTTTTTGGCAGAAATTGATTTTATCCGTGCCAAAGCCCATTTTTCCATTCAGACGAACGCCACCAAACCATCATTGGAAGACAAACAGATTTTGGATTGGACCATGGCCATACACCCACTATTACAACTCTCGCTGGCCAAGCATAATAAAAAGGTTGTTCCTCTAGATATAGAACTAACTCAAAATCAACGTATCCTAATTATATCCGGACCGAATGCCGGAGGTAAATCCGTTTGTCTGAAGACTGTGGGATTACTACAATATATGTTACAATGTGGTATGCCGGTTCCGATGCATGAACGTAGCCATGCCGGATTATTCGGCAGTATCTTTATAGACATAGGTGACGAACAAAGTATCGAAGACGATCTGAGTACCTACTCCTCACACCTTACCAACATGAAAACAATGATGAAAAGCTGTAACGAACGCAGCCTTATCCTCATTGATGAATTCGGCGGAGGTACAGAACCACAAATTGGAGGAGCCATAGCTGAAGCTGTGTTGAAACGTTTCAATGAAAAGGGCACATTCGGCGTTATCACTACTCATTATCAAAATTTGAAACATTTTGCCGAAGATCACGAAGGAGTGGTTAATGGCGCCATGTTATATGACAGGCATTTAATGCAAGCTTTATTCCAATTACAAATAGGAAATCCGGGAAGTTCATTTGCAGTAGAAATAGCTAGGAAAATAGGTTTACCGGAAGAAGTAATAGCCGACGCATCCGAAATTGTAGGGAGTGAATATATCAATGCTGATAAATATCTACAAGATATCGTACGTGACAAACGTTATTGGGAAACCAAGCGTCAGAACATCCGCAAACGAGAAAAACAGATGGAAGAAACCATCGCCAAATACGAAGAAGAACTACAGGAACTGGAGAAAAGTCGCAAAGAGATTTTGCGAAAGGCCAAAGAAGATGCGGAAAAATTGTTACAGGAATCAAATGCCCGAATTGAAAATACCATCCGTATCATCAAGGAAGCACAAGCCGACAAAGAACGTACACAATCGGCACGTCAGGAACTGACTGATTTTAAAAATCAGATAGAAGATATCGAGAAAAAGAACAAGGAAGATGAAATCATCCGGAAAATGGAAAAACTCCGTGAAAAACAAGAGCGGAAAAAAAACAAAAAGGATAAAGCCAAGGCGGAATCTTCCCAACTGTCAATACCCAAAGAACAGCCTATCACTGTAGGTAGTACTGTAAAGATCAAAGGTCAATCCAGTGTCGGAGAAGTACTAGGAATTAATGGCAAAAATGCAATAGTTATGTTCGGAATGATAAAAACCAATGTAAAACTGGATAAGCTGGAACGTAGCACACCAATACAGCCCACCCAGAAAACAATGGTAAAAAGTACCTTCGTCAGCAGTGAAACACAAGATCGGGTATATGAAAAGAAACTAAATTTCAAACAAGATATTGATGTACGCGGTATGCGTGGCGATGAAGCTATACAGGCAGTAACTTATTTTATCGATGATGCCATACTATTGGGAATAGACCGTGTACGTATCCTTCACGGAACAGGTACAGGCATACTACGCACCCTGATTCGCAGCTATTTGGGAAGTGTTCCAGGAGTAGCACACTATCAAGACGAACACGTACAATTTGGTGGGGCAGGTATTACTGTAGTAGACTTAAAATAATATTTTAATAGAATAAGAGGCTGTTTTTAATTAATTTTCTCTATATTCGCACTAAAATTAGAGAAAATTAAAAGCAAAGGTGGCAGCTGGAACTTCTCATACAACTATAAGTATTAAGCTCAATGAGCAAGGGTTTCATGATATTTTCAATAAATATTATGTAACTCTATGCTTATTTGCCAATCAATATACAGAAAATCAAGAAACTTCAGCAGATATTGTACAAGATTCATTTGCCAAACTATGGCAAATAAGAGAAGATTTTTTTTATCTGCACCAAGTAAAAGCATTTTTATATACAGCTGTACGCAATAAAGCACTCAACGAACTGGAGCATTCAAAAGTAGTATATGAATACGCTCAAAATGTCATCGAAAAGAAAAAGGATTCCTTTTTTCACGATGCAATCGTTGAAGAGGAAACTTATCGTATCGTTTCTGAAGCCATAGATAAATTACCCGACCAAATGAAAGCCATTATGCAACTAGCTCTGGAAGGGAAAAAAAATGCAGAAATAGCAGACAGACTAAACATATCTACAGAAACAGTCCATACATTAAAGAAAATAGCCTACAAGAAACTCAGAGAGAACTTGAAAGACTACTATTACTTCCTCTTGTTCTTTATATAAAAAGACATTAATTTGTTTTTTTTCAAAAAAGTCGTTTTATTATTCACCCAAATTTCAAACAGACTTGTTTTATTATAAAAGAGATAAAAAACAGGTCAAAATATGATAAAACAAGATTTCTATATAGCCAACCTCATAGCAAGGTATCTGTCGGAAGAAATAACCCCGGAAGAAACAATAAAACTAACTACTTGGAGAGAAGAATCTACAGCGCACGAGATTTTATTCAAGAAAATTTGTGATGAAGAAAACCAAAAGCAGCATTTCCGGCAAAAAACGGCATTCAATCCTTCATCCGGATGGAAAGAAGTGGAAAAACGAATCAAAAGAAATAATAACAGAAGCAGATATATCAAAATAGTAAGTTATGCCGCAATCATTCTGTTACCTGTCCTTTTTGTAAGTATTTCCATGAAATTCACCTCGCCCGTTTCTCTTTCGGACAAACAGTTCATCGCACAATCCATTCTACCTGGGGAATCCCAAGCTATTCTGACATTGGAGGACGGCCAGACAATCCATATAAATAAAGAAACAGAGAGTCTGCTTGAGAAAATAGACGGAGCCCGAGTCCACATGGACTCTACAATGCTGAATTACCAAGTAACATCAAAAACAGCTAAAAAAAACAAGCCTGTATATAATAAAGTGGAAACTCCACGAGGTGGAGAATATGCTCTATTGTTAAGTGATGGAACAAAAGTGCATCTGAACGCAATGACCAGTCTCCGCTTTCCTGTGACATTTGATAACGGTCCACGCAAAGTGGAACTGGAAGGCGAGGCCTATTTTGAAGTCTGCAAAACAGGGCAACCATTTATAGTATGCACTCAAGGCATGCAAGTAGAAGTGTTGGGAACCACATTCAACATCTCTGCTTATCCACAGGAAGAGTATCAGACAACTTTGGTAAACGGTTCTGTCAAAGTAAATACAGAAACAGGAGAAAGCTGTATTTTAAAGCCCTCCCAGCAAGCTACCATCAGCCTTGGAAACAGCAGCATACAGATACGCATGGTAGATGCCGGATTTTATACCTCATGGATAAAAGGAAAAATTCATTTCAAAGACCAGCGATTGGAAGATATCATGAAAATACTATCACGCTGGTATGATATGGAAGTAATTTTTGCCAATGAGAAAATAAAAGACCTACGCTTCGGATGCAATGTAGATCGGTATTCGGAAATCACTCCATTTGTACGTTTGTTGGAAGAGACTCAAAAAGTACACGTAAAAGTCAATAACAAAACAATCACATTCTATAACTAATAAAAATGATGTATTATGGACAAAAAACACAACTACACCAATCACGGTAAAAGTAGTAAACGTTTGTGGATTACGTTCCTATTTTTCTGTATCATTACCACAGGTTTTATGCAGGCAGCCAACAAAGTGTTTGCACAAGCCACTGTCACAGCCTCATTCAAGAATGCCACGTTGAGTGAAATTCTTTGGGAAATCCAAAGACAAACCGACTTTACTTTTGTGTACAGCACCAATGATGTAAAACAAATAAAAGTCCAAAACCTAAATGTAAATAACGAAAAAATAGCCAATGTGCTTGATAAATGTCTTATGAATAGTGGTTTGACCTATTCAGTTCACAACGGCGTTATTGCTATCAAGCAAATTGAAAAAAAAGAGTCTGCTGTTCCTCAACAGAAAACAACATTAACCGGTACAGTATTGGATGAGACGGGAGAACCTATTATTGGAGCGAATATCTTAGTCAAAGGTACTACGAATGGAACTACTACAGATTTGGACGGGCACTTCTCATTAGATGTAGACCGTATACCTGCCACTTTGATTATCTCATATATAGGTTATGGCAAGCAGGAAATTAAAGCCACTGCCGGAAAGACACTGAAAGTAGTCATGGCTCCTGATAATAATGTTATGGAAGAAGTGGTTGTTACCGGTTATGGTACTTTCAAGAAATCGGCATACGCAGGTTCTGCTTCTACTGTGAAGACAGGAGAATTAAAAGATTTACCCGTAGTTTCATTCTCCAGTTTGCTAGAAGGTAATGCTCCCGGAGTACAAGTCACTTCCAGTTCAGGTCAGCCTGGTGCCTCCACTTCTATCCGTATTCGTGGTATGGGTTCTTTCAATGCAAGCAATTCTCCACTATACGTAATCGATGGTGTTCCCGTCCAATCCGGTTCTGTTGCTGCTACCAGCTCCGACTCCGGATTTGACATAATGTCTACATTAAACAACTCGGATATTGAAAATATTACAGTAATAAAAGATGCTGCAGCAGCCTCCCTTTATGGTTCACGTGCTGCAAATGGAGTTATTTTAATCTCCACCAAGAAAGGAAAAAGCGGAAAAGCACAAATTTCATTAAAAGCAGACTGGGGTAGCAATGATTTCGCAATGGATTATCGCCCAGTTATGGGGGGAGAAGAACGACGTGAATATATTTACAATGGATTGATATTATATCAACAACGTAAACTAGCTGATAAAAATCCTAATATATCAGAGGAAGAGCTAATGTCACAAAGTAAAACTTATGCAGATGGGCAAATCGATAAATATGCTCCAATTCCATGGTGTGGTTTCACAGACTGGAATAAAGAGCTTTTCCAAAAGGGACATCATTCTACCTATGAAGCATCACTAGCCGGTGGCAGCGATAAATTTAAATATTACTCTTCTTTATCATATATGAAGCAGAACGGTATTGTACAAGGTTCCGGTTTGGAACGTGTAACAGGGCGTTTGAACGCAGATTTCAGTGCAACAGACAAATTGACTGTAGGCGCCAAGATACTTTTCTCAAATGTAAATCAGAGTGTTTATGACGAAGGATTCACTTATACATCTCCTTTCTATTCCTCACGTAATTGGGCTACTCCTTCAGATCCGGTCTACAATGAAGATGGCAGTTGGAATCGTAAATTTATTCGTAAAGCCAATGACCGCAACCCCAAATTATCAGCTGAATACGATTATAAACATGAAAAAATGCTACGCGCATTCAATACGCTTTATGCCGAATACGAAATCATAAAAAATCTGAATTCAAAACAACATTCAGTTATGATTACACTACTGTAAAAGGTGAGAAATGGTATGACCCACGTACTTCCAACGGTGAAGATGAAAATGGAGAAGTAGTAAGACGCATTAGAGAATATAAAAAAATGGTATGGAGTAACACCTTAAGCTATTTAACTACTTTCAACAACATTCATCATTTGGACTTTCTTGCCGGATATGAAATTGATGATACCTACAATGACTATTTATCAGGGGAAGCTTACAATTTTACAACTCCCGACAAACATGCCATTAGTAATGGAATGAAAACAGTATCTGTAGGGGGAAGTGATTCAAGGTACAGACTGGTATCCTATTTAAGCCGTTTGAATTACGATTACAAAAATAAATATTATCTAGGAGCTAGTTTTCGTGTTGATGGCAGTTCACGTTTGCACCGTGACAATCGTTGGGGAACATTTTGGTCTGTATCCGGAGCATGGCGTACTATTGAAGAAGAATTTATGCAACCTGTAAAAGATTGGTTGACAGACTTGCGTATAAGAGCATCATACGGTGTAAACGGTACTCTTCCTTCTGATTATTTCGGCTATATGGGATTAAGCTCCATTAGTGGTGGTTACTTGGAGCAACCCGGTATTCAAATGTCCCAAATTGCAAATCCTAATCTGAAATGGGAAACCAATTATAATATGAATATTGGCTTGGATTTTGGTTTTTGGGATCGTCTGAACTTCACGATTGAATATTATACCCGTACAACTAAAAACTTATTAATGGACTGTCCTGTATCCATGACAACAGGATTTAGTAGTTATTTAATGAATATAGGTGAAGTGAAAAATAAAGGTATTGAATTAACTATTAATTCCACTAATATTAAAATAAAAGACTTTAGCTGGAATACAACTTTCAATTTAGGTCATAACTCCAATAAAGTTGTAAAATTAGATGGCGAACAGACACAAATTGTCAGTGGAACCCAAATACACAAAGTAGGAAGTTCTTATCGTACATTCTATGTACAAGAATTTGCGGGCATCAATCCTGAAACAGGAAATCCTCTATTCTATACCAATGAATTGGATGAGAACGGAAATTATATAAAAGAAATTACCGAGAACTCTAAAAATGCACAATTCATTCCTTATAAACATGCAGAACCAACTGTTAACGGAGGTATCTCTAATTCATTGCGTTATAAATGGCTTGATTTAAATTTCTTATTCTCCTATCAATTCGGAGGATATTCTTATGATACTTGGGCACAAAAGACAGAACATGGCGGTTACGATTCCTATGCAAACATTCCGACTTATTATCGTGATAGCTGGAAAAAGCCAGGTGATCAAACCAATATAGAAGTATATATGCTGGGTAAATCATCTTCTGTATCAATGCATAAAATAACAAGTAGCCGCCGTATCCACAGTACTGATTATTTCCGCTTAAAAAATATCACATTCGGCATTACGTTACCTAAAGAATGGACAAATAAAATCAATATAGGAAATGTTCGTTTTTATGCATCAGCAAGCAATTTATGGACATGGGCGGCCTATGACAATTATGATCCTGAAGCTGTTAGTGCCGGTAGTGCAACTCAACCACACCGCCTTTAAAAACCGTTACTTTTGGTCTCAACATCAATTTTTAACCACTAAAAAACAACAATATGAGAACATTACATAATTTTTTATCAATAGTCTTATCCATCGGATTGTTTACTTCATGTGGAAACGATTGGTTGGATTTAGAACCGTCCACACAAATTCCAACAGAAACGAGTATCAAATCTCTCTCCGACATTGATTATTCACTAAACGCCATTTATGCGACAATGCGTAATGCCTATGCGTATTCCGGGCGTTTAATCTACTACGGAGATGTAACAGGAGATGACATGCAAGCTGTACAATCAACTTGTAGAACAGCTCACTATTACCAAATGGATTGGTTACCTGCAAATGGACCAAGTACACACTGGTCATATCTTTATTCCATCATTCAAAACTGTAATGTAATTTTAGACGGCATTGACAATATCGAAATTCTTCCAAACGATGAAGATGAGCATATCTTCCGCAATGATTTGGAAGGACAAGCATTAGCAATACGTGGTCTGGCCCTTTTTGACCTTACGCGCTTCTTCGGATATACTTATTTAAAAGATAACGGAGCCTCTTTAGGAGTACCTATCATCACTTCAGCATCAGCCACTGCCGACAGTAAGCCTTCACGTAACACTGTAGCTGAATGTTATGATCAAATAATCAAAGACTTAAAGAATGCGGCTAGTTTAATGATACCCACATATTCATGGTCAGGTACTAGTTTGAATCAAAAAGATTTATCCTTAAATAAGAAAGGTAAAATCAGTAAATGGGGCACATTAACTTTGTTAAGTCGGGCATATCTGTATATGGGGAAGAACAGTGAAGCTTTACAAGCTGCAGAAGAAGCAATAAAAGGATCGGAAGCCAATAAATACCAATTATGGAATACCGAAGAATATCCCACTGTATGGGGTACGGAAGCCTCCGAAGCAAATCCGGGAGAAATTCTCTTCGAAATAGTCAATACTACTACCGAAAGCCCCGGCAATGAAAGTATGGGATATCTAACTTCTCCAAAAGGATATCAAGATATGTGCATTACAGTCAGTTTTTATCACCATCTGTTAGAAACGCCTAATGATGTACGCATTAAGTTATTAGTTAATCAAGACAAAAAAGTAATGTATTTGAATAAGTATCAACCACAACCTGGAGAAAATATTATGGATGCCAATATTCCTATAGTACGTCTTTCCGAAACTTACTTAAATGCAGCCGAAGCAGCCGTGAAAAACGGAGATGCAACAAAAGCTGCAAAATACCTGAAAGCCATCGCACTCCGAGGAAATCCGGACTATACGATGCCCGCAAAGGTTACCCTTGATGATGTTCTAGAAGAACGCAGGAAAGAACTCATTGGTGAAGGGCACCGCATGTTTGACTTATTACGTAATAACTTACGAGTAACTCGTATTAACGAAACAGACGATATGATGAAAGAGGTAGTGCATTTCGCTGACGAAAAAACATCTATGGATTTCGACAGAAACTATTATCGTACAATATTACCTATTCCTCAAAAAGAAATTAATGCTAATTCTAATATTGTACAAACACCAGAATATCTGAAATAATAGTCAACATAAATTGATAAAATCCAAATCAATAAATCCTTCTCTTTAAGTTAGGGAGTATTATCACTCCCTAACTTAAAGAGAAATTAACTATATAAAATACATAAAGATATGAGAAAATCCTTATTATTATTCATCTTTGCTTCATGTTTATTTAATAGTTGTGATGACACCTTTACCATGACATAATAACCACCCACCCCAATAATCCACCAAGTAATCGTTCTGCTTTTGATAATTACTTTGATTGGGACCGTATAAATGACATTGAAACTATAAACCCATTTACACATACCATAACTACCATGGGAATTCCATGGAAAAAAGGTAGCAGCAATAATCTAGGAATTCCTTCAACATGGTTAGACGAGAATGCTTCTGATCCAATATATGCAAATCGATATTATTCTAGAGAAAATGGCTGGGAACTCATTTATAGCAATATAACCGAAAGTACTCCTACAAAATATTTTGCTTTATACCACAAATATACAGGATTACTCCGTTTTTTCTTTTATGAAATAGCTTCATCAGCAGGCTTAGGTAGTTCAGAGGCCTTTTGGGGAATCCGTAAGACAAAACTACCAGTCTATTCAACTTTATGGAAGAAATTTCTATACCCATAAATCGTTCAGAAAAATCTTCATATATAGCAAGTACAGAAGGTACATTTTTAGGAAACGAGTTTGTTAGCTCTGGATATAAAGCAAACAATTGGTATGGATTAGAAATAGAGTGTGCTTATGATCCTAGTCTTAATACACAAAGCTTAGCTAATTTCGAAATTAGAGGTTGGGCTGTTAATAAAATAAAAACTACAGGTATGGCTCAAACAAGTGGAGATATCACAGGTACTATCGTAATGAACACCACTAATATTTCTAACTTCAATTTCAATCTTGCCAATACATTCAATAATTCTCAGTTAATCAAGAAGGGTTTATTAATACAGTCAGTAAAGAAATTGAAAACGGAATAACTAAGAAAGATTCTTTTTGGAAAAGTATTGGAAACAGTATTAAAGGTGCAACTGTTAGTGGCATTAAAAACGGGTTAAAAGCATTAGTTACGTCAGGAGGCTCTGCAGCTGTAAGTGCTTTAAAAGGTCTAGCAGGTTCCATTATTGGCATCAACAAAAGTAAGCCTTCAATTGGACAAATTGATCTAAAAATCAATACAAATACACAAATGCAATTTGAAAGTGAACAAACAACAACTGGTTGGGGAAGTATTTCGTCATTTCCAGTAGCAGGAACCACAAACAACAATAATGATGTACCCATTTATAACTTTCCCCTTGGTGTGTGGAATCTAAAAAAATCTCCTCAAATAATCAGAAATGTCGAAGGAGAAATCGGAATGTATTATGATGCCGGATATTTTACTTATGAATATGAAGTAGGAGATTACGAAATTCTTGTTAATCCTGTTGTTTCTCAAGAATATAGGGTGTATTCCAAAGCTAATTTACTTTTCAAATCAAACAGTTATGCATCTGCCCCTCCTTTTGGCTATATAAATGAAATGAAGTATTATGGGGGAGGTTCCAGCTTTAGCACTGATATTCTAGAAGGGGATTCCAGTGATAAACATTTTCATGCACATTACCCAATAAAAAAGGATGATTTACTTATCCATCTTTATGTAGAACTAATAAATAAAAATAATCCAGATATAAAATTCAGCTTCTCAAAATATTTTGCAACTGGAGATATTATAGAAGGAACAAGCAATATAGAAGAAATAGATGATAGAGAAGGCCCCATTACTGAACATTATTAATAGATGTCCTATAAATTTATAATTTTAATATTAAATCAAATCGATGACAAGCAAGACTAATTTTATCAACTACTTTCTTCTTGCATTTACCCTCGCATTCATCAGTTCCGACCTTACTGCCGGAACTCTTGATTTCAAAGACAAAAAGAAAGACAAAGAGAAAAAAGAAGAGTTAACAGCCGATGGTCCATACGTACTGTATCAGCCTGACGGCCAAACCAGAGTAATCAATGTAGATAAGAAAGGGAATATCATTGATACCACTTATACCACATTACCTCAAAACTTTACCCTGCATGTGACAGACCACAAAGGCAGGTTTCCATTTGATGTAAAACTACACCCGGTAAAACGTCCCGGATGGAATTATCCTCAGGCAGACAAAGTTTTTGTCATGTCCGACCCTCATGGAAGGCTGGACTGTGTAATCAGCCTGTTACAAGGCAACCATATCATTGATAAAGACTACAAATGGAGCTTCGGGAAAAACCATCTGATGATTATCGGTGATATTTTTGACAGAGGAAAAGATGTACCGCAAATCTTCTGGCTATTCTACAAACTGGAAGAGGAAGCAGCCAAAGCCGGAGGACACGTATCGTTCATGCTGGGAAATCATGAACCGATGGTACTGGCCAATGACCTCCGATACACCAAAGAAAAATATAAAATATTGGCTGAAAAACTAAAGATGAAGTACCCCCGGCTATTCGGTCCTGATACCGAACTGGGCAGATGGTTGGGAACCCGTAACACCATGCAAATGATAGGTAACGACCTATATGTGCATGCCGGACTAGGCAAAGACTTCTATGACAAGAACTTGAGCATCCCCACTGTCAATGAAGAAATGAGCAAAGGACTATTTATGACGAAAAAAGAACGTAAAGCGCTTTCTCCACTCACAGCCTTCCTGTATGGAAACAGCGGGCCCATCTGGTATCGCGGACTGGTACGCACCGATGTCAAATACAATCCGCTGGTAAAAGACTCCCTAGAAATGCTTATGGACCGTTATAAGGCAAAACACATTATTGTGGGACATACCATTTTCAAAGATATTTCCACTTTCTATAACGGAAAGGTTATCGGAGTAAATGTAGACAATAAAGAAAACCGGGAAAAAAAGCGCGGACGTGCCATGCTGATTGAAAATAATCAGTATTTTGTCGTTGGTGACAAAGGTATACAAAGACAATTAGAATAAAGACAATACACCAAATCCTACCGGTGGTTTTCCAAACTCTCCTGACAACTTTCCTATTTGTCAAGAGAGTTTTTCTTTTCCTTTTTTGCTAGTTTCCTCCTTTTATTTTATACCTTTGTTCCTCATAATAACTAACCTTATAAAACGAAATGAAATCTATCCGAGAACTATACCGCATCGGCACCGGTCCGTCCAGCAGTCATACTATGGGACCGCGCAAGGCTGCTGAAATCTTCTTAGGAAAACATCCCGAAGCCAAAGCTTTTCAAGTTACTCTTTATGGAAGCCTCGCCGCTACCGGTAAAGGACACATGACCGATGTAGCCATTTTAGATACATTGCAACCACATGCGCCTACAGAAATTATCTGGAAAGCCCATGTCTTCTATCCGTTTCATCCCAATGGGATGACTTTCAAATCTTTGAATGAAAAAGGAAAAGTGACAGATGAATGGACTGTTTTCAGTGTAGGCGGAGGTGCTCTAGCCGAAGAAGGGCACGACAAAGGCTCAACTCCGGAAATCTATGATATGAACCGTATGAGTGAAATCCTCTACTGGTGTGAACGTACCGGGCGCAATTACTGGGAATACGTCCAGCAATGTGAAGACAAAGACATTTGGGACTATCTGGCAGAAGTATGGAAAACCATGAGAGAAGCCATTGAGCGTGGTTTGGATCAAGAAGGCGTATTACCCGGCCCACTTAATCTGCGCAGAAAAGCCTCCACCTATTATATTAAGGCAAAAGGTTATAAGGACAATCTGCGTTCCCGCGGGTTAGTCTTCTCATACGCTCTGGCAGTCAGTGAAGAAAACGCCTCAGGTGGCAAAATCGTCACAGCCCCTACTTGCGGATCATGCGGAGTGGTTCCGGCTGTACTTTATCACTTGCAAAAAAGCCGTGACTTCAGCGATATGCGGATTTTAAGAGCACTGGCTACTGCCGGATTGATAGGAAATATAGTAAAACACAACGCCTCCATTTCCGGAGCCGAAGCCGGTTGCCAGGCAGAAGTAGGAGTGGCCTGTTCAATGGCATCCGCCGCTGCCAGCCAATTATTCGGAGGTAGCCCGGCCCAGATAGAGTATGCAGCCGAAATGGGCTTGGAGCATCACTTGGGAATGACTTGCGATCCGGTATGCGGATTGGTACAAATCCCTTGTATCGAAAGAAATGCCTATGCGGCAGCCCGAGCTCTTGACGCCAATATCTATTCTGCCTTTACAGACGGTAATCACCGTGTATCCTTTGACAAAGTGGTGGAAGTAATGAAACAGACCGGCCATGATCTTCCTTCCTTATATAAAGAAACCAGCGAAGGTGGTCTGGCAAAGGATTACGAGCCGATGGATTAATAACAGGGAAAAGACCGAGAACTGTATTTATAATACATAAAAGGGTGAATCAGAACTCGTTGCGACCATCATTTTCAATGCTGATAATAAAAAGATAGTTCAATTTGTTCCTGATACACCCTCTTATGGCATCATTACTATAATGAGAGATAGTTCCCCTATTACAGAAAAAATCTTTTTTAATCGCTCAACTTCAAGAATCCTCCAAACTGATCAAAGTCTACTTCCAATCCATTTTCCAATGTCAGTTCATATCCCTTGCGGTTACGTTCTATCTTCACCGTTTTATGCCCGTTATAATTAGCCTTCATATATTTAGAAATAGCCTGAGGGATAAAAGTAGAAGGAACCGCCTTGTTCTTGCAATCTATCTCAAGCCACTCTCCCTTTGAATTGAACTCCAATTCAATGCCATCGGCCAATTTTACATCATAGGAAGTGCTCTGAAACAAGTCCTTTTCAATCTTGATATACGCAACTTTAGTCTGGGAGAAATGTTTGCCGATCATTTCACGTGCGGCAACAGGAAGCTTATTCACATCGCGGGTCACGACATCGCCCGCCATGGCGAACTGAAGAGAGCATACCAGCATAGCCATTAAAAATAAAATCTTTCTCATAATCTAATTTATTCTTTAGTTAGTTAATGCCATACCAACAACTAACCGCCTAAAAAGATTATGACGCGAAAAATTATTCCTGTATTTTAGATTTAATTAAGGCTGTCTCCCAACATAGGAGGAAGCTCCTCCATATCCTCATTTTTAGATATGCTCATTTTTCCTTCAGGAGTAATAGTGATAGAGAAAGGAATATACAAATCTGTCTGAGGATAACTCACACTGGCAGCCAATATGATATTTTTTCCCTCACGGGTCTTCTCTTCATCAAATACCACGCCCTCCAATATAAAATGACGGAGATGATCAGCACTTACGAATCCTGAGAAACTTTGCTTGGTAAAAGTTTTGGCAAAGACCCGACTCCCATTTTCACGGGAAATTCTAACGACGATACGATTATCGGCAAAAATCCCCAAATCACTTTTGACTGAAGGCAGGGAATCACTGGGAGCACGCTCTATAAACAAATTATATTTTTTTCCGCCACTGACAATATGCTGGTCAATACGTGAAACCTGCATACGCTGCAAACCTGTCACATGATCCACACTGTCTATCTGGAACATCAATTGTTCGCATCAACGGAAGTCTCTTTCTTACCTCCGCAAGCGGCCATTACAACCAGTAAAACGACAAATAAAAAATATATCTGTTTCATCTAAATCTCGATTTCTAGGTGACAAAGTAACAAAAAGTAACGGACACTCACAAGAAAACCTCCATAAAAAGCGAAAACCGGGCAATATCACATTGGCCGGCCTTCAGAGAAAACTAAAAACTAAACTAAATTATTTATTAAGTTAGACTAAACCCAAAAGAAAAGGTTTAATCTCACTTAGAAAAAAATATTCTTTCTTTGAAAGGCATTCCTGCTACAACGCCTTCCAAAAATCCATAAAATTCTTATAAAGCCCATAGCAGACCAACTGATCTTCCTCCTCCAACTCATAATTTTCCTCAAAATGATTCTCCACCTGATGCTCCAATATCGAGATACCCAAACCATTCAGCACTTGCTCCCCTTTTATCAATGCAATGATTTTCATATTGAATTCCGTTTCTAATGACAGATCACTCACCTTATAGCCTACAAAACAAGAAGGAAGTTTGAACTTCATCACATAATGTTCCTCGTCAATCTGAAAAGACTCCACATTGACGTGTAAATCCAATAACCGGACCAAACTGCGTGCCGCTTCTTTCTCCGGCGTCAGAATACTATCTAAATTAAAAGCCTCAAGCACGGTCTTATGCACATCATCTACCGCACGGGCATAGATATGTTTCACTCCTTTCTTTTTCAGCAGTGCCACCACACGCACAGAAGCACCAAAATTCTCGCCGATAGCAACAATAACCACATCCACATCTTTCAGTGGCAGCACACTGAGCGATTGTTCGTCCGTAGCATCAATAATAAAAGAAGTCGCGATTTTGTCCTTCAACACATCCACACGATGCTCGTTTGTATCCACTCCTATCACCTCATGTCCCAATACGGAAAGCTCTTCGGCCAACACACCGCCGTAATTTCCTAAACCAATAATAATGTATTTCATAACTAGTTGATTATGATGTTATCACTCGGATATTTATATTTCGTTATTTTTTTCTGTTTAATAAGGCTGGATATCAAAGTAAGCACCCCTACTCGTCCGATAAACATCAGAACAATGACAATCAGTTTGCTGTCACTTCCCAAAGTAGGTGTCAGATCCAGGCTTGAACCTACCGTACTGAGTGCCGAAGTACACTCAAAAACCAACGCCATCACTGAAGCCTGCGGCTCTAGAATGCTTAAACTAAAGATACCCGCAAAAACAATCAGCAGATAAAGAATCAATGTGGCATTAGAACGCCGGATGGAATCATGAGATAACTCCCTGTTGAAAATATTAACTTTATCGGCACCTATAAGAATAGCACGCAAGTTCAACATGACTACAGCAAACACATTCACCTTCACACCACCGGCCGTAGACTGCGTACCGCCGCCAATCATCATCAGCACCACCATCAGCAGCAACGTCTGCACACTGAAAGTAGTCATGCCCACACTTGAAAATCCTGCCGTACGGGGACAAGTCGCATTAAAGAAGCCCTGCACCCATTTCTCTGTAACCGTCATTCCCGCAAAAGCATGATTCCATTCGAAAATAACAATGGCCACAGTACCCGTCACTAGCAAGATAGCCGTCATAATCAATACAATACGGGTATTCAGGTTATATAAATGTATTTTACGGATTGTCCTCTTATTCTTTTTGACATAACGGTGATACAAGCGCTTGCTTTCATAAGAAACCGTCTCATACAGATTTACCAGTATCGGGAAACCTATACCTCCCAAAATAATCAGGAAAGAGATAGTGATATATAGCAAGTTATGATTATGAAGTACCAGTTCGTTACCTAAGTTTCCATACAAAGTAGAGAATCCAGCATTGCAAAAGGCAGAGATGGAATGGAAAGCAGAAAAAGCCAATTCCTCTTCAATATCCATACCCATAGTGCCATGTATACTTAAAAAAATAACCCCCATCCCTGCAGCCTCTATCGCCAATGTAAATCCTAATATATATAATAAGGTGGAAAGTAACGAACTGAGTGACTGCGAGCTTACCATATCACGGACCACCAACTGATTGTAGAGCGAAGTATTCCCCATAAAAAACATGGCAAAGAAACTGGTCAGGGTCATGACTCCCAAACCGCCGATTTGTATCAACATGATAATGATGAACAACCCCTCGGGCGTGAATGTAGAAGAAACATCGACCGAGACCAACCCCGTGACACAAGTGGCACTGGTAGCGGTAAACAGAGCATCGATAAAAGAAATACCATGATAAGTGGCACGCGGAAGCATCAGTAACGCCGCCCCTATCAGAATAAATATGAGAAAACTAGATGCAAAGATCAAAGATGGATTGGTGCGCCTGCCCAGCAGCCGGACTATCCCATTAGACAATTGCAACAGTGAAAGCAAAGTGAGCAGCACCACATGATATAAACGGCTGTGGAAAAAAGACCAGAAATCATGAATTCCCCCTTGCACCTCCGGTTCATGGAAAATAACCGGAATCAAAGTCAGATAAAGCATCAGACTCAGTATCCACGCCAGTCCCCGGTACTTCCGCTTCGTGTCCGAGTAATTTAATAAAAGATGCAGGGAAATATCAACCAGAAAAACAATCCAGACAAAATGATACAGCATGTTTATCACCTCCATTTCTTCAAAAGAAATAAGAAATCCATGCTCATAAACCAATGTAAGGATTAACAAAGCCGACATCATATAAGTTATCCCGTCCATCCATTTCAGCAATCGCTCTATGTACGGTTTTACTAACTTCTTACGATAAATAAATAGTTTGTGTAAAGGTTCCATGTCGATATTATCTTGCATTAACAGAAAACAAACTTAATCAAAATATTCACATCTCTGTCTATAATAACAAATAACTTCGCATTTTTACTCTGACAGCCCCTTTTTTTATTGTTCCCGACAAAAAAGTAGTTGAAAATTAGTAAGGAATACTTTTTTTACCTAATTTTGACCGCAAAACTATTAAATTGAAAGATTATGAGCACAAAACAGAAACGTTTTATCTTACCAGAGGATGAAATTCCTAAATACTGGTACAACATACAGGCAGACATGAAGACCAAACCCATGCCGCCGTTGAACCCTAAAACCAAAGAAGCGCTGAAACCGGAAGACCTCTACCCCATTTTTGCCAAAGAACTTTGCAAACAGGAATTAAACCAGACAGACGCATGGATTGAAATCCCTGAAGCAGTGCGTGAAATGTACAAATACTATCGCAGCACACCATTGGTACGTGCCTACGGACTGGAAAAAGCACTAGGGACTCCCGCACATATTTATTTCAAAAATGAAAGTGTCAGCCCCATCGGCTCCCACAAACTGAACTCGGCTCTGGCCCAGGCATATTATTGCAAAGAAGAAGGTGTAACCAATGTCACGACAGAAACCGGTGCCGGACAATGGGGCGCTGCTCTATCGTATGCCGCAAAGGTATTCGGACTGGAAGCTGCCGTTTATCAAGTAAAAATCAGCTATAATCAAAAACCCTATCGCCGCAGCATCATGCAGACATTCGGAGCAACGGTCACCGCCTCTCCATCCATGTCTACCCGTGCCGGCAAGGATATCATTACCCGTAATCCCAATTATCAAGGTTCACTGGGAACAGCCATCTCCGAAGCTATCGAACTGGCAATGAGCACTCCCAACTGTAAATATACACTAGGGTCGGTATTAAGCCATGTCACACTGCATCAAACGGTTATCGGTCTGGAAGCCGAAAAGCAAATGGAAATGGCAGGCGAATATCCCGACATGATTATCGGTTGCTTTGGTGGTGGTTCCAATTTTGGAGGAATCTGTTTCCCCTTTATGCGCCACACTATCCTGAATGGAAAACAAACCCGATACATTGCTGCCGAACCGGCTCGTGTCCGAAACTGACCCGTGGTAAATTCCAGTATGACTTTGGCGACGAAGCCGGATATACCCCGCTGCTGCCCATGTTTACACTGGGGCATAATTTCTCTCCGGCCAATATCCATGCGGGAGGTCTCGTTATCACGGTGCAGGTGTCATCGTTTCACAATTATTGAAAGATAATTTGATGGAAGCTGTTGATATCCAGCAATTAGAATCCTTCCAGGCTGGTTGTTTGTTCGCACAAGCAGAAGGAATCATTCCGGCTCCCGAATCGTGCCATGCCATCGCTGCTGCCATACGCGAAGCGAATCAATGCAAAGAATCCGGCGAAGAAAAAGTGATCCTGTTCAACCTTTCAGGTCACGGACTGATTGATATGGCCTCATACGACCAATATCTGGCAGGTAACTTGATGAATTATGAGTTAAAAGACGAAGATATCCAGAAGAACCTGGATGAAATAAAAGACATGTAATCAGGGTATAAAATAACTGAAGGATACGGAAAGGATATATTATCCTATAAACTACGGCAAACTAAACAGTTGTATCCTTCAGGTTAAAGATTCTTTTACTGATAACTTCTATCTCCCAAGCTTGCGGAGTTAACTCCATAGCCTTTGGAGTTATCTCCATAAGCTTGGGAGTTAACTCCAAAGACTATGGAGATAGAAATAATGCGTTCAATCAGGTTTAGACATAAAATAAAAAAGGCTTAACCATACACATGAAAACACAAATCATTCCCACCTACAGGTTTACTATTAAAAGCATCACCACATCTCACTCAAAGCACAGGCTATAATTCAAAGCTGCGAAGCATTTTAATTTCATCCCTCCAAATGGTATCATCGGGAGTTTCAAGAATAACAGGCATATCGTTAAAACGGGAATCCTGCATGAAACGGCGAAAGAAATCAATACCAATCAGCCCCTTTCCGATACTGTCATGACGGTCTACCCGGCTGCCCAATGGTTTCTTTGAGTCATTCAAGTGAATGGCACACAAATAGTTTCCCCCCACGACTTCATCAAACTCGGTAAAGACCCAGTCATATTCATTCGCAATATCATAACCGGCGGTATAGGTATGGCAAGTATCCAGACAGACTCCCACACGAGATTTATCCTCCACCTTATCTATAATATATCTCAAATGCCAGAATTCATTTCCCACATTACTTCCCTGTCCGGCTGTATTCTCAATCACAGCAGTCACACCGGTCGTCTTATCCAAAGTCATATTGACAGACTCGGCAATCCTGTCCAGGCACTTCTCTATTGATATCTTGTTCAAATGACTTCCGGGATGAAAATTCAGCATTTTCAATCCTAACAACTCACAACGCCGCATTTCATCCAAGAATACCGCACGACTCTTTTCCATCCCCTCCCTATCAGGATGTCCCAAGTTTATCAGATAACTGTCATGAGGAAGAATATACCGGATATCAAAACCTTCTTTCTCACAGTTTTCTTTAAACAGAGTAACACTCTCGACAGACAAAGGTTTTGCAACCCATTGCCGCTGATTCTTTGTAAAAAGAGCGAATGCGTCCGCTCCTATCCCTAATGCATTAACGGGGGCCATTTCTACGCCCCCGCTTACGGATACATGTGCACCTATTTTTTTCATTCTCTTTCCATTATTGACAGACACAAAGATACAGAGAATAAGTTAGAAATTATATGTGCACTCAAGTTTATACGGTTTGCCTCACGGTTCACATCATTAAAATTCTCTCTCCAACCATGCAGATATTCCACACCCACCTGCAGGTTATGGCTTATATTCCAAAACACATTAGCGACCAGATACTGACCTTTTTTATACTGGGTTTCATTAAAGTGAGCATAGCAATCTTCCGTAAACAGGCGTGACTGGCTATACGTAGCCGATGCGAATACCCGTTTCGAGAAATTATACTGTAATCCGACATACCATCCTTTCATGGGAAGTACCTGCATGCGCCCGGACTCGTCGGCCAAAGGAACGATATCTACATTCAAGTTACTGATATCATTCAAATATTGAGCAATACCTTTACCATAAGTATATTGTCCGTAAAGCTGGAAATTACCCAGTCTTGCTGTTCCCGATGCCTGTATCCCCCAACCGGTCAATGACTTTGCCTTATTATTCACTTGATCCTCATAAGTCATACTTCTCAAGATTCCTCCCACACGTATATGGCTCGCTTTCGCCCAGGAATACTGCACATAAGCAGGAATATCCGGCATCCGCTGCTTACCGATTCTCACATCTTTTGCCGGAGTTCCGTCTACTGAAGGCATTTCCACACCGACACCCACTTTCAAACCTTTAATCAAATTAGCTTCATAACGCAACTGGGTGGCCCGATAGAAAGTCATCCCGTCAGGTCCTTGAAAATCAATAGTCGGAGGAGCTGCGGCAAGATCCATAAACAATCCGGTATCATACCCCATGGTAAAACCCAAGAAAGATAAATAAGCATTCTGCAATTCAAAAGTCTTTCCACTTCCACGGAAGTTTCCGGCTGTATAAACGATGAAGTTGCCCAAATGCTTGGTTCTCCCCACCAATTTTAAAAAGATAGTGGAAGTGCTTGCATCCATCTGGAACTGATTACGGACAGCAGTGGATCCCGGTTGCGGAATGAGTGCAGGGATAAAGTCAACGTCATCCACTATCCCATTAAAATCATATTCCATTGTAGTTTTCAAATAACCACCGATACCCAATGCAAACTTTCCCTGTTGGTCAGTAAGTAAAAAACGAGGGGCACGGGGATCATGGAAATGCGGACGTTGCGTTTCTTCAAATACATTGATTAATTCCTCCTTGCCATTTTTATCTTTTGAGATAATAACAACAGGTCCCGGTCCTTCCAACTCCGGATAAAGATCTTTTTGTTGCGCAAACATCGGCGTAACAATCATTGCGCCCAGTATAAGGCAACTCATTGATTTAAAGATAGTTTTCATAAAAGTTAAGTTTAGGTAAATAGTCTATTCAATGGACTATGAACAAAAAGTTTAGAAAAAAGTTTGGGAAATGTTTGCAAATTCAAAAAAAGTCACTACCTTTGCACCCGCAATCGAGAGAGAAATCCTCGATAAAAAGGATGGCCCGTTCGTCTATCGGTTAGGACGCAAGATTTTCATTCTTGAAAGG
>ERZ859937.307-NODE-307-length-22235-cov-1.697385_pt1 | contig 22235 bp, 22 predicted proteins | sample MGYA00509985_ERZ859937 | MGnify/ENA primary metagenome ERZ859937 (study PRJEB30046, sample SAMN00715169) | human gut metagenome | study: EMG produced TPA metagenomics assembly of the A metagenome-wide association study of gut microbiota in type 2... | reverse complement strand
TCTTACAGGTGCGTAAATGATAAGACTTGGATCCCAAGCTTTGAAGGGTCAAATGCCTGTGTTCTGATGCCCTCGCCATCCTCTACAAATACTCTGTTGCGGCTGTTTTCGCTTCTGCCCATGATAAAGTATGCTGTTACAGCCTTCTTACCATCCTTTGTGCGGCCGATTACGATACCTCTGCCAGGGTATGTTGTGCTTGATAATTCCTTTGCTAATGATACTCTTTCCATGTCATCCTCCATGTTTTCTGATAATGTGGTCTGCATCCCCAAATTACTCGGGCCTGCCGGAATAAAAAAGACCGTCTGAACACACATAATAATATAAAGCTCTGCAGGAAACTTATATAAATGTGCGCCCAGACGGTCGGCAATCAACTGTTATACTCCATGTGGTTATCCACTTCCGTCAGTCATATAACTGTCTTTATTTAATCATGTATTTTTGTCATTGTCAAGTACCACTTTAAAATAAGCATGTACTTATAAGTTACTCTTATAAGTACATGCTTGTAAACAATGCCATTATTTACTAATTTTTAAAGCTGTGAATAGGTGCCGGGATTCTTCCTCCGCGGTTTACAAATGCATCACAAGAGAATCTGTTTACCGGCATAACCGGTGCACTTCCAAGAAGTCCTCCGATTTCTACCACATCACCTACATCCTTTCCGATTGCAGGAAGCAGTCTGCAGGCTGTTGTCTTCTGGTTTATCATGCCGATAGCCATCTCGTCTGCGATAATTCCTGAAATTGTGGTGGCCTTTGTATCGCCCGGGATTGCAATCATGTCAAGTCCCACTGAGCACACACAGGTCATAGCCTCAAGCTTTTCGAGAGTGAGTGCACCATCGTTTACGGCATCTATCATTCCCTGATCCTCTGATACAGGAATAAAGGCACCTGAGAGTCCGCCAACATATGAGGATGCCATGATACCGCCCTTTTTCACCTGATCGTTTAAGAGTGCAAGTGCAGCTGTTGTTCCCGGAGCTCCGGCTCTCTCTAAGCCTATCTCACAGAGAATATCGGCTACAGAGTCTCCGATAGCCGGTGTAGGTGCAAGTGAGAGGTCTATGATTCCAAATGGCACTCCAAGCTTCTTTGAAGCCTCCTTTGCCACAAGCTGTCCTACTCGTGTAACCTTGAAGGCTGTCTTCTTGATGGTCTCACAGAGCACCTCAAAGTTCTCGCCTCTTACCTTTTCAAGAGCAGTCTTTACAACTCCCGGTCCGCTGACACCTACATTGATGATGGCATCTGCCTCTGTCACACCATGGAAGGCTCCTGCCATAAACGGATTGTCATCAGGAGCGTTGCAGAATACTACAAACTTGGCACAGCCTGATACAGGAAGGTGCTTTGTCACCTCTGCTGTCTCCTTTATCATCTCGCCAATCAGCTTTACTGCATCCATGTTGATTCCGGTTTTTGTAGAGCCAACATTTACAGAGCTGCATACCAGGTCTGTCTCAAGCATTGCCTGAGGGATGGATTTGATTAAAAGCTCATCCGCCTTTGTCATGCCCTTTGACACAAGTGCTGAATATCCACCGATGAAGTTGACACCTACCTCTTTGGCAGCTCTGTCAAGTGTCTTTGCTATGGTAACAAAATCCTCTGAGCTCTTGCAGGCCGCACCGCCGACAAGGGCGATAGGTGTAACTGAAATACGTTTGTTTACGATAGGGATACAGTAGTTGTTCTCTATCTCTTTTCCTGTTGATACAAGATTCTTTGCAAGTGTTGTAATCTTGTTGTAGATATTCTCATTTACCTTTGCAAGGTCTGAGTCTATACAGTCGAGCAGGCTGATACCGAGTGTGATTGTACGCACGTCAAGATTTTCCTTCTCCACCATGTCATTGGTCTCAATTACTTCACCAATATTTATCATTTTGCTGTTCTCCTTTAACTGTGTATGACATTTTTATGCTAAACTAGATTCGATGCATCATCTCAAAGATTTCTTCCTTCTGACACTTTATTGTTACACCAATTTCTTCTCCAAGTGCATCAAGCTGGTCAGAAATCTCTGCAAATGAAGCTGTAGCATTTGCCATATCAACAATCATCATCATGTTGAAATAACCTGAAACGATAGTCTGTGAGATATCAAGCACGTTTACACTGCCCTCTGACAGATATGTACATACCTTTGCGATGATTCCTACTGTGTCTTTTCCGACAACTGTGATGATTACTTTGTTCTTTGTGTTATCCATAACAACTTATTCTCCTGTTCTCTTATTCTACGGCTATGCGGTCTGATGCCCTGTCTCTCTTAGCCACATACATAGGGAAATCACTTGCCTTATATGGATTGTCTCCCATTGTGACCTCAAGCCTGACGGCTTCATACGCCAGCTTTTCGTAGTTATTTTCTTTACTAAGGTGTCCCAGTATTACTGAGCCAAATTTATCATGAAGAAGCTCGCATAACAACTGCCCGCTTCTCTCATTCGACAAATGTCCGCTGTCACCCATGATTCTGCGCTTGAGCGGATACGGATATGCCCCAGTCTGGAGCATATTTATATCATGATTGGCTTCAAGCAGCAGCCCATCCAGGTTCTGAAGCTTTGAAACCAGTGCATCATCATACGTGCCAAGGTCTGTCACGACCGCCATCGCATGATTTTCGTTTTTAAATCTGTACGCGACAGGATCAGCCGCATCGTGTGATATGTGAAGCGGCTCAAACTCTATATCGCCTATTGTAAAATCGACGCCTGCCTCAACAGGATGAAAAAGCTCATCATCTATATTTCCAACGGATTTGGTACATTTTATGGCCCCGATTGTGGCCTTTGTTGCATAAATCGGAATATGATAGCGTCTTGCCATGACACCAAGCCCTGCGATATGGTCTATATGCTCATGTGTCACGAGAATCCCCTGCATATCTGTGGCCGTCATATCAAATTCATTCAGTCCGTTTTCTATTTTCTTACCGCTGATGCCCGCGTCTATGAGCACATGACAATCATCCGTACCCACACATATACAGTTTCCACTGCTGCCGCTGGCAATGCTGCATAATTCTAACATGTTAATTCTCTTTCCAGTATAATTCTATTTTGTCTCCCTCATGAAGTTCCTCGGAAAACCGGGCATCTCTGCCATTTATTACAGTGGCTATTGCCCTGCCCTTTCCTGCCTGTAAATCAAATGAGATATGGGTAAATATATCGACAAATATATATGTATCCTTGCCGGACAGCTCTACAGGCTCACCGTTTACAATTACTGTAACTGTATTTTTTGATGAGTCTTCTTCCTGTATATCTTCCTGTATATCATTTTTTGGCAATTCATTTTCCGGCAGTTCGTTTTCCGGCACAGCAGATGCTTCAGCTTCTTTAGCAAAATCATCATGCAGCTCATCAAGCACCTGATTCATCATCTGCTCTGATGTTCCGGTCACTGTGTTGTCTGACTCTGTGCTGTTTGCATCCTGCTCAGCTAAGACCGAAGCATCATCTGAATCAGACTCTTGTGTGTCATTATAATTGTTATTGTCGATTCTTGCAACACCATATTCATCTGTTTTCCACTCAACAGAGAAATTTTCGTATACAAGAGTGTCGAGACCTGCCTCTTCATTGTTTACAAATATCATCTGGTCTGTGTCAATAACGAGGTCCATAAACTGCGCAATCTGGCGCACTGTATAGTAATTTCTTGTCTCAATCACATCATTTTCCCTGATGCTGTAATCCTCCGGCTCAAGCTCTCCGTTTACCTGGACAAACCTAGGACATGAAACCCTTCTGCCGTTTATGATAAAAGTAATGACAGAATGATTGTACTCATCAAGCTGCGATATCTTATACACTGCTGCCTCTCCTGCTGTGGACGGCTCGATGACTATCTCACTGTTTGGCTCAAGCGGTGTGTTGATGCTTGCTGGCTTTCCGTTCATGGTCACTACTGCGCCATCTCCGGCCTCGCCTCTTACAAGCCTTGCCACACCGTTTACCGTAAAGTTTATCGGGGTGCCGCGCTTTGGAAACAGCTCATCGTTTGGAAATCCCGCCTGAAGCGCCGCATCAACTATTGTAAGCCTGTTATTGTCATAGAGCTTTATTCTCTCACCGTTGAATCTGACCATGATAAAATTGTTTCTCTGGTCATAATAATTCAGACATATACCAATTGGAGTGACAAGAAGCGGATCCTTCTTAATATCCTCCTGCTCAAAGGTCACATCGCCAAGCACTTCCTCACCTCTTAGAGCGACTCTTTCCTCCGGCAGGTCAAGTCTTCCGCAAGCTTTTCCGTGAAGCCGTGTATCTTGCCTCCGCCTCCGACCACAAAGCAGGCACTCACTGTTTTGTCACCGTTTAGCTCTCTGATTTTAGTCGATACCTCTTGTGCAATATTATCTACAACAGGTGCTGCCACATCCCAGACATCCTTTGCAGGAATTGTGTGCTCGATGCTCATGATATCCTTGTATGTAACCGTATCACTTGTCGTAGACTGAAGCTTGATGCTCTCCGCCATATTGAAATCCACGAGGAAATGCTGCACAATAACTTCTGTCAGTTCATCTCCTGCATGCGGTATCATGCCATAGGCTATGATACTTCCGTCTCTTGTGATTGAGATATCACTCGTTCCGGCTCCCACATCGACAAGTGCGATATTAAGCATACGATAGTTCTCCGGAATTGCCACATTGATAGCGGCGATAGGCTCCAATGTCATATTGGCAACACTAAGCCCTGCCTGTCCCACTGCGGCATAAAGTCCGTCCACCACATCCTCCGGCAGAAATGTAACTATGATATCCTCGCCTATTTTGTTTGCCTTATGACCCTCAAGGCTGATAAACACCTCATCATTCAAAAAGAATTTGACTGTAGAATATCCCACGCAGTAAAACTTATAGCTTGTATCGTTAACCTCCTTGAGTGCCTCCTGTGCTTTTTCTATGCCAAGCAGGTCAAGCGTATGGACATCCTCGCCGGTCACCACAGACTCCTGCGCATACTCATACTCCACATGCGTCGTGACAGTCTTTAATACTCGTCCTGCGGCTGCTATACACACCTCTTCAAGTGGCTGTCCTGTCTGTTTTTCAAGCTCGTCCTTTACTTCCTTAATGGTTTTTGCCACCCTGCCTATATCATGTATCTGACCGTCAAGCATGGCTCTGGTCTCATGCTCCCTGACATACTGTGCTGTAACCACAAATTCCTTGTCATCAGTCTGATAGCCGACAGTTCCTACAACATTTCTTGTACCAATATCCAAACCGAATACATTATTCATTTCCACTACTCCTTGTATTTGCTAAGCGCTTTATTTATTGAAGCTATCGTGTTTTCGATATCTCCATCATTATCGATAACCTCCTTGCAGTGCCTTCTGTACTCAGCTTCTTTAAGCTGGCTTGCAAAGATACTATCTATCTTCTCATCTGAATAGCCTCTTGATGACTTAAGTCTTTTTCTTCTGACTTCTTCACTTGCATAAATATACCACAGCTCGTCGCAGATTTCACCATATCCCTCCTCTATAAGGAGTGCTGCTTCAAGCACAAGCATGAAAAGACCATCTTTTTTTGCCTCTTTAACTGCATTAAGCACATATTCCTTTACTGCCGGATGTACTACTTCATTTAGAAGCTCTCTTTTTTTATCATCCGAAAAAATCACTCCGGCAAGTGCCGGTCTGTCAAAATGCCCGTCCTCAAGCCATATCGGTTCGCCCGCAAACAATTCCTTTAATCTGTTGTAGCAGTCGCTTCCCGGCTCCATCAGCTCATGTGCTATCTCATCAGAGAGCATGACCCTTACGCCATCAAGTTCCTTAAGATAGCCAAGCACTGCCGATTTTCCGGCACCTACACCACCTGTTATTCCTATAAAAATCATACTATTTCCTTTTCTGTCATCAATGCGCATCATACCAGTCATAGCCACACTCGGTGCCCACCTCCATGGATACCTTCATGTCCACCGCGCCACGCATTTCTTTCTCCAGAAGCTTAATCACTTTATCCTTCTCAGCTTCCTTTGTCTCAATTAAAAGCTCATCATGCACCTGAAGGATAAGCCTTGACTTTAAGCCCTCGTCAAGAAGCCTGTCATGCACACGTATCATGGCAATCTTTATGATATCGGCTGCTGTACCCTGAATAGGTGAGTTCATCGCAACTCTCTCTCCAAACTGTCTCTGCATGAAATTGCTCGAGTTCAGCTCGGGAATAGGTCTGATACGCCCAAACATGGTCTTTGTATAGCCATTTTTCCTGGCATCCAAAACCGTCTGATCCAAAAACTCCTTAATCTTTGGATATTTGACAAAATAGCTGTCTATATAGCCCTGTGCCTCTTTCCTTGAAATCCCCAGGTCGTTAGACAGACCAAACGCGCTGATACCATAAACGATGCCAAAATTTACCGCCTTGGCATTTCGTCTTTGAAGGTCTGTGACCTCATCAAACGGTGTGTCAAACACAAGGGATGCTGTACTTCTGTGGATATCCTGACCATTCTTAAAGGCCTCTATCATCCTTTCATCCCCGGAAAGCGCCGCAAGCACCCGAAGCTCGATCTGCGAGTAGTCTGAGTCAACAAACAGATCTCCATCCTCAGGCAGAAATACCTTCTGATAAGCTTGCCCAGCTCAATCCTTATCGGGATATTCTGCAGATTAGGCTCTGTGCTTGAAAGACGGCCTGTCGCAGTGATTGTCTGATTTAAGGTAGTATGGATTTTGCCATCGGATGCAATATATCCCGAAAGTCCGTCAGCATATGTGCTCTTTAGCTTTGTGAGCTGTCTGTATTCCAATATATCCGCGACAATCGGATACTCCGGTGCCAGCTTTTCAAGCACATCTGCCGCAGTAGAATAACCGGTCTTTGTCTTCTTTTCATTTGGCAGTCCAAGCTTTTCAAAGAGAATGACTCCAAGCTGCTTTGGCGAATTTATATTAAACTCTTCACCTGCTGCCTCATATATTTTCTTTTCAAGCTCAGTTATCGAAACAGCAAGCTTGTCTCCATACTCCTTAAGCTTTATTCCATCAGCCCTTATACCCTCATTTTCCATATCATACAGTACGAAAACGAGTGGCAGCTCGATATCTTTATAAAGAGTGAGCATATCCATTTCCTTTAGCTCTGCAAAAGAACCGGCTTTGATTTCCAGGCAGTATAAACCTCGTAGCAGGCACAGTCCACTGCCTTTTTCTCATCCTCCTTCATCATCTGAGTAAAATCAAGCTTTCCCAGATAATCCTTTTTAGATGAGATCATAAGCCCCAGATAGTCCTTTGCAACCGCATCATAGGGATACTCCCCGACAAGCGGATTGATAAGGTATGCAGCCACCATCATGTCAAAATATCTGCCTCTGTCATCTGCCTTTATCTCTTTGCTCTTAAATCTGTGCAGATTGGTCTTTAAATCCGGTGATATCCATGACTTTACTTCCAGAGTATTTAGTTTTTCATCGAGGAAGCTGCTTGAAATCTCATCACCTGTACAGATAAAATAAATGTCCTCCTCTGAAAAACAAATCGAAACAGCAAGATAATCGTTCGAAGCCGGCTCCGAAAACAGACTTAGCTGTCCATCACTTTCGCTGTTTCCCAAAGACTCTCCCGGTACTACCGCAAAAGCGACCTCCTTGTCCTTTGCCTTCTCAAACACACTCTCTGCAGTCTTCAAGTCCCTTACTACCACAAAATGCTCCTCGGCATTGTTTTTAGGAGCCTCCACGTTAAACCGTGACAGCATGTTTTTGAATTCGTATCTTTTGCACAGTAAAAAGGCTTCCTCAGTGTAGAGTGACTCTACTCCGCCACTAAGCTTTGCATCAGAAAATTCATAGTCAACCGGCGCATCAAGTATGATTGTCGCAAGCTCCTTGCTCATAAGCGCCTGCTCCCAATACTCCCTATATTCTTTGAAGCCCTTGGCGGCTTTACATTCTCAGCGTCCTCATGTACTGCCTCTATACAGTGATATTTTGCTATAAGTGCGCCTGCTGTCTTTTCGCCGATACCGGGTACCCCGGGAATATTATCAGACGTATCTCCCTGCAGAGCCTTTACATCGATAAACTCCTTTGGAGTGACGCCGTACTTTTCGATAACATCTGCTGTATTGTAGTTTTCTATCTCGGTTCCTGTCTTTTTGGTCTTTGGAATCCTTACCATGACATGGTCAGTCGCAAGCTGCAAAAGGTCTCTGTCTCCGGAAATGATGGCGACATCCATACCGGCCTTTTCTGCCCTGACAGATAAGGTTCCAAGTATATCGTCGGCCTCATAGCCTTCCTTTTCCACGATTTTAATGCCCATGGCAGTAAGCATTTCCTTTATCATAGGCACCTGCTGCCTGAGCTCCTCGTCCATAGGCTTTCTCGTGCCCTTGTACGCATCAAACATTCTGTGACGAAACGTCGGCGCATGCACATCAAATGCCACCGTCAGATAGTCAGGCTTTTCCTCGTCAAGAATCTTGAACATGATATTCAAAAATCCATAGACTGCATTTGTGTGAAGCCCCTCTGAATTGGTCAGATCAGGAAGTCCGTGATATGCCCTGTTTAAAATACTGTGTCCGTCTATAAGTACAAGCTTTTCACTCATTTTATACTTTCCTTATTACTTAATATTGTTGTAATCGCTGCCGGTCACACTGCAGTGCAGGCAGTAATGTTAAATAGCTCTTGTATATTTCTTAAGCCACTGAGCCTCCTCATCATTCAAAAATGGTGAAACAAGCTCATAAACTCTCGCATGATAAGCATTCAGGTATCCTTTTTCCCTGTCTGTCATCTGATTTGGATCAATCGCATCGAGATCTATCGGTACATAGGTCAGATTCTCAAAATACATGAACTGGCCATACTCATTTTTCTCACCCTTTCGGCAGATAAGCTCATTCTCTGTACGAATACCGAATTTACCCTCTAAATAGATGCCCGGCTCATCTGTAGTGACCATACCCTCTTCTATCACACGCTCTGCAGTTCTGCCCGGGTACTGCTTCCAGTGAAAGCTGTTTGGCCCCTCATGAACATTGAGCACATAGCCCACACCGTGTCCGGTACCGTGATTGTAGTCCATGCCAATCTCCCAGAAAGGCTCTCTTGCCAGAATATCAAAGTTTAGTCCCGAGCAGCCCTCCTTAAACCTTGCATTTGCCAGGTTCATATTTGAGCGGCAAACTCTCGTAAACATATCCTTCATTCGTCAGTCACAGGTCCTAACGCAAAGGTCCTCGTGATATCTGTGGTTCCCTCCAGATAATGTCCTCCTGAATCAACCAAAAGAAGACTCTCAGGCTTAAGCTGCCTGTCAGACTCCTCTGTTGCAGAGTAATGCACAATAGCACCATGATCAGCATATCCGCATATTGTGGCAAAGCTCAAATCAAGAAAGCCCTCCTGCTCAGCTCTAAGCGATGCAAGATAATCTGAAGCCGAAATCTCTGTCATGGGTATCTTACCTATATTTGTCTTAAGCCAGTACATGAACTTGCACATCGCAACTGCATCCTTCAAATGTGCCTTGCGCAGATTTTCAAGCTGTACTTCATTCTTTACGGCCTTCATGACAACTGTAGGATCCTCCGCATCAATCACCTTAACACCATCCGGCAGGCTGTCGCAGATGCGGTAATTTACAATCGATGTATTTAAAAGCACTGTCTCTTTTTCATCAATATGCTTCACATATTCATAAAAATCATCGTAAGGTCTTGTCTGTATACCATTCTTATCGAGGTATGCCTTAAGAGTCTCTGTCACAACCTCTTCCTGCAAAAACCATATGCAGCTGTCCTGTGACAGTGCCAGATATGAAAGCACTACAGGCACATAGCTTATGTCGCCTCCCCTGACATTTAAAAGCCAGGCGATATCGTAAAGTGATGACATCAGATGAAGGGTTGCACCCTTTTGTGCCATCTGCTCTCTGACTCTTTTAAGCTTTGAGCTTATATCCTCACCGGTGTATTTATTGTCAAAAATCATGACAGGTGCTTTTGACATAGGTGGTCTGTCAGTCCATATGAGGTCAATCAGATCCTCATTTACGTACATGCTGCCGTGCTTTTCTTTTGCGATTTCAGAAAGCCTTTTGCCCCATGCGGCATTTACCACTCTGCCGTCAAAACCTATTACACCGCCATCCGAAAGAGTATCCTTTATATACTCATCAACTGTCGGTACGCCCTCCTCGCCAATCTTAAAGAGCTTTACAGTGGTATCCTTAAGCTGCGCAGCCGCCTGCACAAAATACCTGCCGTCTGTCCATAGTCCGGCCTCATCCATAGTGATGACTGCGGTACCTGCTGAGCCTGTGAAGCCGGTAATATATTTGCGTGCCTTAAAATGCTCTCCTACATACTCTGACTCATGAAAATCAGCAGTAGGTACCACATACAGCGAGATGCCCCTCTTTGCCATCTCGCTTCTCAATGCTTTTAATCTATCCTGTATCATTTTATTATGCCTCTTTAAATTCAAAAAATTTTGTATCTAATTCCGGATACATTCTCTTTAATGAGATTGGTTTGCCGGATTTGTTCAAAAAGCAATGGCTGCTTTTTGCAGTGGTGCGAAGCTCGCCTGTCTCTTTATCCTTCATGACATACTCAAGCTCCATCTTGATTCCGTTATACTTAAGCAGCTTTGTGTAGATGACGACCGTATCATCGAAATGTACCATACTGTGATACTCTACCGATATCGACAGCACCGGACTTATGATTTCCATATCCTCCATCTGCCTGTAGTTGAGTCCTATCTGATCCATCAAATCAAGTCTTGCTTCTTCCATCCACTTGACATAGTTGAATGGTGGATTATACCCATCTGATCTGTTTCATAATACTTTGCGTGGTGCTCGTAAGGACGGATTCTAAGTTCCCCTTGTGAGCCGGCAATCTGTAACTCATTGTTTGCCATAAAAACTTCCTCCATTCATATTTTGATCTTATTTCTATTATGCCACATTGGACAGCTAAATTCAACGACTTGACCGTAAAATATAAACCGCCAAAAATATAAACCGGCTGCTACCTGCGTATCATGCTGTAGCAGTCTCTGCATATATTGCGCGAATTTCCAATCGGAAGTATTCTGCCGCAATACCGGCATCTGATAATATACTCATCCTTGCTCTTTGATAGAAGCTGCATAATCTTTGCCTGTGTTTTGTCGCGCTCGTTTTCAAGCCAGTCCTCATCCACAATTTTGCCCATGCGGACTGAAAACTGATAGTACAAATCAAGCTTTTTGTAATAGGATTCGTATTTCATGAGCCCCTGATACTTTGAATGCTTATCAGGCTTGTCGAGAGATATATCAGATGTATACGACATGCAGTAGCGCAGCCATTGTCTGACAAGCTCCCTGTCCTTTATATCTATAGGACATGTAATCATCTTATAAAGCAGATATTTGTCATCAAAATCTGCGATAAAGTATCGCTCCTTATACGCATATCCATACAAAAACAATATCTCATCGACATTGATTTTCCTAAACGGTGCTGATGGCTCTGCCTCATGCCAGAGCTTAATTATCGCATCAAGCGGCGCATCCATTGTAAGGAGCACCTGCGGGAAGCCAAGACTTACTATATCAATATCCTGCTCCGGTATATTTAGCGTATTCTTCAGATAATTCAGATTCTTTTGTCCCAAAGCTGTCACATAACCTGTATCATACAGACCAAATCTGCCTGCACGGCCCGCTATCTGTTTTATCTCAGAGATGACAAGCGGACGTCTTGATACTCCATCAAACTTTTCCACCTCCAGAAATACAATTCTTCTGACCGGCAGATTGAGTCCCATTCCTATCGCATCTGTTGACACGACAACCTGTGTCTTTTTCTCATTAAAAAGCGTCATCTGCCTGCGCCTTATTTCCGGTGGCAGACTTCCGTATATGACACTTGGCTTTATGCCGTTTTCCTCCAGACGCCCTGCTATATTGAGTACCGACTTCTTTGAAAAGACGATAAAGGCATCGCCCTCTCTCACATCCTGTGGAAATGAAAAAGGCTTATCCTCCAGCTGTAGAGCTGTCTTTCTCTCATACTCCCTTATCTCATACTCGTCATGGCACAGATTAATCAGATGAATGACTACATCCTTTGCCACCGGACTCATGCATATATGAATCTCTCCTGCAAGTGTACCAAGAATTGCCCTGGTCCATGAATGTCCCCTGTCATCATCTGCAACCATCTGTGCCTCATCAATCACTGCGATATCATACTCCTTATCACAGTCAAGCATCTCCACTGTCGATGCTATAATTCTGCTGTCTGATACCTCAAGACACTCCTGGCCTGTAAGCATGGTGCATGGTATGCCTGCATCATTCATCTTCTCATATACCTCAAGCGCCAGAAGGCGAAGCGGTCCCAGATAAACTCCGTTTTGCGCCAGCTTAAGCCTCTCAAGCGCCTGATATGTCTTACCGCTGTTAGTCGGGCCTATATGGAGTATGAAGTGCCTTTTCATGCTCTGTGCTTTTGGAAACTCAAGCTCCGGCCGTGCCGGAACCAGCGTGACAATCTCTCTTCTAAGCTCCTTGCTGCTGTACTCATTGTAAAGCGCCTTCATGCTCCTTGTACATATCGCACCTATATACTCCTTGCGCAAAAGCTTTAGAAAATCCTCTGTGAGATACTCTGCCTCATTCTCATCAAACTGCTCCATATCCACCCTGAGAGCTGCGGAAGGATTTCTCTATTTAAAATCTGCCTTGCATTCTTATTGTTGGAATAGTAGGTGATCAATGCAAGCCTTTTTATTTCCTGATGCAGCTTGTCAAGTGCTATTGTCTCGTTTTTTGAAAATCGCGCATATTTAATTGATTTTGCTTTGTTATTGAGCCTGTGAATATAGTGTGCCAGCTTTACAGGCTTACCTGTACTTCTCTTCGCATTCTCCCTGTACTGGTCAACATAAAACTGTACCAGTACCTCTTCAAACGATTTTTCCATATATGTGTGTTATCCTCTTTATTTGTATACACCGTTAAGAGTCACCTCAAACGTAACATCCTTTCCGGCTAGTTCTGTATTTGCCTTATAATCATCCGGGAATTTAAGGTTTAAATCAAAGGTTTCTCCCACCTTGTGACCTACCACGCCTTCCTCAAATCCATCTATATAGCTGCCTGATCCAAGCACCAGGTCTGTGCCCTGTCCCTCAGTGCTTCCACCCTTGAATTTTTCACCGTCCATATATCCGGTGTAGTCAATATTTACCTTATCTCCGTTTTCCGCAACCGTGTCAGCCTCTGTATTAAGTGTTGCTGCCTCGGTCTGTGAATCACTGCTTTGTGTCTCGGATGCCTGAGATTCTGTAGTCTGTGATGCAGCTTGCGTACCATCAGTGCCATTTGACGATGAACCGCCCGATGTCGCAACTGCCCAGATTAGCACTATGACTACCACAACGACTGCCACTACCGGCACCCAGAATTTCAGCAGATTCACAACCTTTGCCTTCTTTTCTGCCTTCTCTCTCTCGATTCTTCTTTTTTCCTGTGCGATTTTTTTGTTTTGTTTGTTCATTTTGTTAATCTCCTGTTTTATTTTTATTATTGAATTATACTATTACAATTTGAACATTCTGTGTTTCGCAAAAATGACAAGTATGCGTTGTCTGTCAGTGCATTCGCTATCTGTCACTGTTCGCTTTAAACTTTAAACGGCTGCGTCTCTTAACTATTTGACGCAACAATAAAAGCAGTAGAAAGACGCCCACACAGCCTGCGCTTATAGCTGCACCTGCCTTAAGCCCCGGTGTCTCATAATAAAGCTCTATCTCATGCTCTCCCTCATCCAGATGAATGCTCACAAAGGTATCTGAAAAATCCTCATACTCTGCATCCTTCCCATCCACCTTCATAGTCCATCCCTTTTCACTCGGAATAGAAAGCACAAGCTGTCCTGCCTGCTTCACATCTATGTGTCCGCTTATGTGTGTATCTGAAAAATCATCCACCGAGAGTGTCTGCTCATTGAGTGTATTGTAAGCACTCTCAACTGCAGCAATGGAAAGCTCGTATACATTAAATCGTACAGCATCGGCATCAGTGTTTGTGACGGAAACCGTCTCCCCCGCCTTCACGTATCCCAGGTCAAACAGATACCTGTGAGTGGTCTTCGAGTATGTGGTCTCATACTCTCCGTGGCTGAAGGTCAGACTGTCAGTGCTGCACGAATCGTATGCCGCATAATAATATCCGTCATGATCAAAGGTGAGAGTCGTAGTTCCCGGATTTTCGTCCTGAGTGCACTCTGTCAGGGTCAGCGTATCATCTGCTGCGCCAAGGAGCCTGCCAAGGGAATTAATCGAATAGATTTTCGATGACGATGATGGCTTCCACGCATCAATCACTCCCTCATCCATCATAAAACCAAGCGGAAGCGTATAGTTGTTCCGATACAGATAGTGATTTCCGCATTTTTCCACAAGTGTAGTCAGCTCATTCTGTGGCTGTATTGATTTTGTAACCATATATCTGACCGAAAGCATGGCTGACGTGACAGGTGTGGCACCGTTATAACAGTAGAAATTCTTGCCTCCCTCCATATAAAGAGCCTGATAAAAATGGCTCACATTTATATTCATCAGGGAAGAAAACTGTGTTCCAGAAGCATAGCCGTATCGTGTGCCATCATTTTTAGTAAGTCGGCCTGTATCCTCAACCCTGTAAAATGGTACATCGTTGTCAGCTGCATCCTCTTTTGCCAGCTCCAGTGCCTTTTGCATATCGTCCACATTGGCATTGTAGCTGCTTCTGCCGGTACATCCAAGTCCTGTCACAGCCATATTGACAGCCAGCTCCACAATCGCAATACCACATGTTATGACCATCAAAAGCTCCCTGTTTTTCCTTGCAGCAAGCTTTAAAAGTACTGTCATAATGCCGTACAGCGCAACAAACAATATGCTTATGATAACTGCATAATACTCTGTCACATCCTCATCGGCAAACATCGTGCTTACTGCCATAAGCGCCGATGCAAATACCACTGCCACACCAACATGCCACAGTCTTATGCCACGCCACTTTCTTACTGTAGCATAGCCTATGGTCAATACAAGAAATGCATACAGATACGACTGTCTGCCAGGCAGCGAATCCGGAAAATGCAGTCCGTGCCATATAAAGTCAAGCTGTTTATTGGCAAAGCTTGCCATGAAAAACAACACAAACATACGGGAGCTATTTTTTTCTTCCAATTAATCCTTTTGTTTAGCACAAACAGTATCAAAAGCATCACACTAAAGGCTCCGGCATACAGATTCGGCCAGTTCTCTGCCCCCTCGTAGACGCTTGCTGTCGTGCACATCCTGCCGACCTCCGATAAGAGATTAAAATACCACTCTATCTGCCTTGGAAACTCGATGCCCGACGAACCGCTATAGCTTAAAATGATAAGCTCCGGAATGATTAGCACCATCGCAGTGCCTCCAGCCAAAAGCGAGTAAACAGCAAATCTCACAATTGCAGCCATTTTACCGCCCTTTTGCGTAAAGAAAAGCCATGCAAACCAGAATACCAAAAAGATGCAAAGCATGATGCTCAGATAATAGTTTGACAATATACAAAGTGCCAGTGATACATAGTAAAGCACCGGCTTTTTGTCCCGCACAAGCTTCTCAAGACCTACTATCGCAAGCGGTGCAACCGCCACAACATCCATCCACATGACATCCCAGCTATACGCAGCTACAAAGCCGGAAAGTGCATATGCCGTAGAAAAAACAAATGCCGGCACAAATGTATTATCGTGATATCTGTTATCCTTTCCAAGAAGTACAAAGTGCTCCTTCAAAAAATAGAAAAATGTTGCTCCGCTAAGCGAAATCTTAAAAATGATTAGCAGCTCAATAAACTCAATAATATGGCTCTTTGGAAAAAACACCACAATCCAGTTTAACGGACTCGCCAGATAATAGGCAAATACCGATACAAAATCACTGCCAAGCCCGATATTCCATGTATACATGAGGCTCGCACCATTTCTCAGTTTCTCCCACAGCTCATTAAAGAAAGGCAGATACTGGTGATACAAATCCATATGCAAAAGGCAGTAATCGCCAAATGGATATACACCATTTCCTATACAGATGATTATACATATGAAAAACGGAATTAAAAACGCTGTCAAAAGTGGATGCTTTTTAACAAAATTCATCACTTATCCTCCCAGTCAAACAGTCTGTAATATTGCAAAAGCTTATAATCGTTTAGCATATCCGAATCGGCCTGCTTCTTTTTGCTGCCGGTTGCCTTGTCTGATTTATTTGATGCTTTATCTAATGTCTTATCTGCAGTTTTATCCGTGCGTACCGCTGATATAATTGGATACTCCTCCTGCAGCTTTAGCAGAAAGCTCTGATAGTCATTTGTCGGCACACCTGCCGCTTTAAGTACGTTTGCAGCCAGATAATTAACGCTCGTGTCTTTTCCCGCAGCTTCATCAATATCATAATTTGCCCAGATAACATACGGCACCTGATAACGCAGCTTAAGCTCTTCATTTGATAAATTATTATAGTCCATGCCATTTGCTGCAAGAACAGAGCTTGCCACAGTATCATTTGGCTGATGATCACCGAAAAATACCACTATAGTTTTCTCATCCACATTTGAGAAATATTCAATGAGGTTCTTTAAATCCTCGTCTGTCATCTTAATCAAAGAAAGATACTGGTCAAGTGCAGAATTATTGAGCTTATCCGCTGTCACAGTATTGTCAAAGCCGTAGTAGGTATCCGTGTATCCACCATGGTTTTGCATAGTGACATTGAATATAAATGCCGGCTGACCATCCGGTTTGTTCTCATAGGTCTCAATAATCCTGTCAAAGGATGTCTCATCACTTATATATTTGCGCACAAACCTCTGATTAGAATAATCCTGCATAAACGAAAGATTGTCAAATCCCAAAAGAGGATAGACCGTATCCCGGTTCCATCCACTGCCATAGTACGGATGCTGTGCATACGTTGCGTAACCTATGCTTTTTAAATAGCTTGCAAGGGAAGGTGTCGTGCTCTTTATATACTGCTGATAAGGAATACTTCCTACCGGAAGAAAAGCCATCGTATTGCCTGTCAGAAACTCAAACTCGGTATCGGCAGTATTGCCACCGCATACAGACGTATTCAGATATCCTGTTATGGTGTTCTCATTGCCCTTTTCAAGACTGTGCACAAACGGCATATAGTCTGTATTTGTATCAAAATCACCGAGCACTGACAGGTCTGAAAATGCCTCATCCATCACAACTATAATATTCGGATAATCACTTTTATCTGTAATTGCAGTATTATTAGCTGCATCTGAATTATCATCTGTACCGGCATAGCTGTCAAGCAGCTCCTTAGCCTTCTGTCTGCTATACCCGTCAGGCTTATCAACCGCCACAAACTTAAGATCCATCGCAAAGGTCACCGCCATTCCATTCACCTTTGTCATATATGCAGGTGTAAATAGAAACGGATACAGGTAATTGTCCGTCTGGAAATCCTCATCCTGCAGGGCATTCACAAACAGGCACATCACAAGTAATCCAAGCACTGTCGGAATTAGTCTGAACCTGAATTTCCACTTAATTCTAAAATCAACAAAATGCATCAGCACAATAAGAGCTATAAATATAACTGTAACAACAACTACTCCTGCAGTCGGTGCGAAATCATAATTGGATGCAACACTTGTCGCCGTACCAATTGAAAAAATATCCCATGGAACAAAAGGAGTCGAGCGGAAAGCATAACATAATGATTAATCAGTCCAAAAACCATGGCCACGATAAAAACTGCACGAAGTGCCCATTTCGCCCTGCCCGTAACAAAATAAAGAATCCAGGCAATCAGCTCAAACAAATAATATTAAAAAATCCCGCCATAAATCTGACTTCTTCAAAAGGATTATGTTCGTAGAACTCCATAAGATAAAAAGCCGTAATCGGGAAAATCGAGAAAAATATAACATTGAATATAATTTCATATTTTTTATAAATCTTTTTTATCATCATAATGCTCCTGTTTACTATCTGGTATTACAGCCTATATGGCAGATTTTTGGGTACCTTTTTGGGTACCTTTTTGGGGCAAATTTTTCTTAAAAGTACCCTAATTTCTTTAATTTTTGAAAGATTGTAAGTAAAGAAAAAACCCCGCAAACCCTTGATTTTACTGAAAATCTTGGATTTACGGGGTTTTGCAAATAGTGCCGGCAGTGGGACTTGAACCCACACGGGCTTGCGCCCAACAGATTTTGAGTCTGCATCGTCTGCCATTCCGACATGCCGGCGTCTTACGAACAGACAATATTTTATCACAGTTATTGACTTCATGCAACTAAAATTTGTAATTTCAATATAATTTCAATGCGATTGTGACTGTTCACGCCTAACAGTGTGACCAGCAACGATTACAGCTCATTTAAAAATGTCAAAGCCTTGAAATATGTCTCAGCATACAACCTTATTCTTACCGGTACATTTTCCGACATAAAGCTGTTTGTCAACAAAATTAATCCATTCCTTGTAATCCTGCCCCACTTTATATTTTCCTGCACCTATGGTCACTGTCATCCTTCCGCTGCCCTTAGATGTCCAGAAGGATTTTGAATTAATCTCCACACGAAGCTCATCGAGAAAATTCTTAGGCACCTCTCCGTCGACACATTTGCCAAGAAGTAAAAACTCTTCTCCTCCCCATCTGCAATAGCTAAGCTCAACACCTCGAGCCTTGTTTACGATAGTACGAGCGAGCATCTTAAGTGCATCATCTCCTACATTATGTCCGAATGAATCGTTAATTTTCTTAAAATCATCAATATCAATCATTGCAAGGAAATATTCCCCCTGCTTCTCAGCCTCAAAAAGATTCTTAAGCTTTGCCATCATATAGAAACGATTTGGAAGCTCCGTCAGCGCATCAAACTGTGCCTGCTTTTCCATTGCCCCCTCCTCGGAAGACATAAAATGCAAAAGGCACATCATACATGTTATTATCAAGAAAACTACACCAGAAATCATAGCAATAGAAATACTCTTAATTACAACAGAATCCAACTTATATAAAGGTGTATAAAAGCCATCAAGCATATAAAGAATAATCAGAGCAATAGCATATACACAGCAAAGCAGAATGGCAACATGATTCTTTTTTTTCTTCCTAAGGACCACATAATCCATGGAAAAAAGAAAAAACATTGCATCGATCAAAAAAAGCTGAAAATTACATTGAATTCCGAGACAAACCACCGCAAGTATCATATAAAGCAATATCTCAACAGCCACACTATAAACATATATGCTCAGTTTTTCAGATTTTGTCAGACTGAATGCAAGGAAATAAAAGCATATGCTGATCAGACTGACTCCTGCCATCAAATCTACACCTAATGATGAAAACATAAATAGCATCAGCAGATGGATGACAAGAAATATTTTGTTTACATTAAATAGAAAGCTCTGCTCCTTAGCAGTACTATCATTGCTACTCATTGTCCAATACCTTCATAAAAAATATCTAATATATTACTATAGAATAATAACACATTTTAACAAATATAACAATATATTATTGTGCAAAAGTACTAGGCTATTTTGCTACTTTTTTTCTAATTATATATCCAATAAGAATAATAACAGCACTTGTTATGACACTTCCATAAAATGTCATTCCCCTGCACAAAAGCTCCATATTCGCTGCATTTCTACCAACAAGCTGTTTAAACCCATCAATCATAATATAATCGGCCACGCCCATAGCACCGGGTATCGGCACACAATTGGAGCCCATCGCTACAAAACACTGTATCACACTCACATCAACTGCCTTATTTACGCCTTCGCCGACTGCCATAAAAATCATAAACGATACCAAAAGCTGTGAAACTCTCTGCATTATATTCCAAAAGAAAATCTCGATGAGAAGCCCGGTCTGCCCTGTGATACTGTTTGAACACTCCTGATATTCTTTCATAGTATTTTTAAGCTTTATTCGAAGCCTGTCACCATGCCGTATTATATGTATTTTTTCAAAAAGCCGGATAAGACTATCACAAATTGAGTATAGTATACTTCCCTTCCTTAGCAGCATATAAAATACAAGAGCCAGAAAAATCAGCACCACAATCCCCAAACATATAAATATCCGCGAAATACCTGAGAAATTTTTCAACAATGGATACTTAAAAATCATGCATAGTAAGCCAATTGTTAAAAGTGAAAGTGTATACATAACAAGATTAATCAGCAGGGCCACTGTAGCAGCATAGCCCGGTATGCCATCCCTTATCATGAAATACGCACTGGCTGGCTGTCCTCCCGATGCCGATGGTGTAATAGCCGAAAAATACACATCAGCTCCACCATACACAGTACCATCAATCGCGCTGGTTTTATACCCAAAGTGTCTTGCCATGCGTACCAGAGCAAAGCCTTCAAACCAAATAAACCCAAACGTACAAACAAAACTCATAAAAAGCCAGCCTTTATTTGCATTTCTGATAAAACTCATAAGAATTTCAAACGAAAAATGTTTGCTCTGTGAGACAACAGTCCATATGCTTAAGATAGCTATAAAAACAGAAGCTATCGCCCAAAATATCTTTTTTCTGTCCATTAAATCTAATCCCCTTAAAAAAACTGGTAAAGTGAATTATGAAAATACACCATACCAGTTTATTGTAGAGAATATATATAACTTTATCAAGTAAAATATTATTAATATCTTTTTAATGTTTGTTAAATTATTTACTGTTACAACTAACAAATCCGTTTAAATACAAATTAACTTCTATGATTCCTCTTCCTCATCATTGTCAGTGTTCATCATATACACACCCCTGCTTGCATCTCCATCAGGATTCTTTCCAAACTCATAATCATTTCCCGGCAGAATAGCATTTAAGAAAATCCCTGCGATAGCTGCAATTGCCAAAGCTGTCAATGTAATTGATGTTCCTGCTACAGTAAATGTCAGTCCATTTCCAAAACCAAGACCACATACAAAAATAACACCTGCAATAATCAGATTTCTTGATTTCGTCAGATCTACCTTATTTTCGACAACATTTCTAACTCCTATTGCTGAAATCATTCCATAAAGCATAAATGAAACTCCACCAATAATCGCTGATGGCATAGTAGATATTACAGCCGAAAACTTTGGAATAAACGAAAGTGCAATAGCAAAAACAGCCGCAATACGGATAACTCTTGGATCATATACCTTAGACAGCTCAAGCACTCCTGTATTCTCACCATATGTTGTATTAGCCGGTCCTCCGATGGCTCCTGCGAATGCAGTTGCAATTCCATCACCTATAAGTGTCCTATGAAGACCCGGATCAGCAATAAAATTCTGCTCTACTGTAGCAGAAATAGCAGACATGTCGCCAATGTGCTCCATCATAGTCGCAACAGCGATAGGCGCCATCACAAGAATGGACGTAATATCAAACTTCATGAACTGAAATTTAGGTATTCCAACCCACGCAGATGATGCAATTGATGTAAAATCAAGAATTGCTGAACCATCAGGATTAGTAATTCCAGCAGTATTCATAATAAGAGCCACAACATAGGAAATAATTACTCCCATTAGAATAGGAATGATCTTAAATAAGCCCTTTCCCCATATATTGAAAATAATTATAACTCCAAGTGCAATAATTGCAAGAACCCAGTTTGTTGAAGCATTATTGATAGCTGAGCCGGCAAGTGAAAGACCAATGCATATGATAATAGGTCCTGTCACTACAGGTGGAAGAAAGCGCATTACACGCTTAATTCCAACCAGCTTAATGATAAGTGCAAGTACGAAATAAAGCATACCTGCAACAAATATGCCACCACACGCATACGCGGCCTTATCATTGACAGCCATATCTGCATACATACCACTGTCAAGGTTTGCAACAGTATAAAAGCCTCCTAAAAAAGCAAATGACGAACCCAAAAAAGCCGGCACCTTAAACTTTGTACACAGATGAAATATAAGCGTGCCAAAGCCTGCACAAAATAGGGTAACCGATACAGAAAGACCTCTGGTAAGCGGCTCCCCACAAGCCTTCTGAAAATATCCTGATACAAGAATAGGCACAAGAATTGTTGCGCCGAACATAGCAAACATATGCTGCAAACCAAGAATAAGCATCTTGGCCGTTCCAAGCTGTCTCGCATCACGAATTGGCTCCTGGA
>ERZ859937.304-NODE-304-length-22448-cov-3.097129_pt1 | contig 22448 bp, 11 predicted proteins | sample MGYA00509985_ERZ859937 | MGnify/ENA primary metagenome ERZ859937 (study PRJEB30046, sample SAMN00715169) | human gut metagenome | study: EMG produced TPA metagenomics assembly of the A metagenome-wide association study of gut microbiota in type 2... | reverse complement strand
TGTTTTGCAGGTCCGCGGCATTCCGGCGGCCCCGGCAGCGCTGCCCGCCTGCGGCGGCGGTAAGGCCGAGGGCGGCAAGGGCAGCCAGAACGGCAGGATCCAGATCACCTTTTACCTGTGGGACCGCTCCATGATGAAAGAGCTTACTCTGTGGCTGGAACAGAAGTTCCCGGAGTATGAGTTCAACTTCATTCAGGGCTTCAACACCATGGACTACTACCGCGACCTGCTGAACCGTGCGGAGCAGCTGCCGGACATCATCACCTGCCGCCGCTTCTCCCTGAACGATGCGGCTCCTCTGGCAGAGCACCTGATGGACCTGAGCACGACCGAGGTAGCTGGCACCTTCTATTCCAGCTACCTGAACAACAATCAGGAGCCGGATGGTGCGATCCGCTGGCTGCCCATGTGCGCCGAGGTGGACGGCACGGCTGCAAATGTCGATCTGTTTGCTCAGTACAACATCCCCCTGCCCACCAACTACGCTGAGTTCGTGGCGGCCATCAATGCCTTTGAGGCTGTCGGCATCAAGGGCTATCAGGCAGACTGGAGGTATGACTACACCTGTCTGGAAACCATGCAGGGCAGCGCTATCCCGGAGCTGATGAGCCTGGAGGGCACCACATGGCGCATGAACTACGAGAGCGAGACCGAGGACGGCTCCACCGGTCTGGACGATGTGGTATGGCCGAAGGTCTTTGAAAAATATGAGCAGTTCCTCAGGGATGTGCGTGTGCAGCCCGGTGACGACCGGTTGGAGTTGAACCCCATTGCCAAGCCTTTCTATGCGCGGCAGACCGCCATGATCCGCACCACTGCAGGCATAGCGGATGTAATGCCTGACCAGTACGGCTTTAACGCATCCATTCTGCCCTATTTCGGCGAGACTGCCAACGATAGCTGGCTGCTGACCTACCCCATGTGTCAGGCAGCAGTTTCCAACACGGTAGCACAGGACGAGGCGAAGCTGGCTGCTGTGCTGAAAGTACTTGGGGCCGTGTACAGCGCAGAGGGACAGAGCAAGCTGGCCTCTGGCGGCGCGGTGCTCTCTTATAACAAGGAAGTCAATATTACCTCCTCCGCCTCTCTGGAACACGTTGAGGATGTCATCAGCGCAAATCATCTGTATATGCGTCTGGCCTCCACCGAGTTCTTCCGCATTTCGGAAGACGTGGGCCACAAGATGATCACCGGTGAATACGATGCCAGGGCCGGATACGATGCGTTCAATGAGCAGCTGGTCACCCCCAAAGCAGACCCCGAAGCCGAGATCCTGTTCACCCAGAACACCGCATACTCCCTCGACATGACCGACCACGGCAGCGCTGCGGCTTCCTCGCTGATGAACGCCCTGCGCGCCGCCTATGATGCGTCTGTTGCAGTCGGCTATTCGCCGCTGGTGTCCACCTCCATCTACTGCGGCGATTACAGCAAGCAGCAGCTTTTGTGGGTAATGGCTGGCAACTACGCTGTCTCGCAGGGTGAATATACCGGTGCAGAGCTGCGGCAGATGATGGAGTGGCTGGTGAACGTGAAGGACAACGGTGCAAACCCCATCCGTCACCGGAATTATATGCCTGTGACCAGCGGCATGGAATACAAGGTGACCGAATACGAGCAGGGCAAGTTCCGTCTGGAAGAACTCACCATCAACGGTACACCGCTGGACGATACCGCCGCCTATACCGTATTTGTGGCAGGCACCGATGTGTGGATAGAGAACGAAGTCTACTGCAACTGCCCCATGCCGGAGAATCTGAAAACCAAGCGGACGGAATATGCCATTGAAAAAGCAGACAGCCGCTCCTGCCTGAAGGATTCGCTGGCGGTCAGCAAGCAGTTCCCCGCCCCCTCCGAGTATCTGACCATTGTACAGGGAGAATAAACTCTTGAAAAATGAAACTACGATGCGGCCTACGATAAAAAACCGTATCCTCGCAGTTCTGGCAGCACTGCTGCTCAGCGTTGGTATTTGGACGAGCTTCGTTGTCTTTACGGATTTTATGGAGCACACCATCTACGAGGAAAGCACGGCACACCTTACGGAGATCTACCATCAGGCAAACCAGACCCTTTACAATAAGGTATCTCTCAACTGGGGCGTCATGCGGATGTGGGCACCTTATCTGGAAAGCGCGCAAAGCGATGCCGATGTCTGCTCTTTCCTTGCACGGGCAAAGGGAGAATACCATTTTACAGACTTTTTCTTCGTTTCGCGGGATGGCTCCTATGTCGCACTGGATGGTGAACGAGGCTATCTTGATCTGGGTCGGACGCTGCCGCAGTTGATCCTGGAGCAGCAGCCTATCGTGGCAAACTCGGTGGTCCCGGACAAGCCGGAGATCATGGTGTTTGCAGTCCCCACGGAAAAAGGCAGTTATCAGGGCTTTGATTACGAAGCCATTGCCGTCACCTACAACAACAGGGATCTGGTGGACTCCCTGAAGATCTCTGCCTTTGAAGGGTACGGCAGCACCTTTGCCGTGCTGCCGGATGGCCGTGTGGTACTGGACAGCAGCAGCGCGGATATGCGCGGCGTACACAACATCCTTGCCATGCTCAAAAATTCGGCTGGTTTTACGGCAGAACAGGTCGATGCCCTGCAAGATTCTTTTGCTGCCGGGGAGAGCGGCAACCTTGAGTTTTCCATCAATGGCGTCAGCTATTACATGGTTTATGGTTCTGCCTCCTTCCAGAACTGGACGATCCTTGGCATTGCTCCCAAAAGCGTTGTGAACGCCAACATGAACCGGCTGCAATACACCACCATGGCCGTGATGAGCGGTACAACGGGTATGCTGGCCGTTGCTGCTCTGCTGCTGGTGGTACAGAACAACCGGCAAAAGCTGCGGAAAAAGGATCAGCAGCTGCTGGCACGCGAGGAGTTGTTCTCGAACCTTTCCCGCAATGTGGACGATGTGTTCCTGATGATCGACACCGAAACTCGCAAGGTGGAATACGTCAGCCCCAATGTCCAGCGCATTCTGGGCCTCTCTCCCGAGGCGGTGCAGGAGGATCTCTACGTTCTATACCCTGCCGGAGACGACAGCGGTGCATCGAGGCTGGAAAATCTGATGCAGATGGAACAGGGCGTCCAGCAGGAATGGGAGCGTGAATTTGTCAATCAGGAGACCGGTGAGCCTCGCTATATCCATGTGACCGGCTTCATCAATGATGTGCAGGGCGCAAGAAAGTGCATCGTGGATCTGTCTGACCGCACGGGCGAGCACCAGACCACGCTGGCTGTGGAAGCCGCACTGGAAGTAGCCGAAAAGGCCAGCAAAGCCAAGACAGACTTCCTCTCCAATATGTCCCACGACATCCGCACCCCCATGAACGCCATCATCGGCATTACTACCCTGATGAAAAACGAGCTGCACCAGCCGAAAAAGCTGGCCGAACATCTGGGCAAGCTGGAAACTTCCGGTCGGCTGCTGCTGGGCATCATCAACGATATTCTGGACATGAGCCGCATCGAGAGCGGCAAGACCACCCTGAACATCGAAAAAACGAACCTGCCCCAGCAGGTCAGCCAGCTGGACAGCATTATTCGGCAGCAGGCCAGCCAACGCCGCCAGACCTTCACGGTGGAGAACCATGTGCAGCACGAAAACGTGCTGGCCGACCCCAACCGTCTGAATCAGGTCCTGATGAACATCCTCTCCAATGCGGTCAAGTATACGCCCCAAGGCGGACACATCCGGCTGGATGTAGAGGAACTTACCCATACCGAGCACTACGCCAAATACCGCTTTGTGGTACAGGATGACGGCATCGGCATGAGCGAGGCCTACCAGAAGACTCTCTTCGAGCCCTTTACCCGCGAGGAAAAATCCGGCACCAACCGGGTGCAGGGCACGGGCCTCGGCATGGCCATCACCAAGAGCATCGTAGACCTGATGGGCGGCACCATTCATGTGGAGAGCGCCCCCGGCAAAGGCTCCCGCTTTGAGGTCGTGCTGGAATTTCCCATCGACGCCGAGGCGGATAAGGTTCAGACGGCGTCGGCCCTCCCGGAGGAGGCTGAGGCCGTCTCTCCCCTGTCCGGGATGAGCTTCCTCTGCGCCGAGGATAACGCCATCAACGCCGAAATTCTGGAAATGCTGCTGGAGACCAAGGGCGCAAGCTGCACCATCTGCTCCAACGGTCAGGAGATCGTGGATGCCTTTGCCAGCGTCAAGCCCGGCGAGTATGACATGATTTTGATGGACGTGCAGATGCCGGTGATGGACGGCCTGGAGGCCACCCGCCGCATCCGCAATGGCGAAAATCCACTGGGACGGACTATCCCCATCCTTGCCATGACCGCCAACGCCTTCCTTGAGGATATGCAAAAGAGCAAGGAAGCCGGCATGGATGAACATCTCTCCAAACCTGTGGACATTGCAGCACTGGAACAGACCGTAAAACGCTTCCGCGTTACCCCCCCCCATTAAAAAATAGCGGAAAAGCGCGTTTTCGCAGATGAAACACACAAATGATTTAGAAGAGGGTCAGAACGTGAATACACTTTCCGAGATCGAGGAATATTACAAAGCGCGTGAGCAGCAGCTGTTGAAAAAACTTCATCGACAGGAAGCTGCTCTTGCCGCAGCGGAGCAAACACTGAAGCGATTGACCGAAAATCAGAAAGCACCGATGGACGAAACCACCGAGCAGCGTACTGCACAGGAGCAGGCATTCAAAGAAAAACTCTATCGGGATCCGCTGACAGGAATTTACAACCGCCGCTATTACGAAGAAGTTGTCCGTAAATCCATCGGCCCGGCAGGGATCGCGCTGATGGATGTGGACGATTTCAAGATCTGCAACGATACTTATGGGCATTACGCCGGAGATATGGCACTGAAAACAGTGGCAAACACCATCCAGTCCTGCATCCGGGAGTCGGACCTGCTCATCCGCTATGGTGGAGACGAATTTCTGCTGGTGTTATCCGGCATTCCGGGAGACTTTTTGCAGACCAAACTGGAACAGATCCGCACCGCCGCGCAGATGGCATCTGTACCCGGCTATTCGCATTTCCGTATCTCGCTGAGCATTGGCGGAACGATACAGTCCCTCGCCGACCCTATGGAAAACATCGTTCGCCGGGCGGATTGGCTGATGTATCAGGCAAAGTGCCGCAAGAATGCCGTCATGGTGGAGGTTCCGGGGCATGGCCTGGCGGCTTTGGAAAAACTTTTGCAGAACAAGTCACAGATCTTACTTGTGGATGACTCCGCAATGAACCGCATGATGCTGACAGAGATCCTGGGGGATAGTTACCACATTCTGGAAGCAGAAAACGGACGGGAATGCATGGAAAAATTGCAGGCAGAAGCCGAAAACATTGCACTGGTGCTGCTGGACATCAATATGCCCGTTATGGACGGCTTTGAAGTGCTGAAAGCCATGAATGCCAACCACACCATCGAGGATATCCCGGTCATTATGATCTCCAGCGAGGACTCCGATGCGACGATCCGGCGTTCCTATGAGCTGGGCGCAAGTGATTATGTCAATCGCCCCTTCGATGCTCATATCGTATACCGCCGTGTGACCAACACCATCAAGCTGTACGCCAAGCAGCGGCGGCTGGTGCAGATGGTCTCTGAGCAGATCCGCGCCCGTGAAAATAATACGGATATGCTGGTAGGTGTACTGAGTCATATCGTAGAATTCCGCAACGGTGAAAGCGGCGCCCATGTGCGGCATATCCGTACCATCACCGAGCTGCTGCTCCGCCGTCTGTTGGAGTTCAGCAGCAGATACTCTATCACTGCGGAACAGCAGGATATGATCCCGCTGGCTTCTGCCCTGCACGACATCGGCAAAATCGGGATTGACGAAAAAATCCTCAACAAGCCCGGCAGGCTGACCCCGGAGGAATTCGAGGTCATGAAGACCCACAGTATGCTGGGAGCCAAGATGCTGCATGATCTGGATAATTTTGCAGAGCAGCCGCTGCTGCAAACGGCCTACGAGATTGCCCGCTGGCACCACGAACGCTGGGATGGGCGCGGCTACCCGGATGGGCTGAAGGGTGATGAGATCCCCATCAGCGCACAACTGGTCTCGCTGGCTGATGTGTACGATGCACTGACCAGCGAACGCTGCTACAAAAAAGCCTTCTCCCACGAAAAAGCCGTGCAGATGATCCTGAACAGCGAGTGCGGAGCGTTCAACCCGCTGCTGCTGCAGTGCCTGATGGATATTCAGGCTGACCTGAAAGAAGAATTACAGCAGCACAACTGAGCAATGGATGCAATAAAACAGGAGAACAAAAAGCCCAAATGAAACACAGAATCTCACGCCGTGCATTTCTGCGCGGCTGCACGCTGCTGGCGGCATCTGCTGCCGTCGGCAGTCTGACTTCCTGCGGCGGAACGAACGCGAAGGACAGCAGTCTTCCGCAGCTCATTGTGGGAAGCGATACCTATCCGCCCTATATTTATCTGAACAATGACGGCATTCCCGCCGGGATCGACGTGGAGATCGCCACCGAAGCGTTCCGCCGCATGGGATATGCTGCCCGGTTTGAACCGATCGATTGGGAGCAAAAAACAGATCTGGTGGAAAGCGGTACCATCGACTGCATCTGGGGCTGCTTTTCCATGGATGGGCGCGAGGAGGTATACCGCTGGGCGGGACCCTACATGGTGAGCCGTCAGGTGGCTGCGGTGGATGCCGACAGCAGCATCCGGACACTCGGCGACCTTGCCGGAAAGACCATCGCCGTGCAGAGCACCGGCAAACCGGAGGAGATCTTTCTCAGCGGCTCCGACCCGCGCATCCCACAAGCGGTCGATGTGTTCAGCACCGAAGACCGCAGCGTGCAGTATGCGATGCTGGCCTGCGGCTATGTGGATGCCATCGCTGCCCATGAGACGGCCATCCTGCAATACATGAAGGACAATTCCGTGGAGTTCCGCATCCTCGAAGAACCGCTGCTGGTCACCGGGCTGGGCATCGCCTTTGCCAAAAACGACAGCCGCGGGCTGGACACCCAGCTGAACGCTGTTCTTGCGCAGATGCGCACAGACGGCACACTGGAGCAGATCCTTGGCAAGTATCTTGAACATGCTTCGCAGTATCTGGAGGTGGACACCATTGGCACATAAAAACAAACCCATCTCAGATACATGGAGATGGGGGCTCTATCTGGTCATCGGCGTGCTTTTTATGGCCGGCGTCGTTTTTTTCTCGAGTTGGCAGGCACTGCGCGCAACGGAGGCTCGTTTCTGCCAGACCCTTGATTTTGTCAAATCCCAGTCCACCAGCTTTGAAAAGCACAACGATACGGTCGTGGCCAAAGCGCTCCGCCGCGCGGCGGTATCGGTGCATCAGCTGGCACAGGCCCCTGCGCTCGACCTTTCCGACCCGCAATGCCTGAACAGGCAGGCAGAGATGCTCTGGCTCACAGGTATTTCGGTTCTGGCCCCGGACGGTACGCTCCTGTGCGAATCCACAACGAACGGCATCGGCTATGCCCAGTTTGGAGAACAGCTCAAAAATGATGCCGTTCTGGACGTTTTCGCTTACCCGCAAAAAACCTATCTGAAGCGGGTCCTGCTGGAGGATGGGTCTGCCGTGGATGTTGCGGCACACCGGGCAGAAAGCAAAGAGGTGATCCTGCTTGCCTACCGCTATACCCCGGCAGAATTTGTAGAGGGAACGGCTTTGTCCATTCAGAGTGTACTGGACGGCTACTCGGTTGAGACCAGCGGCACATTGTTCATCGTGCAGAACAATCAGGTCATTGCCTCTAACCGCCCGGAACTCATCGGGCAGAATGCTGCGGACAGTCCGCCAGTGCAGGAGATCCGCAAAGCTGGGGCGGCCGAAACGCTGACCCATACCCACGATCGGAACGGCTCCGGCTGCTATGTTGGAATGTACTGCCACGGAAGGTCTTTCGATCTCTACGCGTATACGGATGAAAAATCCGTCTTCCGTGAATCGTTTCCGTTGATTTTGATGGCGCTGGCCGGTTACATCCTGCTTGTAATGGTCCTTCGGGTGCTGCGCAGACGCTCCGTGCAGGAGATGGAGCAGCAGAAGAAAGAGCAGGAGAAGAAGTATCAGGCTCAGCTGGAGGAACAGAACCGCAAACTGGAGATCGCACTCCAGCACGAGGGTGCGGCAAACCGTGCCAAGCGGGAGTTCCTGTTCAATATGAGCCACGATATTCGCACCCCCATGAACGCCATCATCGGCTTCACCTCGCTGGCTGCGACCCATATTGATAATAAGGAACAGGTGCTGGACTACCTGAAAAAGATCTCTATCTCCAGCCATCATCTGCTTTCCCTCATCAATGATGTGCTGGATATGAGCCGCATCGAGAGCGGAAAAGTAAAAATTGAAGAAAAAGCGGTGCATCTGCCGGACCTCGTCCACGATGTGCGCTCTATCATCCAACCCGATGTTTCGGCAAAGCGGCTGTCGCTTTTCATCGATACCATGGACGTGGAGAACGAGGACATCATCACCGACCCGCTGCGGCTGAACCAGATCTTGCTGAACATTTTGTCCAACGCCATCAAGTTCACTCCCACAGGCGGTACGATCAGCATCCGCATTGCCCAGAAGAACGGTGCGCCCAAGGGCCGTGGCTGCTATGAGTTCCGCATCAAGGACAATGGCATTGGTATGAGCGAAGAGTTCCAGAAGCACATCTTTGAGGCGTTCAGCCGGGAGGAAAGCTCCACCGTCAGCGGCATTCAGGGTACCGGCCTGGGCATGTCCATCACCAAGAACATCGTGGATATGATGGGCGGCACCATCGCGATCGAAAGTGAACCGGGCAAGGGCAGCGAATTCATCGTAGATCTCTGCTTCGCACTCAGCGGACAAAGGGTGGAACCCAAGCAGCTCCCGCAGTTGGAAGGGCTGCGCGCATTGGTAGCAGACGACGATACCGACACCTGCCTGAGCGTCAGCACCATGCTGTCCAAGATCGGGATGCGGCCGGAGTGGACGATCTCCGGCCGGGAAGCGGTGATCCGCACCCGATACGCCATGGAGCAGGGCGACGAATTCAGCGTCTACATCATCGACTGGCTCATCCCCGATATGAACGGCATCGAGGTCGTGCGGCAGATCCGCAAGGTGATCGGGAAAAGCTGCCCTATCATCATTCTGACGGCCTACGATTGGACGGATATTGAAGAGGAAGCCCGCGCTGCCGGAGTGACCGCCTTCTGCGAAAAGCCGCTGTTCCTTTCCGAACTGCGCAGAGTGCTGGCAGAACCGTACGGTGCAGAGCCTGCCTGTAAGCCAGCGCAGCCAGCTGCCGCCGAGCTCAAGGGAAAGAAACTCTTGCTGGTGGAGGACAATGCCTTGAACCGCGAACTCGCACTGGAGATCCTGAAGGAAGCGGGCTTTGCGGTAGACACTGCTGAGGATGGCGAGATCGCTGTCCAGAAGATGAAGCAGGCGGCCCCCGGGCAGTACGATTTGATCTTAATGGACATCCAGATGCCCAAGATGGACGGTTACGAGGCGACGCGGCAGATCCGCGCCCTGCCGGATGCTGCAAAGGCAGACATTCCCATCTTTGCAATGACGGCAAATGCCTTTGAAGAAGACCGTCAGAATGCATTGAAGGCCGGTATGAACGGCCACATTGCAAAGCCGCTGGATATTCCGCATCTGCTGCAGGTCCTCGCAGATGTACTGAAATCATAACGGCTGCCAGCCAACAAAAGCAAAAGCACCCGCAGCATTCGCTTCCAGAGGTCAAGAGCCTCTGCGAAGCCTGCTGCGGGTGCTTTATTTATTTTTTGTCTGACAGGCGTTTGGCCTACAGGATCTTGTGCAGCTCCTGCACAAGGTCGCCGATCACGATGGGCTTGGACAAAAAGCCGTTCATGCCGCTTTCCAAGGCGTTGCGGCGATCCTCGTCGAAGGCGTTGGCGGTCATGGCAAGGATCGGGAGCTTTGCCCGGGCAGGGTCATCCAGTGCGCGGATCTTCCGGGTGGCGGTGTAGCCGTCCATCACCGGCATCTGCACATCCATCAGCACCAGATCATAGCTGCCCGGCGCTGCGGTGCTCACCTTTTCCACCGCCACTTCACCGTTTTCCGCCGTATCGACCCGGAAGCCGTACTCGCGCAGGATCTCCTGCGCGATCTCGCGGTTCAGCTCGTTGTCCTCTACCAGCAGGATATGTCTGTCCTTGAAGTCGGCGTTCTTTTCCGGCAGAATCTCCTGCGACGCATCTGTCAGCTTCTGGCCGAGGGCGCTCATCAGGGTCTCGCGCAGGTCAGACATGAACATGGGCTTGGAGCAGAAGGCGGTCACACCGGCGGCCTTTGCCTCTACCTCAATGTCAGACCAGTCGTAGGCCGTCAGGATGATGATGGGGGTATCGTCGTTCAGGCTGCGTATCTGGCGGGTGACCTCGATGCCGTTCATATCCGGCAGCCGCCAGTCGATGATATAGGCGTGGTAGACATCGCTCATCTCGATGGACTGCCGCGCGCGCAGCACCGCTTCCTTGCCGGAAAGGGTCCACTCCGCGCGCATTCCCACCTTGACCAGCATCTTTGTCACGCTGTCGCAGGTGTTGAAATCGTCGTCCACCACCAGAGCCTTCAAGCCTTCCAGCTCGGTGATCTTTTCCACCGGGCGGTGCTCTGCCTGCACCCGCAGCGGCACACGAATGATAAACTCGCTGCCCTTGCCCTGCGCTGTCTGCACCTCGATGGTGCCGCCCATCATATCCACGATGTTTTTGGTGATGGCCATGCCAAGGCCGGTGCCTTGGATACGGCTGACCGTGGAGGTGCGCTCCCGCTCAAACGGCTCAAAGATTTTTTTGGCAAATTCCGGGCTCATGCCGATGCCGTTGTCCTTGATGCGGAACTCGTACTGCCCGCAGCCGCGCACCTGCCCGGCAAGCTGGCGCACCCGCACCGAGACCGTGCCGCCCGCCGGGGTGAACTTGATGGCGTTGGACAGCAGGTTCAGCAGAATCTGGTTCAGCCGGGTCTTATCGCAGTAGACATCCTCGTCGGTCACGTCTATCGCGTCCATATAAAGCTCCAGCTGTTTTGCGTAGATCTGCCCACTGACAATGGTTTTCAAATCGTGCAGCACATCCGAAAGGTTGACTTCCACCTCTTCCAGATGGATCTTTCCGCTTTCGATGCGGCTCATATCCAGCACATCGTTGATGAGCGAGAGCAGATGGTTGCTGGAAGCAAGGGTCTTGGCCAGATAATCCTTCACCCGCTCCTTGTCGTCAATATTGCTGATCGCCAGTGTGGTAAAGCCGATGATGGCGTTCATGGGGGTGCGGATGTCGTGGGACATATTGGAAAGGAAGGTGCTCTTGGCGCGGTTGGCAGTCTCGGCGGCGGCAACGGCATCCGAAAGCGCCTGATTTACCTGTTTATCGGCGGTGCGGTCGGACATGACAAGGATGTATTTGGTCCTGCCCTCCACCTCGCTGCCTATGGCGATGTTATGGAACCAGCGGCGCTCTCTGGTTTCCAGATGCACGTACTCATGATCCCATTCCCGCTGCTGCCCGCTGAGAAGCCCATCCAGAAAGTTTTCGCCGTGCTCCGGGGCGCCCAGCTTGTCCAGAGCAAAGGCATTTTGCCGGACTTCTCTCCACGGGATGCCCAGCAGTCGCTCAATGTTCGGGCTGACATAATCCACCTTGGAGGTCTCTGCGTCCAACATCAGGAAAACGTCGTCAACGTTCAGCGAGAGCTTCTGGAACAATTCATCCCGGTAGGAGATCTCGGTATCCTTCCGGCGCAGGGTCATATGGCTTCTGCGCACAATGAGCAGAATGACCAGCACCGCAAGACCTGCGGCGATGCCCGCTACGATCTGTATCGTATGGAACCACAGCTTATCCAGATTGGCATTGACGATTTTGACCGGGACAAGTCCCAGCATCGTCCAGCTCTGGATCGCCGTGCCCTCGTAGACCAGATAATAACTGGTGTCGCCCAGCTTTACCTTCATGTTTCCGCTGCTGCCCTGTGCAAAGGCATTGGACAGATCCAGGATCTGCGCCTCGGAAAGGTCGGAATGGTCGCGCAGCATCGCAATGAAGTTGTAGACCGTTTCCTTGCGGTTTACGGAATTGTCGATGACCACCCGCCCATCCGGGTAGATGACATAGTTGCTGGCATTGCCCTGAAAGGCAGAGTTGTCCAGTAATCTCAGCACCTCATCATTGTAATAGGTGATGGCAACGGCATCGTAGGCAAAACCCCGGTAGCTGCCCTGCGTTTCGGGACAGATGAACGCCAGCATCTGGGTTTTGCCGGGCAGAGCCGTATTCATCACAATATCGTTACCGCTGGCAAGCTCTTCGTCCAGATTTGTCTGCAGGCCAAGGTAGCCCGTTTCCCCGGTCACAGTCATATAGTTGCCGTCATAGGTAAGAAAGTAGAATTCGGCAAACCCAGCCTTCTGCTGTGCCGCCCTGATATACGCCTGTATTTCGGCCTCATCCGAGGTACTTTCCAGAAAGCCGTTGTACAGATGCAGGTAGGTCAGGTTTTTGCGCACCATCTCTTTCAGCATATTATTGGATTTATGCAGCACCTCTTCCAGATGCGAGGTGCTTTCCTGATAGATGGTCTGGGACACAAACGAGATGTACTGGACGCTGAAACCGACTGCCAGAAAGACCAGAAGAAGGATGGCAGCAACAGGGGGCCATTTTTGCCGGGGATGGCAGTTTCGTTTGGATTCGTGCTTTTCGTCTGCCATCCTGCTCACCTCAACGTAATGTAGTTTTCAGGTTCTGCAAGCGCTGCGCCGCCGCCGGAGACATGATCGCGCCATCTGTTTTTTACCCATGTATCTCCGTCCAAAGGCGTGCCGCTCTCGCTCGCAAGCAGCGCTTCCATCTGTTTTTCCGCTGCCAGACAGGTCACGGTAACGGTGTCGTCGTCCCGGAGCGGCTGTCCGTTCCGGGTGATGCCGGTCAGGGTATAGCTGCCGCCTGCCTCTTTGACCTCCACGGCAATGCCGCTGACCACCGGCAGAGAGCCGCGGTTGAAGGGTACAAACCCACCCTTGCAGCCCTCCACAAAGGCGCGGACGGTCTCCTTCAGCTCTGCGCCGGTCATGGTGCGCTGGCGGGACATCAGACCGTTGGGCATGATCATGGAAGCGGCCATTTTCTTATTATAGTCTGCCTGCAGCACACTGCCGGTAAAGCTGTTTGCGGTGGCAAGCAGCACATCGGTGCCATAAACGCCCCGCAGCGTGTTCGCCATGACGGAGAAGGAGGCGCTGCCGCCGTTTGCGTGGAAGACATTGGAGTAGCTCTTCCCGGAGGTCAGCACGATCTCGTCATCGGCAGGCGTTTCTTCGGCAAGAAGCTGGGCATTGAACGCACGATAAGCCTGCTGTGCCGTGTACTCGCCCGCGATCATTTTGGAGACCACATCCTTGGAAATGGCAAAGAAATCGTTGGAGGCGATGCGGATATACATGTGGTTTTCCTCCACCACATCGCGCACGTCCTTCATGTACTCGGTCATGCGCAGGGGGACGTTCTGGCTGTAGCTCAGCACATCCTGCCCGTCAGCAACGATACGGTTCTGCGCCTCCTCGGAGAGCATGACGTTCAGCACTTTCATGGCTTTTTCGCGGCGCGCGGTGTCCTGCTCCAGATCGCGGTTCAACGCCACCTGGAAATACGGAGTGGTCATGATCCACTTTTCGCCGTTCTGGCTGAAGAAGGGCAGGAAGATCGTGTCGATGCCCTCATCCTGAAACATCTTGACACCGGCAGAGCTGCCAAAGTACATGGCAACTTCTCCGTTCCGGAACATCCCGATCACATCGTTGTAACTCAACGCAAGATCGTCTGCCGTGAGGTGGGTATCCTGAATGAACTGCGCCATCCGCTCAAACGCCCCCGGCCACACGGTGTCGTCCAGACCCACCCGTTCGGTGCTGGCAGAGTCGCTATAAGCAGTGCGCCACTTGCGCCCATCAGTCGTGGTAAGCTCGGCAGCGGAAAGCCCCTGCAGCGTTTCCATGCAGGTGTAGTCGTAGATATAATCGGCAGTAAAGCCGCGGATGCCTGCCTTTTCAAACGCCTGACAGGCCGAAACGAAGCTCTCGTAATCGGTAGGCAGGGGGATACCGTACTGCTCAAAAAGGCTGCGGTTGACCACAAAGCCGTGGGCATCCGCGCAGACCGGCAGCCAGTTCACGCTGCTGTCCTCGTTTTTGAAGCTGTTGAGGTAGGTGTTGTACACAGCGCCCGCTTCGTTGGTCAAGGCAAGGTTCATCAGGCTGTCCTTCAAGGGAGCCGCATCGTGCAGCGAGAAGCGGCAGCAGGTGATGATATCCGGCAGACCGCCGTTCTCCTGCAAAAACTTGTAAAAATCCAAATCGTTGTTGCCCACGATGAATTCAATATTTACATCCGGCAGCTGGGACTGGATATAGGGCGCATAGGTTTCGTACAGGTTATTCGTCCACAGATACACCTGAATGGTCTGGGCGTCCTCCTTCTTTTCCACACTTTCGGCGTTTTTTGTTCCGCAGCCGGTCAGCATGGAGACCGCCATCACCAGTGCCATAAGCACGGAAAACAGGCGGTGCAATGTTCTTTTGTTCATCAAATCGTTCTCCTCACAACTCTTGGGCAGCTGCCGTTCTGCACTCCCGAATACCGCAAAAAGGCATAGATACAGCACGACAGAGATATAAGATTATTTTACCACCGCCATGAGGGATTTTCAATAAAATTTCATGTATTGATACCTAAAAGCAGCGCGCGTCCGATTTCTTTGCGCCAGTCGATGCAGCTTTTTGTATCAACGCACAGGGTGAGGCGGGCTGCCAGTATTCTTATGTGCTGCTGCCCTCTGTCCGCATCAGAGATATTTCTGGATGGTCGGCACAAGGACATTCATATTGATCGGTTTTGCGATATGGTCATTCATCCCGGCATCCAATGCCGCCTGTTTATCTTCGGAGAAGGCGTTTGCCGTCATGGCGATGATGGGGATGTCCGCCTTTTGGGGGTCATCCATCCTCCGTATCTTTTTTGCCGCATCGTAGCCGTTCATCACGGGCATCTGGATGTCCATAAGGATCAGTTGATACGTTCCGTTCGCCGCTTTTTCCAGCATATCCACACATTCCACGCCGTCTTTGGCTCGGTCTACCGTGCTGCCCTCTTCCTGCAGCAGCTCGACGGCGATCTCCGCATTGAGGTCGTTGTCCTCGGCCAGCAGGATCTTCACGCCGAACAGGCTCTTTTGGTCCGAAGGGCCAGTCTCCCGTTTCGCCTGTATTTCATCCTCGGACGCAATGCGGCTGGGAATGGTCACAGTAAACGTGGAGCCAACACCGATCCTGCTCTCTACTTCCACGGTGCCGCCCATCAGCCCGACCAGCTTTTTCACGATGCCCATTCCAATGCCGCTGCCTTCCACCTTGCTGACGGTGGACGTACGTTCCCGTTCAAAGGGTTCAAAAATGTGCTTCTGGAACTCCTGCGACATCCCGATGCCGTTGTCGGCAACCGTGACTACCGTATCGCACCAGCCCTCTTTTTTGCCGGGCTTCTGCGTAACATCGCAGCGGATCGTGCCGCCGGCTCCCGTGTATTTGACAGCGTTGCTGACGAGGTTTGTACAGACCTCGGTCAGGTGCGGAATATCCGCATAGATATACGGATGCAGCAGCTGTGTTGTCACCATAAGCGTCTGCCCCTTGCTGTCTGCCAGATTCCGGAACATGGCAATGCAATTACGGAAATCCTTCTCGACATCCGAAACGGAATACTCCATCTCCGTCTTATCGTTTTCGATGCGGGCAAGATCCAGAACATTGTTCAGCAGCATCAGCAGGTTCTGTCCGCACACCTGAATGTTCTCCATGTATTTTTTCAGCTTTGCAGGGTCGTCCGAATGCCGGGAGGCAAGGTCTGCGTAACCGATAATGGCGTTCATGGGTGTGCGGATATCATGCGACATATTGAACAGGAAGGTGGATTTGGCGTGGTTCGCGCTCTCCGCTTTTTCCACAGCGACCTGCAATTTTGCATTCAGCTCCTGCGTATCGTCTGCGGCTTTCCTTGCAGCTGCTTCGGCTTTGCGCGCCTTCCGCAGCAGCTGCAGGATCGTGAGCAGAATGACTGCAACTGCAATGCTGCCGACCAGCAGCACCATGACAAAGTTATCCTTTATAAACTCGCTCAGGGTGACCTTCCGCAAAGAGCTCTTATGCATCGCCAGAGAGCTGGTAAGCATATTGGCTGGCATTGCCTTGATCGTTTTGTTCAGGATGGACAGCAGGCTGCGGTTTCCGCTATTGACCGCAAAGCAGGAATTGGCAGGGTTAGGCAGCGGAACGCTGTAAAAACCATAAATTTTACTGTATTTCGCCTCACTGCTGACCCCTATAATAAAACAGTCTGCCTGTCCGTCCTTGACCAGTTTTATCGCATCCTCCTGTGTATCGCAGTCCACGATCTCCCACTGCGGATAATAAAACGCAATGTACCTTGTCAGGGAGATCTTGTTTTGGGGAACGGCAACGCGGTTCACTTTGTTTTCGGTAAAGAGCTGTTGGTTCGTGACCACCATCATATTGGCGGTCCAAGTTGTGTTGGTTCTGGCAACGCGATATTCTTCAGCCAGATTGGGACTCTGGTCGAAATGGAAGATCATGTCGATCTCGCCTGATTTCAGCGCATTGAGTTCCGCCTCTTTGTCGTCATAACCGACCAACTGAAATTCCAGCTTCTGATTGCCCAGACAATCTGCGGCAAACTGAATATAGTCCGTTATTGTCCCGGTAATCTCCCCGGTGGCAGGGTCAAAGGTGCTGACGCCGCTATCACTCGTCAGAAAGCCCATTCGGATCGCGCCGTGCTTTCTGAGCCACGCCTTTTCCTCACCCGTAAGGATGGGCTTATAATCCAGCGAGAAATACTTTTTACACAGATCCGCCGTATAAAAAGGAGCCTCTTCGTCCAACGCGCGCATCGCATTGTCCAGTTCTTCCTTGAGATCAGAACGGTCTTTGTTGAGCACATAGTAGATGCTGGATTTTCCCACGCGGGTTATGGTCGAGATGCCAAGCTCTGCCCATAAGGATTCTTCCAGCGAAACAAAGCAGTCGATCTCGTGATTGACCAGCTTTTGCTGCACATCCTCGTTGTTGGAGATGTTGACGTGCTGCGTTTTTATGCCGTATTTTTTCTCCCATTCGGTCAGCATCACCTCCGGCTCCGTTCCCATCAGAACACCGACCTTTTTGCCGTTCAGCGTTTTGAAGTTGGAGGCGGAGATGTCTGCACGCGAGAGATCGGCGTAGAGGTAATATTTTTCCTCCCCCATCGGTTCGTCCGAAAACAGCATCTTCTCAGCGCGATCCTCCGTATAAGAAATACCGCCCATGATGTCGATCTCGCCGTTTTCAAGTTTTTCAAAGCAGTCTGACCAGTCGCAGGTCACATACTCGAACTGCCAGCCTGTATAGCCGGATAAGGTCTGCAGTAATTCGTAGCCGTAGCCCTTTCTTGCGCCCTTCTCGTTGCAATAGTTGAAGGTGTTCTCAAACGAACCAATGCGGACGATCTTTACAGGGGCGGTTTCTGCGGCAGCCTTCACAGGGAGCACGGCTGACAGCAACAGCAGCAGACTCAGCAGCGCACAGACGCTTTTCCGCATCAGCGTCTGCATGGTTTCGCTCATTCCAGAGTTTTTCATGATCCCCCAATCTTTCTCCGCCCCAGGCGGTCTCATTCCGGTTTTATTTCCATTGCACAGATTTCAAAAAGTTCATTGCAGCATCGATCCCGTCAGATCGTCAGCAGCTTTTTTGAACAGTATATATACCAACGTATACAATATGTAGTGTAACATCATAACAGAAGCATTTCAAGAGTTTATGCTTGTGAATACTGCTTATATTCTATTATTATCGCAAGTCAGGAAATCAGCGCAGCATCAAAAAGGCCGTCGAGGATGCCGCCCGGACCAGTTCCTGCATCTCGCTCCGTGCCTTGCGGCAGTCCGGGCAGGCAGCTTTGGCCAGTTGGGTTATTTTGCTCCCCGTGGCCCGAGCAGGCCCTGCGGGCCAACATCCACTGCCAGATCTCGCTGGCTCTCAACCGCATCTACACCGAGTGGTACCCCAGCAAGGGCTACAGTTTCAACATCACCAACTCCACCAGCTACGACCAATATTACGTCCATGGCCGGACGGTGTTCGACGTCATGGTGCGGCTGACAGACGACATCTTCAACACCTATATCCGCAAGACCGGCACCGTGAACCCCTACTACGCTGAATATTGCGACGGAAAATCCGTCACTTGCCCCGGCCTCAAGCAGTGGGGAACGGTCACGCTGGCCAATCAGGGCCGCAACGCACTGAGCATCCTCAAATACTACTATGGCAACAACATCGAGATCATCCGCACCAACAACATCCAGTCCATCCCCCAGAGCTACCCCGGAAGCCCTCTGCGGCAGGGCAGCACCGGAGCGGCGGTGTTCACCCTGCAGCGGCAGCTCAACCGCATCACCAAAGACTACCCCTTCCTCGGCCTGCTGACGGTGGACGGCATCTTCGGCCGCAAGATGACCGAGACGGTCAAAAAGTTCCAGAAGCAGTTCAACCTCACCGCCGACGGTGTGGTAGGCCGCAGCACCTGGTATAAGATCAGCTATATCTACGTCTCGGTGAAGGACCTCGCCGAGCTGACCAGTGAAGGCGAGACATTCAGCGGCACCCTCCCGGACGGCCCATGGAACTTGGCAGCAGCGTCCTCAAACAGGGCTCCACCGGCAGCGAGGTAGAGCAGATGCAGTTCTGGCTGAGTACGCTGGCTCAGTATGAGAGCAGCATCCCCTCTGTTAAGGTGGACGGCGTCTACGGCAGCGGCACAGCGGCAGCTGTCCGGGCGTTCCAGCGGCGCTACGGCCTGACGGTGGACGGCATCGTAGGCCTCACCACATGGACCGAACTGTACGACCAGTTCCGCAGCATCCAGTCCGACAACGGCACCCCCAACGCCTACCCCGGCACCGCCCTGCGGCAGGGCAGCAGCGGCCAGAACGTCCGGCTGGTGCAGTTCTGGCTGAAGATCGCGCGGACGGTCTATTCCAGTCTCAACAATGTCACCGTGGACGGCATCTTCGGCTCGTCTACCGCAGCGGCCGTGCGGCGGTTCCAGACCTACTTCGGCCTCACCAGCGACGGCGTCGTGGGCCGGACGACATGGAACAAGCTCTACGAAGTCTACAACGACATCGCCAACCGCCTGCTTTCGCCCAGCCTGCGGCCCGGCGAGTACCCGGGCGTGCTGCGCAATGGCTCCACCGGCACCGCCGTCCGGGAGCTGCAATTCTATCTCTACCTCATGAGCGCCTACCAGAGCAGCATCCCCTCTGTCTCCATCGATGGCCGTTTCGGCGCGGCCACCGAGGCCGCCGTGCGGGCCTACCAGCGGTTCGCCGGGCTGACGGTGGACGGCATCGTAGGACGGAAGACATGGGATTCGCTCTACGGCAAAGCGTCGGCCCTCCGCTCGTCCGGGCCGGTGGTCACCCTCAAGCGTCTCCCCTACCCCGGCACGCCGCTCACCGTCGGCACCGACAGCAGCGCCGTGCTCTACTACACCCTGCTTTTGCAGCGCATCGCCTACTACTACGACAGTGTAGCGTCCCCCGCGCTTTCCAGACAGTACACACAGGAGACCGCGGACGCCACCGCCAGCGCGCAGGAGCTTCTGGGCCTGCCCGCCACCGGCGTGGCAGACGCCGAGACGTGGACAGCAGTGGAAGCCCTGAGCTTACAGCTGGCAGCCTTCACCCCCAACCCCGACCGGCATCCCGAGCAGGGGTCGGACTACCCGGACCGTGCCATGAAGGAGGGCAGCGCAGGGCCTGACGTCAGCCTCATCGAGGGCTGGCTCAATGACCGCTCCCAGCTCTACTGCGAGGAGGACTACGTCGCCGACAACGCTGTCTTCGGCCCGGAGGATACCGCCGCTGTGAAGGAGACGCAGCAGCGGGCGGGTCTTGAGGCAAACGGCGTCGTGGACCGGCCCACCGGGCCGCACTCCGCGCCCAGAGCCATACTGCCTGCGACAACTGCACCGAGGAGGGATGAGAGATGGCACGCTTACTGGTCTATGACGCCTACGAGAACAAAGTCTACACCTATTCGAACCTGCGCGAGAACGACCCCATGCCCTACAGCACCGGCAGGACTCTGACCGTGCGGGAGTTCCGGGGCAAATCGAACAGCCCGGTGCTCTGGACGACCATCGCGGCAATGGAAGCGTGGAACCTCACCCGCCGCAAATACGGCAGAGGCATCCCGGTGGGATACGCCTTCCGCCGCATCTGGGAGGGAGGCCACGGCACCCGCAGCCAACACTATGCCGGCGTGGCCTTCGACGTGGGGCAGAGTCTCAGCCAGACCCAGCGCACCGCCATCTACAACGCCGCCCGCTCCACCGGGGCGTGGGGCTATGTCGAGCCGCTGAGCCAGACCCCCACATGGGTCCACTTCGACCGGCGCTACGGCACGCCTGCCTGCGAGGCACCACGGCAGGCTACCCCACCCTCCGCCGGGGCAGCCGGGGCTGCTACGTCATGATCCTCCAAGACGCCCTCTCGACGCTGGGCTACCAGACCGGGAACCGCATCGACGGCATCTTCGGCAGCCGGACGGAAGAAGCTCTCAAGGGCTACCAGCGGCGCACCAGTCTGCGCGTCGACGGCGTCTGCGGCTGCAACAGCTGGAAGAAGATCTCCACCGCCGTGCTGGGCGTGGGACGAACCAAGACGACTATTGACTGATCTTTTTGCAGACAAAATGGGAGCCCCCGGCACTGCCGGGGGCTCCACGGGGCCCCCCCGCCCGGGCGGTGAGCCTCCCATACTTTACTCCTCCACCACAACATCCTCGCTGAGCACCTGTCCGATGGGCTTTGCAATGCACAGATCGGCCTCGGCGTCCGCATTGGTGGGCTGCATATTGATGACCACGAGGTGGTCGCCCCGGAAGTACCGGATGAGTCCCGCCGCCGGGTAGACCACAAGGCTGGTACCGCCGATGATGAGGGTATCAGCGCGGCGGATGGCCGAGACAGCGCCGGACAATACCTGCTCATCCAGTCCCTCTTCGTAGAGGACGACGTCCGGCTTGATGATACCGCCGCATTTGGGGCAGCGCGGCACACCGGTGCTGTTGGCGATAAAGTCCACATCGTAGAACGCGCCGCACTTAACGCAGTAGTTGCGCAGGGTGCTGCCGTGGAGCTCGTACACCGTCTTGGAGCCTGCCGCCTGATGGAGGCCGTCGATGTTCTGGGTGATGACGGCTTTCAGCTTGCCCTCCCGCTCGAGCTTCGCCAGACGCAGATGCGCCGCGTTGGGCTTTGCTCCCTTGACGATGAGCTTATCGCGGTAGAAGCGGTAGAACTCCTCGGGGCGCTCTTCCCAGAAGGTGTGACTCAAGATCGTCTCGGGCGGGTAATCGTATTTTTGATGGTAGAGGCCGTCCACACTGCGGAAGTCCGGGATGCCGCTCTCGGTGGACACGCCCGCACCACCGAAAAAGACGATGTTCTGGCTCTGCGAAATGATTTTTTCCAACTTTTCAACCATATTCAACACCTCTTTTGTATCTATCGACGGAAATCAGTGCAAAATTTTATGTATTCTGCATTTTGTTTTTCACATTTCAACGGTCGTTTTCCGCAAACATCTGCCCCAGATGGGCGAAAATATCCTGCGGGAGCATCCCGTACTCGCCTTTTTGGCGGGCGGCACGGTCAGCAGCGGCACCGTGGAGCCAGACCGCACAGGCGGCGGCTTCGCAGGCGGACAGACCGCAGGCCAGCAGGGCCGACATCATACCGGCCAGCACATCGCCGCTCCCGCCCCGGGCAAGACCGGGATTGCCGGTGGGGTTGACGCAGACGCGGCCATCCGGGGCGGCGACCACGGTCCGCGCCCCTTTCAGCACCACCACCGCATTCCACTGAGCGGCATACCGCCGGGCAACACCCTCCCGGTCGGCCTGAACGGCCTCCACCGAAAGCCCCGTCAGCCGGGACATCTCCCCCGGGTGGGGCGTCAAAATCAGCTCTTTGGCCGGACGCGGCAGTTCCTCACCCGCGTTCATGAGGCTGGCGGCGGCGTTGAGGCCATCGGCGTCCAGCACCGCACTGCCCGAAAAGCCGGTGAGCAGCTTCTTCACCAGCGTCCGCGTCTCGGCGGCGCGGGCCGTGCTCTGGGCAAGATAGCCCAATCCCGGCCCGATGAGCAGGACGGTGGCCTTCTGCCGGAGGATGCGGGGGATGCTCTGGGGGGAGATGCCCCCTTCTGCCCCCGGCTCACAGGGGCAGAGACAGCATTCCGGCAGGCGTGCCGACACCGCCGCCAACACCGGCTCCCCCCCTGCCCGCGCGCGGCAGGCCGCCCCCGGCGGCGGGGTC
>ERZ859937.303-NODE-303-length-22550-cov-1.776039_pt1 | contig 22550 bp, 13 predicted proteins | sample MGYA00509985_ERZ859937 | MGnify/ENA primary metagenome ERZ859937 (study PRJEB30046, sample SAMN00715169) | human gut metagenome | study: EMG produced TPA metagenomics assembly of the A metagenome-wide association study of gut microbiota in type 2... | reverse complement strand
CGTTTCCGTCAGGGGAATACACAGGGGGCGGCTGATGACATCAATGTGTTGCGCGACCGTGCCTTTAAAGACTATCGTGCGGTGGCTCCGGGTGCTGGTAAAGTAACGGCTGATCAGATTGACATTGACTTCATTTTGGATGAACGTGCCCGTGAATTGATTAGTGAGGAGAACCGTCGTATGACTTTAGTTCGGACCAATACGTTGGCCGAACGTATCAAACTGAATGGGGATGTGGAACCTGCTGCACCAAGCAATAAGGTGATTACAGGTTTTGATGCCAATATCCATACACTGCTTCCGATACCTCTCACCGAGATTCAATTGAACAAAGATGGAAATTTGAAACAGAATCCAGGTTATGATTCTGTCGGATATAAGTAAGATATATATAAAATATTGAAAGAGCATGAAGGGCATATCTCTCAAAGAGAATGCCCTCATTTTATTTCCTCCAGTTTGGGAAATTCGACGTGTTTATTTCTTTAGAAAGAATAAAAAGCGACTTTTGGCTGATTTCTGTCCCATTTTGCACGAATTATACCCCCTTTTTTATTAGCAGAATATGTATTTTTGAAGAATAAAAAACAGCTGTATCGGGTTGGGACTCGATGACAGGTAATGAATAACCCCATAAAATACTATGATGCGACTTTTATTATCCCTTTTATTGCTTTTGTCATTCTTGCAGATGAATGCACAGACTTATCCTAAAGTGATTCTTCCGGGTGATTATCCTGACCCTTCCATTATGCGTGACGGCAAGGATTACTACATGACTCATTCTCCTTTCTATTACGCTCCCGGATTCTTAATCTGGCACTCGCAGGATTTAATGAACTGGGAGCCGTTATGTCGTGTCATGCCTCAATATGAAGGTTCTGCCATGGCGCCTGATTTGTTGAAATACAAGGATACTTATTACATCTATTATCCTGCCGCAGGAACCAATTGGGTGATGTGGGCGAAAAACATCCGTGGTCCGTGGAGCCGCCCCGTTGACTTGAAGGTGGGAGGGATTGACCCCGGTCATGTGGTGGATAAGGAGGGTAACCGCTATCTTTATTTGGATAAAGGGGAAATGATCCGATTGACAGAGGACGGACTTGCCACCGTCGGGGAAAAGAAGAAAGTATATGACGGATGGAAATATCCTGACCATTGGGATACGGAATGTATGTGTCTGGAGTCCCCGAAACTGAATGAACACAACGGATATTATTATCTTACTTCCGCCCAAGGAGGGACTGCGGGACCCGCAACGAGCCACATGGTTGTGTCCGCCCGTTCAAAAAGTGTGACCGGCCCCTGGGAGAATTCACCTTACAATCCCATTGTGCATACATATAGTGTAACGGATAGTTGGTGGTCTAAAGGCCACGGCACGTTGATAGATGATGTGAACGGCAACTGGTGGATCGTTTATCATGCGTATGCCAATGACTATCACACGTTGGGACGCTCCACCCTGATTGAACCGGTAGAATGGACGGAGGACGGCTGGTACCGTACCGTATCTGCCGCTACCCCTGTCACTCCGGAGCAGGAAATCAAACATGGATTGGAACTGTCCGATGATTTCAAAGGTCCTCAATTGGGACTTCAGTGGACTTTCTGGAAAGAATATGCTCCTCAATCCCTGACTTTCAAGGAGGATATCTTATGGATGAAGGCCAAAGGTCGGACTCCTGCCGACGGACGGGTGTTGTTGACCACCGCTGAAGACAAAAATTACGAAACACAAGTGGAAATCCGGACAGGGAATGGAAATGTGGCCGGGCTTATCCTGTATTATAATGAAAAGGCTTACGCCGGAGTCGTTTCCGATGGAAAGACATTCTATATTTACCGGGATGCGGAGCACAAGACGGAACTTCCCAACCGCATTGGGAAACATTTCTTTGCCAGACTGCACAATTGCGGTAACCGTCTGTCCGTAGAGGTGAGTAAGGATGGGAAAGAATGGACTCTTCTAACTGGTGATATGGATGTTTCCTCCTTGCATCACAATAATTATGGCGGTTTTTATGCTTTGCGTGTCGGTCTGTTTTCTGCCGGAAAAGGAAGTGCGGGTTTCAGCCGCTTCCGTTATCGGAATGCGGTTCCGCAAGAGAAAGATATGAGCGCCTATCTGATGGTCTTCCACAAAGACGAGGACCATGGACTTCACATGGCAATCAGTCCCGACGGCTACACTTTTACCGCTTTGAACGAAGGAAAGCCCGTCATAGCCGGAGATACGATAGCCGAACAGAAAGGTATCCGCGATCCGCATATCTTCCGCGGTCCGGATGGAGCATTCTATCTGTCGATGACCGATTTGCATATTTATGCGCAGCGTGACGGATATCGTGATACAGAGTGGGAACGCGACGGAAAAGAGTACGGATGGGGTAACAACCGGGGGCTGGTATTGATGAAATCCTGGGATCTGATTCACTGGAAGCGTACCAATCTGCGCTTTGACAAGTTGTCTGCCGTTTTTAGTGAGATTGGTTGTGCCTGGGCTCCCGAAGTGACCTATGATGATAAAAAAGGAAAGCTGATGATGTACTTCACCATGCGCTTCAAGAATGAGGCGAACAAGCTTTACTATGTATATGTCAATGACGACTTTGACAGGTTGGAGACTTTACCCCAGCTTCTGTTTCAATACCCCGACGAGAAGATCTCTGCTATTGATGCGGATATTACCCGTTAGGAGATAAGTATCACATGTTTTACGTTTCACACGACGGGGGAGCCGGTATCAAGCAGGCTGTTTCGGACAGGGTAAACAGTGATTACGAGTATAATGCCCGTTGGTATGATCCTGAACCCACGGCGTGCGAAGCTCCGAACTTGTGGAAACGCATCGGTGAGGATAGATGGGTGTTGATGTATGATGTGTACGGGCAGAAGGTTCATAATTTCGGATTCAGTGAAACTTCCGACTTCGTACATTTCACTCCTTTGGGACAGTTTAACCAAGGAGTGATGAGGACTACTAACTTCACTTCTCCCAAACATGGGGCAATCATTCATCTTACCCGCCAGGAAGCGGAACGCCTGGCAGAACATTGGGGGATGTCTTACGATGCTTTGCTTCCATCTGAATAAGAAACATTTTATATAAAAATAATTTATGATGAGTAAACTGAGAAACAGCTTGTGTGAGTTGTGCACAGCTTTGATTTTCCTTTGCGGATGCAGCAATGAACCGTTGCAACCCATTCGTTCAGGCGAGATGTGGCCTGATAACAACGGAGAGCATATCAATGCCCATGGGGGCGGAGTAATGTACTATGACGGAACATACTACTGGTTCGGCGAGAATAAATGTGATACTACCAGCAGTGCCATGGTGGGAGTAATGTGTTATTCTTCTCGGAATCTTACTGACTGGAAGAACGAAGGCGTAGCGCTTTCTGTTGTTGATAACGACAGCAGCGACATAGCGCGTGGATGTATATTGGAACGTCCTAAAGTGATATATAATGCGAAAACAGGGAAGTTTGTGATGTGGTTCCATCTGGAATTGAAAGGAAAAGGTTATGCAGCCGCCCGTGCCGGGGTGGCAGTCAGTGATACCCCTGCCGGTCCTTACCGTTTCATCCGTTCGGGACGTGTCAATGCTGGTAAGCTGCCTGTTAATATGGACGGGCAGGCTGTTGCAGTGCTGGATACTCTGAATACCAAGAATTATGAGAAATGGTGGACTCCCGAATGGACGGATGCTGTGAACAAAGGCTTGATAGTAAAGCGTGATTTGGATGGCGGACAGATGTCTCGCGATATGACCCTTTATGTAGATGAGGATGGTAAAGCCTACCATATTTACTCTTCTGAAGAAAACCTTACACTTCAAATAGCGGAATTGAGTGATGACTATCTTTCACACACAGGGAATTATGTGCGTGTGGCTCCGGCAGGACACAATGAGGCACCTGCTATCTTCAAAAAAGACGGAACCTACTGGATGATCACTTCCGGTTGTACCGGTTGGGCTCCCAATGAGGCCCGTATGTTCTCGTCTTCTTCCATCTTCGGACCGTGGTCTCAGCATCCCAACCCTTGTGTGGGACCGAAGTCGGAACTTACGTTCGGTGGACAGAGCACTTATATTCTGAAGGTGGAGGGGAAGAAAGATGCTTTTATATTTATGGCAGATATCTGGCGTCCGGAGCATCCCAGTGATGCCCGTTACATTTGGTTACCTGTTCAATTTAAGGAAGGAGTTCCATACGTGGAGTGGATGGACAACTGGACACTGGATTTCTTTCAGTAATCCCTGTTGAAAATAGTCCTGAAGGATGGAAAATAGTGCAATAGTCTGTTCTTGACCGATTATTGCATCCATCTTGCTCGATTTTACCTCTATGGTTGTCAATTAGATTTTTTATCTTTGCTATCGGTAAAAAGAGATAATAGGTATTAAAGATAGGGTTTTAGGAAGAAGGTTAACATACTGTGATGTGATAATAGAATTTTAGGTTAGGTTAAGTTAGAATTGAAGGCATATTTCGTGAGGAAATGTGCCTTTCTGTTTTCATAGCCCTTCTAGGTTCGTATATTTGTAATGTTGAATTTGTGAAACTTAAAATAGAATATGCATGAAAAAGATTGGATTGTTTTTATTGTTAGGTGTTTCTCTTTCATGGTTGGTGTCTGCTTGCCAAGGACGTCAGCAGGAAGTGCGGAAGGAAGTGCCTTTGGATTCTATTGTGCTGAGTGACCCTTGCATTCTAGCAGACAGGAAGATGTCTATGTATTATATGACTGGAACCGGAGGTATGCTTTGGAAAAGCAAGGATTTGAAACTTTGGGAAGGACCGTTCCATGTGGCAAAGACTGACTCTAACTCATGGATGGGACCTGATCCCATGGTCTGGGCCGCTGAGTTGCATCCATATAAAGGCAAGTATTATTATTTTGCCACTTTCACCAATCAGGCGGTGAAGATTGATACGGTACAAGGGGATGTAATAGAGCGTCGTGCCAGCCAGGTTTTGGTAAGCGATAAGCCGGACGGACCTTACGTTCCGATGAAGGACTCTACTTATTTGCCTGCTGATAAACCGACCTTGGACGGAACTTTTTGGGTGGATAAAGACGGAAAGCCTTATATGGTATATTGTTATGAATGGTTGCAAGCCTTGGATGGTACGATAGAGAAAATAGAACTGAAGCCTGACTTAAGTGGAACCATAGGCGAAGGGAAATTACTGTTCCGTGCCAGCGAATCGCCGTGGAGCCGTGAAAAAGATGCGGATGGCAAGGATAAACCGAATAAAGTCACTGACGGTCCGTATCTGTTCCGTACAGGAACAGGTAGACTCGGTATGATTTGGACTAGTTGGATTTATAATGTGTACACTCAGGGAGTGGCTTATTCTGAAAGCGGAACCTTGGATGGACCATGGATACAGGAGAAAGACCCGATTACTCCTCCCGATTTCGGTCATGGGATGTTGTTTCAGACCTTGGACGGTAAATGGTTGATGTCTGTACATCGTCATAAGGATGTAAACGGACGTTATATTCGTATTCCTCGCTTGTTTGAAGTCGATTTTTCCGGAGATAAATTGATGGTGGGAAAACCATATATTCCTTGAAAGTGCTTTATCTTTTTTCGAGAGGAAAGGTAATTACTTTTGCCTTCAATGAAAAGAGATGTGTAGAAAGAGTTGGAGGGACAGCTTTATGAGCCTGTCCCTCCAAATAAATGACCGGGTTAATCCCAACCCGGATTCTGTTTCAGTGCACCCTGAGCTAGGTCTACCTCTTCCAAGGGGATAGCCCACAGATAGTCACGGTTGGCATTGAATTTGCGGGTTTCAATAAAAATGCTTTCTCCTTTTGCATTTATCCCGTATACTGGTTTAGTAACATCCTTTTCGGTTGTTTTATAGCTACGGGTATCAAACAGGTGCATTCCCTCGAAAGCAAATTCCAAACGACGTTCCAAACGGATAGCTTCGCGCATTTGGTCTTTGGACAAGCCGGAGGGCAGAGGAGGAAGACCTACGCTGGGACGCTGACGGATTTGATTGACCGCATCATATACTTCCGTATCCGGAGCAGACAGATTTTCGTTACGAGCCTCGGCGAAAGTTAGCAGCACTTCTGCATAGCGGATATAGATAAAGTTGGTCCAGTCGTAATTATTGATACCGTCATTGTCCGGATTGATATACTTTTTCATGCTATATCCTGTACGGGTATGGCTGCCATCTCCCATATTGTTCAGGTTGAAAGTCTTTCCTGCTATTTGCGAACCGTTCCACAGTACGGAGAAGCCTAGACGGGGGTCACGGTCGGCAAAAGGGTCTTCCGGATTATAGAAAGGAGACTCTCTGATTGATTTGCCATCCTTACATGGATAGGAGTCTATCAAGTCTTGAGTAGGTGATAAAGCTTCCCACCCTCCCATCATGACGGGAGCGAAGAACTGTCCTATATAACTGCCTTCATTGGAGTTTTTCGGGTTTTCCAGATATTCGCGATCAAAGATGATTTCATTACATAACTCTGCTACAGGTTGGAACAAGTCACCATAGTTATCATACAGTCCATACACATTCATGCCCATTACTTTGCGTGCGGCGGCTTCCGCCACATCATATTTGTGTGCGTAGAAAGCAACTCTGGCTTTCAGTGCGTAGCAGGCTCCGGCACTCGGTTTTCCGTGGTCACTGTTGCTGCGGATATCGGGCAAGCTGGCTGCTGCTTTATCCAATAATCCTACTATATGATTATAAGTCTCCTCTTCAGAACTGCGTGAAGGAAGTTTCTCGTTCAGTTCCAACGGATGATCCAGCAGGGAGGCGCCACCCATATATTTTAATATGTTAGCGTATGAGAAAGCTTCGAGAAACTGTACTTCGGCTGTCAGTTGCGCTTTTTCTTTTTCATCCATCGGCACATCGCCTATATGCTCGTAAAATACCAGGCATCTGCGGATGCATTGATAGGCATTTTTCCATAATTGTAGGAAATGTGGATTGCTGGAAGTAGCCGTACCAGCAGACAACTGCCCCTGTTCGGCTGTGACATGTACCGGAATAGCATTGTCGGTGTAGCAATCTGTCATGATAGTATGGTTCTCCGGTTCTATCAGATACAGATAGATTCCGGTTGCGAATTTCTGGGCATCTTCTGCGTTTTTCCAGAAAGATGCGTCGGATAATTGGTCTTTTGGATTTCTGTCCAGAAAACTGTCATTGCAAGAGCTCAGACCAAGGCCACATGCCAATATTAATCCTATAAAGTTATATTTTAGTCTCATAGTTGTCAGTGTTTAGAATGTTACATTCAGACCGAATGAATAATTTCGGGTCAATGGATAATAGTTGCCGCTGATGGCTTCGGGGTCTACACCGTCGAAGCCGGAAATCATAAAGAGATTGTCGATACTGCAATACACTCTCAGACGGCTGATTCCGTATTTGGATATCAGCTGTTTGGGCAGGCTGTAACCTACTTGCAGATTTCTCAGCTTGGCATAAGAGGCATCCTGCATCCAGAAACTGGAAGTCACGCGGTTTTTGGAGTCACTCATGGACAATCGGGGATAAGTGGCATTCGGGTTTTCCGGAGTCCAACGGTCCAGATGCTGTTCCGTTACTTTACCGCCATTGTAGAAGGCGTATCTGATTTCGGCTACAGGAGCGCTCTTTACATCAGCCGCACCTTGCAGCAGTGCACTTAGGTCGAAATCTTTATATTGAACTGAAAGATTCAGACCGAAGTTGATTTTCGGAAAGTAGGAACCCAATACTTGCCGGTCTTTGCTGTCTACCACTTTGTCCCCGTTCAGGTCACGGTATTTTAAGTCACCCGGAACCGGAGTACCCATGCTCTGTGTAGGATGATTCTTGATCTCTTCTTCGTTTTGGAAGATGCCGTCGCATACGTAGCCGTAATATGCCCACAGTGGATCGCCTACAGATTGTCCTGGTGTGTCACCGCCTTTCAAATCTATAATTTTGGTAGTTACATAACTGAAATTGGCTCCGATAGAATAGCTCCAATCATTGATACGGTTGTTATGTCCTAGTTGTAGTTCGATACCAGTATTGCGCACTACGCCGGCGTTTTGCATCGGAGCACTGACTCCCATCATGTTGGGAACGGGAAGTTGCAGTAATATGTCCCGTGTTTCCTTGCGGAACCAGTCTGCGCCCAAGGTCAGTTTATTACTCCAAAAAGCGGCGTCCACACCTACGTTCCATTGGTCTGTTTTTTCCCACGTAATGTCTTGGTTGGCCATCGGGCTGGAAATGGAGATACCTGGAGTCAAAGTGTTTCCGAAACTGTAGTCATAACCGAATAGATAGGTGTTCTGGTACGGATAATAGTTGGAACTGTTGTCTGAGTTTACGGTTTCCTGATTACCCAGCAATCCCCATGATGCACGTAGTTTCAAATTATCCACCCAATCAACTTTGAAGAACTCTTCTTCTGAGATTCTCCATCCGATGGAGAAAGAGGGAAATGCGCCGAAGCGGTTGTTCTTAGGGAAGCGTGAAGTACCGTCATAACGCAGGTTGGCTTCCAGTAGATAACGGTTATCGTATGAATAATTCACGCGTCCGAAAACTGAGCGAAGAGCGTATTCTATTTCTGTACCGTATGTTGTCTGTCCCGTCACTTCGCCGGCGTTGATCTGGTCCAGCGAATTGGAGTTGGGCAGGTTCTTACGGTAAGCTTGCAGGTAGCGTGTCTGTTTATAAATTTGTGAATAACCCAGTAAAGCTCCTACAGTGTGTTTACCGAAGGTTTTGTTATAGTCCAGATAAGCTTGCAGGTTTAGTTCCATACTTTTGATATCATACTCTGTGATGGAGTTGGTGGTTTTCTTTACCGGAGTGTCTGAACCTGCTTGATAGAATGTCATGGTATTGACGTGGGTGGGATTGTCGGTCAGGTTGAAAGTCGAAGCGCAATCCCTCTCAGTTTCAGTCCGTCTATAATGTCTAGTTCCATTCCTACGTTACCTTGGAAATTGCTGTTTGTTTCTTTGTAGGTTCCTCCTTCACGTGCATAGGCTACGGAGTTGTGCTCGTTTTTGAACAAAGCATAGTTGCCGTTGCTCAGTTGGATGGGAGTAACCGGAGTTTCACGGAAAGCATAGTGCATCAGGTTACTGATACCTGCTGCTGGAGCAGTCATATTACTGCGGTATACTGCCATATTTGTAGTCAATTTCAGACGACTGTTTATCTGAGCGTCAATGTTGGCGCGTACATTGAACTTGTTGTAGTTGGTATTGACTATCAATCCGTCTTTATCGTGATAGTTGAATGCCAGCGAGTAAGTTACTTTGTCTCCACCCCTTTGATACTCAAATGATGGTTGTTGAACAGGCCGTTTTCACTTAGTAGTGTACCCAGCCAGTCGGAATTGGGATAAAAGTCGGGATCACTTCCGTCTTTGAACTTTTGCAAGGCTGTTTCGTCATACGGACCTTTCAAACCGTCATTGGTGTAAGCTTCATTCATCAGCACTGCATAATTGTAAGAATCCAAAAAATTGGGCATACGTGAGGCACTTTGCCAGCCTGCATATCCATCGTAAGATACAATGGCACGTCCTTTGGTTCCCTTTTTGGTTGTGATAAGAATAACACCATTGGCAGCACGTACACCATAAATGGCTGAGGCGGCTGCATCTTTTAATATAGAGATGTTTTCAATATCGTTGGGGGCCACGCTACTCATGGTAGACTCTACTCCATCTACCACAACCATGGCACTGGCATCTCCCATGGTTCCTAGACCACGTACACGCAGTACTCCGGCATCAGCTCCTGGCTGACCGGTATTTTGGATAATGGTGACACCCGGCATTTGTCCTGCCAGCATGTTGGTGACATTGGCACTAGTGCGGTTGACTAGTTTATCGGATGAGATGGTTGCCACAGAACCTGTCAGGTTTACTTTTTTTTGAGTACCGTATCCCACTACTACCACTTCATCTAAAGATTCAGTATCTTCTTTCAAGATAATGGTGTAACTGTTGCTGTTACTTACGGTAATTTGTTGGTCGTTGTAACCGATATACGAAATTTTCAGTTTAGCCCCTACGGATACATTCAACGTGAATTTGCCATCCACATCTGTAATGGTACCGTTGGTGCTTCCCACTTGTACTACATTGGCACCGATTACAGGATCTCCGTTTGCATCTTTTACGATACCCGTAATTTGTTTAACATGCTGTTGTACGATGGCAGTTGACAGCGAAGCCCACAAAGGCATTGGGAAAGCCATTCCGGCAAATAGTGTAAGACATGCGTAAAAAGAGGCTTTTTTCAGAATTACATGTGTCTTTACACAATTTTCCCTTGTTTTTTGGTAGAATTGCATAGATTAATAAGGTTAAATTAGTAAATAGTTTGGTTTAGGGATTTTATTCCCTTTCTATTTCGGTCGCTGCAAATGTATTATTTTATAATAATATAATGCTATCTTTTCTTTTCTTTTTTTTTGTTATTCTTAATAAATTACAAATTATGAAACACTCATGGTGGCGCTTTTAAGAGAGAATGCATGTTATTTTGTACGTTCTTTATAAATGGAATATCGCATATTGCTCAAAAAAACAAATAACATGATTCAGTGGGATAAAGATGTTAAATATCAGTTTCAAGGATCATTTTTCCTAATCGGTTTATGAAAGGCTCTTCCTTTCCCCTCCTTTTTCTTGTTAAGTAGCCATTCACAATAATTTCATCTATTCACAAATCTCCTTATCATCTTTCTCATCCGGATAGTCACTTTCATGTAGCAAAACAAGTAAGTGTACTTACTTCGTCATTTAAGTATACTTACTTGTTTTATGAAATGCACTTACTTTTTGGGACTTCAATATGAGTGAAATTTATGCCGGTATATGTTTTTTATATACTTCAAAGACAAAACGTATTTCATCGTAAGAAGCATATTCGCCTAACTTTTCTTTTATTTCCTTCACTCCTTGTGGCAGAGAGGGGAGTTTCTGGAGATGAGCTGTAATATAATTTATTTTTTCTTGGTCGACTAATTCTTGTAGTTTGATATCTCCAGTCTGGACATAGTGTAAAAGGTGGTTGCTGATGGTACCGGTAGTCAATTCCCGGAATTCAGCGATTTCCTTTACCTTCATCCCTTCTTTAAATAATCTGAAACTGACCTTTTTGGTGTCTTCTTTATTTTTTTTATTTTCCCGGGGGACAAATACGGTTCTTATTTCAGGGCGTTGCAGATTTTGTTCTTTCATATAATTCCGGATAATTTCCAGAAGTTCCAAACCATAATTCTCTACCCCCTTATGTCCGAAATAAGGGACAGCTTCCAATGATTCTGCATCATTAGGCAATAGATTGACCATTCCCAACAGAGCTTTTTGCTGGATAATGACATAGGCCGGCATACCGGTTTCTTTTGCTTTAGTTCCACGCCATTCGGTGATTTTCCGATAAAGTTCTGGGTGGAGTATGTCGTTGGGAACTTCAATTCTCTTCCGTTCCCTGGATGCGCGTTCTCTGGGGGTGCGCTCTTTTCTGTCGTGTGCCGTTGTACCTGAGGAGTTTTCATTATCGGTTCCGCTTAAAAGGATATATGCTTTTTTACGTAGATAGTCGCTGGCGTGAAAACCATTATCTTCTACATATTGTAGCAAGGAAAGTTTCTGTGTCAAAGTGTTTAAGAACTCTTCCAAGGTGTTGTTCGTTTTCTTTCTTAGTTCTTTATTGTCCGTGGGAAGATTAGTCGCTTCAGCCAGTTTATGGAAAGGGCGTAGTTTTTGTTCAAAATAGGCGGCTCCTTTTATGATGCGTATTTGCAGGTTGTTATTCGTATTATAATCAGTAGATTGTGTTACCAGACGTTCATATTGTTTGTGGAAACGATAGGATACATCCACTATTTCAGTAGTGAATATTTGTATCTGCTTTTTATATTCTGCCAGTAACTGAGGGAAGAGTTTGTAGAAATGTTCGTCAATCAGTCGGGCTTGCTCATTGAATGAACGGGCTATCGGTGAGAAATCGAATAGTTCGCTAACGAGATTGAGAAAATAAGTTTGTTGCATGGCACAGAGCAATTCTTCATTGGGGGTATGTGTTTCTATATACTGATTATAATCATCGATTATTGTATCGCTGATAATGGCGTTGACGGAAAGTGGGGAACTGAGAACCATCCCTTCCAATGTTTTGCATCGGCTCAAGGCAACGTATGCCTGTCCGTGGGCGAAAGCGGAGCGGGCGTCATAATGGCGTGTTCAAAAGTCAGTCCTTGGCTTTTATGAATAGTGATGCCCCATGCCAGTTTTACAGGGTATTGCTTGAAGACTCCTTCTTGTTCTTCGGTTATTTCTTTTGTTTCTTCATTTAGCACATATTTGCTGTTTGTCCATTCCTCGGGTTGGACAATGATTTTTTCATTCTTTTCTTTGGTGTGGACGGTAAATCCATCCTCATCTATAGAGGTGATTTCGCCAATCATACCATTATAATAACGTTTTTCCGGTGAGGGGTCATTTTTAACGAACATGATTTGCGCTCCTTTTTTCAGCATCAATGTTTCATCTGTAGGATAAGAATATTCAGGAAAAATTCCGGTGACTTCTGCCTTGTAACTGAAAACCGGTTCTTTGATGAGTGAAAGCTCGTGATCATTAATCTGTTGTGCTTGGTAATTGTGAGTGGTGAGTTGGATATATCCTTTTTCTTTGGCAGGATGGAAATTGGGAATATATCTTTGGTTCAATTCTGCGAGTGTCTGTTCGTCGGCTTTATTCTCCCGGACTTTGTCAGTAGGGAAAGGAAATAGGGATCATTTTGGCGGTAGACTTGTTTTAGCTCGATGGTGGCGTAGGTGGTTTTTTTTAAGGCGAGGCTTCCAAAGAAATAGGAGGTATCATAATAGTGGTTCAGCATATTCCATTCCGTTTCTTTCACTACGGGGGCAAGTTGTTGCAGGTCGCCTATCATTAGCAGTTGTACGCCTCCAAAAGGTTTATACCGGTCCCGGTACCGGCGGAGTACAGAGTCGATGGCATCTAGCAGATCTGCTCTTACCATACTTATTTCATCAATAATCAGCAGATCCATGCTTCGGATGATGTTAATTTTTTCTTTGCTGAACCGGAAATGTTTTTGTTCGGTATTGAACGTGGTATCGGGGATGAAAGGTGCAAATGGCAGTTGGAAAAAGGAGTGGATGGTAACGCCTCCCGCATTGATGGCAGCTATTCCGGTGGGGGCGACTATGACTGTGCGTTTGGGAGATTCTTTCTTCAGATTGCGTAGGAAGGTTGTTTTTCCGGTTCCTGCTTTTCCGGTGAGGAAGAGATGGGTGCCAGTATTCTCTATTATTTGCCAGGCACGCTGTAGTTCTGGGTTATTCATTATTTCCTAATGTTAGTATATTATTTGGTAAAGTTACTGCTTTTATTTAAGGCGGGGAAACTTTGGAGGAATATTTTCTTTGTTTGGTGGATTGCTATCGTTGTTGGAGGCATAAAATTTGAGGCAGCTTTCATTTGCTTTTAAAAGTAAAAATGTATATTTGTACCATTATTCTCCTTTTATTTAATACGGTTTGATAGGCAATGAGCATTGATTTGAATGCATTTAATAAATTCTTTATAGACTACCAGCAACGTTTTGTCCACTTTGCCTGTACCTATGTGCATGATGAAGCTGTTGCCGAAGATTTTGTTGTGGAATCAATGATGTACTATTGGGAGAACAAAGATCGTTTGTCTGCTGATACTAATATTCCGGCTTATGTCTTGACCACGATAAAGCATAAGTGTATTGACTATTTGCGCCATCAACAAGTCTATCAGGATGCTTCTGACGAAATAGCCCGAATCTATGCATGGGAATTGTCGGGCAGAATCATGACTTTGGAAGATTTCGAGCCCTATGAGGTTTTTACAAAGGAAATACAGGAGATTGTTGATAGGACACTGGATGCTTTGCCCGAACAGACTCGGAAAATCTTTGTGATGAGCCGTAATGAAAATAAATCCCATAAAGAAATAGCAGAACTATTGGATATTACAACCAAGGGAGTGGAATTTCATATATCGAAAGCTACCAGGACGTTACGTCTTGCATTGAAGGATTATCTGCCGGTATCCTTACTTTTTTTCTATTTGCATTAAAAAAAACAGTTTTTCACTAGGGAATGTTCTTTCCCATCCGCTATTACTATAAATACGTAAAACAAAAGTGTTTATGGATAAGGATTTGTTATACCGTTTTTTTGAAGGTCATGCTTCTTTGGAAGATATGAAAGTGGTTAAAGAATGGGCCGGTGCTTCTGAGGAGAATGCCGGGCTGTTGCGTAGGGAACGCAAACTGTTTAATGCTATGATTCTTGCAGGTCATTCCCGACGGACTGATATACAGAGAATGAGGACCAGGAGGAACTATTTTATCAGGGAATTCCTGAAAATAGCTTCTGTAATAGTGATAACGGTGAGTGTGACGGTTGTATTATTTTCAATAGGTAAAGATAATGGAGGTATGTATTTAGCGATGCAGACCATTACCGTACCGGCCGGCCAGCGTGTTAACCTCGATTTGCCCGATGGGTCAAACGTTTGGCTGAACGCCGGAACTACAATGCAATATCCTGTTTCTTTTATGACAGACAAACGGGAGGTGATATTAGATGGAGAGGCTTACTTTGAGGTGGCTCATAATGAAAAGAGTCCGTTTGTGGTACATACAAGTACATTGGATGTAGAAGTATTGGGAACAAAATTCAATGTGGAAGCTTATTCAGCACGAAAAATATTCGAAACGTCTTTGATGGAAGGCAGAGTAAAGGTAAAATTACCTCACGATGAAAAGAATTCCGTCATCTTGGCACCCAATCAGAAAACGACTTTGATAGACGGCCGATTGGTGGTGAGTAAAATTGATGATTATAATGTATATCGTTGGAAAGAGGGGTTATATTGTTTCAGAAATAAACCTTTTGCTGATATTATAAAAGACTTGGAGAAATATTATGATTTGAAAATACAGATGGATAAAAAGGAAATAGCAAAGGTTGCATTAACTGGGAAATTTAGGATTTCTGATGGATTGGACTATGCGCTGCGTGTCCTGCAAAACGATGTAGCCTTTATTTATCAAAGAAATCGGGATAATGACGTCATTCATATAAAGTAAGAAATGTATTAACCTTCTAAAATGGAAAATCAGCCTATGAAGCAATCCTAATGAAAAACAACTAAAGAGCCGATGGGTGTTTGCACCACCCACCGACCCGACTAACACAATTATTTTTAATAAATCGTATTAATAACCATTTGCAAAGATATGAAAAACATTCCTTTGCCGGATCTTTATTATCTTGAAAATCCGGATTTAAAACAATTATTTAGAATTATGCGAATATCAATATTCTTATTGTTCTTCTGCCTGTTCAGCCTGATGGCCGAAAATAGTCACTCACAGAATGCGAGGGTAACTATCAATAGAAGCGATGCCCCGTTGGAATCTATATTGAATGAGATAGAGTCTCAAACGGACTATCTTTTTATATACAAGGAAGATGTGAACGTAAAGATGCGTAAAAGCATTCATGTAAGCAGCAAGCCGGTAGCGGAAGTCTTATCGATTTTACTTGCAGAGTCATCTGTTGCATACAAGATGGCGGGAAATCATATTATTCTTACCCGGAATGCTGCATTGGCGGCACAGCAGCAAAAATTGGGAATAGCTGGTACTGTAACTGATGCATCCGGAGAAGTTTTAATAGGTGTTTCGGTATTGATAAAAGGATCGGGTCAAGGTACCGTAACAGATCTTGATGGTAATTTCTCTTTGGCAGCGAATATGGGTGATATACTTCAATTCAGCTATACAGGATATATTCCGCAAGAAATCAAACTGAAAGACAATCATTCATTGAGCATTGTCTTGAAAGAAGATGTGAAGTCGCTGGATGAAGTAGTAGTGGTAGCTTATGGCACCCAGACCAAACGAGCTGTTACTGGTGCTATGGAAACATTGGATTTTGATAAACTTTCTGATGTTCCTGTAGCGCAGTTTACCCAAAAGATGCAAGGACAAATTGCAGGTGTACAAGTGAATCAGGGAACGGGAGTACCAGGACAAGGAATGAACGTCCGTATTCGTGGAGCTGCATCACTTTCTACAGGATCAAATCCTCTTTATGTAGTGGATGGATTTCCTATTGTGGGTGATATCAATGATATTAATCCGAATGAGATAGAGTCAATGACTATACTTAAAGATGCAGCTGCAACTTCTTTGTATGGTTCCCGTGCAGCTTTTGGTGTAGTACTTATTCAAACTAAAGGTGCGAAAGCTGGAAAGACGAATATTAGCTTCAATGCATATATGGGAGTTCAGAATGTGCCTCAAAAAGGCAGACCTGAAATGATGAATGGAACAGAGTGGGCGCAATTCAAGAAAGAGAGCTATGAAGACTTGGGGCAAAGTGTTCCTACCGCTTTTCAGAATCCTTCACAATATGGTAAAGGACATGACTGGTATGATGCTATGCTGCGTAGTGCCATGATACAAGATTATAATGTATCTGTTAGTACAGGGAAAGATAAATTTACAAGCTCTTTTGTACTGGGGTATTTCAATCAGGATGGTGTTTTGTTGAACTCCGATTACCAACGTATTTCAGCAAGGGCTAACTCTACTTACCGGATTTCCGACAATTTGAAGCTAGCTTTCAATCTGGCTCCGACTTATAGTTTTGAAAACCGACCGTCATCAGATGGAGCATTCTTTAGTGGGGGAGGTTTACTTGCTAACGCTACATTGACTCCTCCTATTCTTGACTATCGAAACGAAGATGGAACCTATCCCGTAGTAGTGACAACACCCGGTGTCACTGCCTTTGAGACCCCGAATTGGGTGCGTTCCATACAAGATATCGTCAACAAGCGGGAAGCGAAAAGATTGCTTGCAAATGCGAGTCTGCAATATGAACCACTTAAAGGTCTTGTCTTGAAGACGAGTCTGAATGGAGATATAGGTTCTAATTATCAGCACAATTTCCAACCTTCTACTGCCGGACGGGCATTTGCAGCTGCACCAAGTGCCATTGCAGCTAATCTTTACGAAGCGAATAACCGATATTGGTCTTGGTTGTCCGAAACCACTGCTAATTATTCAAAAGAAATAGGTAATCATACGTTTGAACTGTTGCTTGGATATACTACACAAAGATTTCGTAGTGACTATAGTGCCATAAGTGGTTCGAACTTTTCGGACGATAGAATACAGACTATTGATGCGGCATTGGTGAAGAACAATCCGACTATGGATATTCAAGAGTGGAGTATGATTTCATATTTAAGTCGTGTCAATTACAGTTATAAAGGTAAATATCTGATTGGAGCAAGTATTCGTAGGGATGGTTCATCCCGTTTCGGAAGTAATAATAAGTGGGGTAACTTTCCATCGGTATCTTTAGGATGGATTGTGAGTGATGAGGCTTTTATGGGCAAACTTAAGAGTGTGTCTTTGCTGAAAGTACGTGGAAGTTATGGTATGATAGGGAATAACAATATAGGAAATTATACTCATTACAATACGGTAAGTGGTAACACGAATGCTGTGTTTGGTAGTACTGTCGCAAGCGGAAGTGCTGTTACGAATCTTGGAAACGATGATCTGGGATGGGAAAAAACTCGCCAATTGGACTTTGGAGTCGATCTTGGTTTCTTCAATAATCGTATTACTTTTACATATGACTACTATAACAAGATAACATCCAATATGCTTTATTCACTACCTGTACCCGAAGAATCAGGTTTCTCTACACTGATAGGGAATGTTGGTAAACTTAAATTCTGGGGACATGAGTTTAGTATTAATTCCCATAATATTGTAGGAACATTTAATTGGAGCACGAATTTCAATATTTCTTTCAGTGATAACCGTGTGCTGGCATTAAGTGATTTGAGTAATCAGTTGGTGGCTTATTCGGGCATTGTAAGTACGATTTCACGTGTAGGAGGGCGTATCGGGCAATTCTATGGAATGGTTCAGGATGGAATTTATGTAAACCAGTCAGATTATGACCAGTCGCCTAAAGCTGTGGATTCCCAAGTAGGTACTATCAAATTCCACGATGTTAATGACGATAAACAAATTACTTATGGCGATGATGAAAGTGGTGATAAGGCGGAAATCGGTAATCCTCTTCCTAAATTCACATTTGGTTTAACGAACAATTTTGAATACAAAAATTTTGATCTGACTATAGTTGCCACAGGCACTTACGGAAATAAGATTGCCGCTGCTGTAGAGCAAGGTATGGCCAACCTTGACGGCCCTTTTAATGTAATGAAAGAGGTGAAGGACCGGTGGCGCTCCCCTGACAATCCCGGTGCCGGACTTTATGGTAAGACTACTAGTGGGACTTCACGTGAAAGGGATATCTTTCATTCCCGTTTTGTATACGATGGAAGTAACCTGACCATTAAGAACATTACATTAGGATATACCTTGCCAGCTAATCTCATTAAGTTTGTCAGCAGACTGCGTGTGTACGCCAGTGTCCAGCAGGCATTTGTATTCAGCAAGTACAAATATGGAAATCCCGAAGTGGGTGTGGACTTTAATGGCAACTCACCGGGAGCATTATTGCAAGGTATAGATTATTCTACATATCCCGTACCAAGGACATTCACTTTTGGCTTGAATATAAACTTTTAACTTTTAAAATTGAATACCATTATGAAGAATCATAAATATATGTTGGCGATGTTGCTGTCATCTAGCCTATTGGTAGGATGTCAGGGCGATTTCTTGAATTTACCATCTGAGACATCTTTGAGTACTGCTGTTTATTACAAATCACAAAGTGACTTTGAGCAGGCAATCAATGGTGCTTATGCTCCTTTACGCGATTTGTATAACGGGACGTATGGAGCATGGGCGATGGGCGAAATGCGCAGTGATAATACCACTTATAAATATAACCCCAATGACCGGGGAACGATAGAGGCTGAGTTCGTGAAAAACTTTTTGGACGATGCGACGAATGGAGTGCCACGTTCCAAATACGTGATTGACTATCGTATTATTTCACGGGTTAATCATCTGTTGGAACCGATAGATGCCGTCAGTTTTGATCAGAAGATAAAAGATAATATTAAGGTCAGGCCTACTTTCTTCGGGCATTGGCTTATTTCGATCTTGTACAGTATTTCGGTAGTGTACCCATACACTTGAAACCGGCCAAGACACAAGCTGATACTTCACAGCCATTGGCAAGTGTGGAAGATGTGTATAAACAGATCATTGCAGATGCCGGTCAGGCCGTTTCTCTTTTGCCATCCAAAGCGGATCAAGAGCCTGGTAGGGCAACGAGGGAGCGGCAAACACTCTTTTGGGTAATGTATATATAGTGCAGAAACGATGGGCGGAAGCCGAACAGGTATTAAAAGAAGTAACGGGTTATGAGTTGATGCCACGCTATGCGGATGTTTTTGAACTTGCTAATAAGAATGGTCCGGAATCCATTTTCGAGATTCAATTTAAGGATGGTAATGAAGGATTGCATAGCTCCTTCTTTTATACCTTCTTGGTGCAGCCGATAACAGCCGAAGAGACAACAGCTATTACGGGTATTCCTGAGGTAGCACGTACAATAGAAGGTTATAATATACCTACGCCTGATATTATGGAAGCTTATGAACCAGGAGATGTGCGTAAAGATGTTTCCGTGGGCTTTGTTACCGCCCATGGTATCTCTTATCCTTATATCAAGAAATATTGCCATGCTCATACACAAAGTGGGAAAACCGGTGATAACTGGCCGGTTTACCGCTATGCTGAGGTCTTGCTTTTTATTGCTGAAGCTTTGAATGAGCAAGGCAAGACGGAGGAGGCATTAGTATATTTGAATAGAGTAAGATCAAGAGCGTTGTTGCCTGTAAGCAGTGCTTCGACTCAATCAGATGTACGCGAGGCTATTATTAAGGAACGGCGTGTGGAACTAGCTTTTGAGAACAAACGTTGGCTTGACCTTGTACGTACCGGAAGTGCAGAACAGGTTATGAAATCTTATGGAGAGCGGGTAAAAGCTAATCCTTCGGCTTATTATTTTCCCGAGGGATTTTCGGTGGCTCCTACTGCTTTTACTGATATCCGTATTTTGTTTCCATTGCCCGCATCAGAGGCTGCGCTTAGCCCTTATTTTTAAGGTTTAGGGTATATTGTAACTTGGCGGAATGATATTGAATAATTCTAGTCTTGGTAAAAATGTCGTTCCGTAAAGTCTTTATTCATAAATATATGTCAATAACTTAATCAATATAAACTAGTATATATGAAGAATTGTAAACTTCTTGTTTTGCTTCTTTCTGTTTGTATTGCTTGCCATGCAACGTTGCAATCTGGTAATGCTCATTTCATAGTCAAGAATTTAAAGACCGAATATGCTGTTACACCTCTAGGTCTTGATGTTGAACTTCCCCGTTTTAGTTGGCAGATGGAATCCCTAGGTGCTGAACGCGGTCTGCAGCAGACAGCCTATCAAATTATCGTTTCAGATGAAAAAGGAAACATTGTGTGGGATAGTGGAAAAACACAAAATGGATTCTCTTTAAATGTAGTGTATAATGGCACTTCTCTGCAACCCTCTACTCGTTATTCATGGACTGTAACGGTTTGGAATCAAAGAGGCGAACAAATGTCGGAAACTTCTTGGTTTGAAACAGGATTAATGAGTTGTGATTCCACTTATCAAGGTTGGAAGGATGCCAAATGGATTGGAGGCAGTGATCAGGATATGGTTTTGTATTCGCATTATCTTCCGGTTTTCAGATTGGAATATACAATTCAATTAAATGAAATATTAAAAAGTACTTGTGCAGGTCTTGTTTATGGAGCTAATGATGCACGTCTGATGGACAAAAATAAGAACTTGTATCATTTGGAAAACGGGAAGAATGAATCTTACATCAAAGTGGAATTGGATATTGCTCCAATATCCATGAAAAAAGAAGCGATATTGAATGTCTATCGGGTGGGCTACCATCCTAATGACAAGCCGGACATGCCTTTTGCTAGTTTCTCCATTCCTAAGAATCTGATTCATAAAGACAATATGTATGGTTGTCATACGATAACATTAAGTTCTGATTTAGGTTTCACTAAGTTCTATATTGATAATGTAGAAAAGGAGATTGGCGTTGTCAATCTAAATCCGTTGGGGAGAGGAGGTGATTTCATTGCTTTTCCGGTAGTCGGTGATATGGGCTTTATTGTCCCGGCTGAACAGGCTGTTTCTTTTTCAAAAGTGAAAATCATGAATTTTAGAAGTCCTCAAAATGTAATAACGACGGTGAAGGATGAAGCGTATCAGATCTTTGGTGGAACGAATGGTGCTTTAGAAATTTTCACTCCGAAAGGAAAATCATCTCCTATGCTCCGTACAGTTTTTACTTCTCCATATGCTGGGGTGGTAAAAGCGCGTCTATATGTTACGGCACGCGGAATTTATGAAATTTATATAAATGGACAGCGTGTTGGAGAGGATTATTTCAATCCTGGAGTTACTCAATATAATAAAACTCATTTATATCAGACCTTTGATGTTACAGACTATGTACAAATAGGTCAGAATGCTATCGGAGCTTTCCTTGCAGAAGGTTGGTGGAGTGGAGGTGCTACATTTACTGGAGAAAATTGGAATTTCTTCGGCGATCGGCAATCTTTATTGGCTAAATTAGTTATCACCTATAAAGATGGGCATGAAAAAGTGATTGTTACGGATCCTTCTACTTGGCAGTATTGTAATAATGGTCCTGTTCTGTATGGCAGTCTCTTTCAAGGAGAAGTTTATGATGCTCTGAAAGACTCGGAAATGGAAGGGTGGAATACAGCTTTATACACTCCAAACGAAAGTTGGAAACCAGCTGTTGAAGTAGCTTTGAACGGACATATAAGTACATCAGGAAATCCAAATATGCCTTGGGTGGATGATTATTCTAATTATAAACTGGTAGGGCAGTTCGGGCAAACAGTAAAGGCGGTCAATGAGCTGACTGCAATCTCTGTAGAAGAAGTCCGTCCAAAAGTCTTTGTATATGATATGGGACAAAATATGGTAGGTGTACCTCAAATCCAACTTTCAGGAATGAAACCAGGAACAAAAATCTGTCTGCGTTATGCCGAAGTAAAGTATCCTGATTTGCCCGAATATGAAGGAAGTATTGGTATGATTATGCTTGAAAATATCCGTGCCGCCATGGCTCAAGATATCTATATAACGAGAGGCGGTCGGGAAACTATTCATCCGCGTTTTACTTACCACGGTTATCGTTTTGTGGAGATAACCGGTATAGATGCTCCTTTGGCGACAGAAGCGGTGAAAGGAATAGTGCTTAGTTCCATCCATAACTTTGCCTCTTCCTACGAAACATCCAATACATTGGTTAATAAATTGTGGAAAAATATTACGTGGTCTTCTTCCGGTAACTTCTTGTCTATTCCCACAGATTGTCCTCAACGCAACGAGCGTTTGGGATGGGCGGGAGATATTTCTGTCTTCTCTCGTACAGCG
>ERZ859937.302-NODE-302-length-22645-cov-2.015095_pt1 | contig 22645 bp, 21 predicted proteins | sample MGYA00509985_ERZ859937 | MGnify/ENA primary metagenome ERZ859937 (study PRJEB30046, sample SAMN00715169) | human gut metagenome | study: EMG produced TPA metagenomics assembly of the A metagenome-wide association study of gut microbiota in type 2... | reverse complement strand
CGAAAGCCTCCTTCACGTATTTCTGTTCCAAACCAGCCTCACTCATGTGGGCAAGACACAAGTAAATTGTTTTTCTTTCCATAATTGAAAAATTATTTATTATTTGTATGTTTTAAACAATACTGATTTTTCAAAAATACACAGTGGTGCGACATGGAAATCATAGTCCATATCGCATATATAAAAATCAGAAAAAACAAATAGGAAGTTCCCCACCGCAGTATCGCTCTGCGCCATGCCGCCACTCGGGAGAGGATTGTATTACATTAACTAACAATTTACGAGTTTTAAAAACATGTCAGCTACATGCAAAACTCAAAATATCAGCATAAGATAGAACGTAAATCGTTCTCTACTTTTTCTAATTGCCAATAGCTATCATCAACAAGAAGTTCTGATTGCAATACTTCTTTCGTAAAGCGCACCTTACTACCATGACATAAAATCAGACCCATACTCCGAAGCATATTAAACAAATTATGTCCTCTAACATGTAGATAGACATTATCTTCGGTTATACCTAAAAGTTTCATTCTATTTATTGTTGGCGTAAGGTCCTCACTTCGCATCATTGGAAAGGTTGTTTCTATCTTACATTTAATATACTCAAGCAACCCTTCCCCATTATTATCTAACCATTCATGTCGTATCTGAGAAGGCAAACAACCAAACACTTTCTTTACCGTTACAAAAGTGTCTTTGTCATCTTTACATTTATTATATATAAGATAAATAAACGGCACATACAACAATTTAGATAGCTTACCTATAAAACAGTTAAAATCAAACGGAACAGCTTTACCCTCAACAGCCATAGCCTTCTCAAAACGTTTCTGCAAGCCATTCGCTTCACAATAATGGTTTTCCCAAGAATAGGTGTAGGTCTGAGCAACAAAATGTTCGCTATCCAAGTCTGACTCTTGTAAAGGATATCTTATATCGCTATCAACAGCAATAAAAAAGTATTTTGACAAATAGCCACGATATTTCAGACATTGTTCACACCCCGTCGTCTGTTTCTCTTTCTTGCTTCTACTACCTGAAACATAATAATACTCACCAGGAGCAACACGCTGAAGCAACAAGTTCCAAAACTGCTTATCCTCAGCATCTTCCAAATGAACACTTGCTACACATCCTGTTAGCAACGGTACATTTGCATAATATTTTGCCTGTTTTTCATAGATATTCTCCATAACGCCTACACGCTATAAGTAATTTTATCCATATACACAATTTTATCCCCCCAGCCATCAGCAAAGATACCTGGTGAATGGGTAGTAAGGACAAACTGAGCATTAGGATTTAATTGAGTCATCATCTCAATTAATTTGTATTGCCAATCAATATGAAGAGATATCTCTGGTTCATCAAGAAATACGACATACTTCTGATTTTTCTCAAGCAACACTGTCAACAAAATAATCAGCAATTGTTTTTCACCTGCCGACAATGCATAGCTATCAATCGTATTACCATTCTCAAATCTGAACATCAATTTTCCTTGATCAGGCACTATCTCCTTTTCTGTCTTTGCAAACGATTCGTTAACAAAGCGCAGCATCAAGTCTTTCTGACAATTTATTCTGCTCAATTCTTCTTTAGAGATACTACCTTCTTTATTAATAATATCTGTCATCTGCTTGGCAAGATCAGATAGATAAAATGAGTATTCGCTCTGCAATTTATCCAAAATATTGTCAAGCAACGTATGCTTATCATCCTCGGTTTTAACCTTAATATCAAACGTAGATATAAAATCGGTCTTTATCAGTTTCTTAAACTCCTCTTCTGTACTAGCCTTTTCATTATGCGAATAGCCATATTGCTCTATTCCAATGACAACATTTTGAATTTGGTCAGTAGAAAACTTCTTTTGAATTTTTTCTACCGCTTCGGCAATAGAAGACTCCGTTTTCGCCTTCTCTTGAAAATCAGCAAATGATCCTTCGAAAGAACGATATGCTAACATTTGCTCTTTCTCGTCAAAATGAATTTGAGCATTCTTTATATTATAAACGCCATGCAAGTTTTTACTCTGCAACATATAATACAGAATATATAGCAGTGTTGATTTAAAAGAGCCATTGTTACCAACAAGGATATTCACGTTCTCATCCAGTTTCCCTTCAAAAGTAAACTGATCATGTAACCCTTCTATTTTGAATCTATCTATTCTCATATTATCTTGTGATAGTAATTTAACAAAAACCTTCATCTCTTATATTATGTAAAAGACGCTACAAGGCATTATATCTCAATTACAAAATTACTTTTAATTTCTGGTTTCTGCAAATTTTCCTACCAAATCCTTTGATAATATGTAAAATGAATATAAGAATTCAAGTATACCATTCTTTCTCTCTCGTAGCAGGTAGTGGTTTCGCTCCACAGGCCTAAACCTATTCAATCATACCTGCTTTAGCTTTATTCTTATTTTATCTCCATAAGATAGCTCATTTTTGAGAACAAACGGACGCATTCATGCAACAACTGTGATTACTTATATTATCTTTTCAGTTTGAAAAGCTGCAATCGTATTTGTTTCAGTGGGTGTATTGGTAAATAAGTAGCCCTTTGCAATATCCATTGCCTTATACTGTTTCTACACACCTATTAGTTTCAGAAAGTTCTCCCAACAATTAATGTTATAGGAATTCAAGAGTTCATCTACCGTTTTCAAACTATCCAAATGAGAAATTCTTGTTGATGTAAAAGGACTATCTGTTTCCAATAATAACTTATCATTCGGGATACACTCCAGCATTTGTGCAAATTTCTTTGTTCTTGTCATTGATAAGTTTACAGAGAAATAATAACCTCTTTCACATGCTATTTTCAGAGTTCGAATTGTACCAGAATACCAATGAAGTATAGGAGTAAATTTGAAGTCAGTACCAATAATGTCTATCACTTCTTTTTCGGCTCCTCTCGAATGAATCGAAATTATCTTGTTGCTATCCTTCTTACATCTTGCTATCAACTCTGAAAAGAACCCAATCTGTTCTTTTGTATGTGACTTATCCGTAAAATCCAATCCAACTTCTCCTATGTATCTCGCCTCTGCTAAATGCTTCCACATCAATGGTATTTTATTTGGATACTCATGTACCAACTCTGGGTGAAATCCTAATGCTATACGTATATATTTTTGTCCATACAATGGAACCTCTTTCTGATATAAATCGGGGAGATTGGTCATTGCTATGGTGTATATACCGTTTTTTGTAATGGTTTCTATAGCTTTAGGCTTGTCTTTTTGCAAATCTAAATGGAAATGTGTATCATACAGATGTTTCGTCATAGTGTATCAATGAATTCTTTTAGTTCGGCTAAACCTCTTTGATACAAATCTGCAAAATCCTGACGATGATATGTTATCGGTCCAGATTCTTGAATTGCCCAAATAGGAGTTTTCTTCTGGGTCAACCCCAATTTGTAAGAGCGCAAATTAGTTTCCGCTTCAATATCCTTATATTGTGGGTCACGATAAAACGATTCGTCTTTCAAACCAGCTTTCATTATGGCAGCTCGCCTTATAGTACATGGCAAGCATACGCCACAATGACTTGATTCAGTTTCTTTTTTCCAACGTCCCAAGTCTGGATGCGAGCATGACATCGTTAATGGATAATTGCTTTTCAGAAAATCAAAATCCTTACATTCCAACATCATTTCTCCTTTGGTCTTGAACTGATATGGATTGACAATTGTGATCTTCAAATCCAATGAATTCAATAATTCCTGCAACAATCCCATAAAATACGGATGGGTTGTACGAGTACTCAAGCTTCCCATTCGATGTTCGGTCAAAGGTATATTCATAGAGATAACGCCATTTTCTGGAATATACAACTTCACTGGCTTATTCATACCCGATGCCAATAATATGGCATGAGAGAAAAACAATAAGGAACGCGACCTTGTGGTGTCTTCCTTGCCACTTTTAGGAGCTGCATAAAACTGGTAGAATCGTTTCGGTGAAACTTGAAAGTGTTTTTGCAAGGCATCTAGAACTCTATTTTGATAAACGCTGACACCCTTACCCCCATTGTAATTCCCGACAAATATCGGTTTTACATTGCTGGATAAAAGGTCTATTGCTCCTATAAAGGAGTCAAGACCTCCAGACAACATACAAAATACATCTGTATCAATCTTCTGAGTTGATTTTCTGAAATGGCGTTTACATTTCTTGTATTTATCCTCATCGTCTGTAATACAAATTCTATCCCTAAAATGAAATGTCCAATCATCACCAGTTAAAAAATCAAGCATCCGCTTCAGCAAATCAGAATTTACATTCCATTTACCAACATTTGCAACAGGCATATATACTTCTATGTGCCTCGTCCAACCGTCTGGTTGTAAACTTCTGAGAACAGACCTGTCTACATAGAAAACCATGAGCGAAAGATAGAATAAGTCTAATGCTTCCTTCGTAAATACGTATGGTATACTATACAATTGCTTCGACAATTTCCAAAACGTGTAATTGTACTGATTGTTGTCGTTCAGATTTACGACAGCAGCTCCTTCAACATGAAAAGAGTCAGAATCAAAAAGCTTACATACAAATGTATTCATCATTTGAAATTCTCCATAATTTTATAACATCCTTCGTAGATTGCTTTCACCTTGTTGTCTATATCACGTGGATTGACTCCACTATGCAACATTTTGGGAATAACACTTTTCACGATACCTTCTATCCATGCCTTAGCTTTTTTTTCGAAACGACGAATATCTGTAATGCTATTGTCTTTTTTAAGAATACCTGCTGTTACCTGACTGATGAACTTATTATAGATATAGTTCTTAACTGTACCACAGACAAGTTTCTCCAATAGTGTTTGATTTAACAGATTATCAATTTGCTCAGCTTCCAGGTTTGAGTCTTTCAGAAGTTCTGATATCGTGTCCGTCACTGCCTTATTTACATAGCTGTCCTCTAATGAGTTCGGTATTGGAGCCAGTAAATCTCGTATCTCTATAAATACTTCTTTTGTGGTTTTACCTTCAAAAGAGATTCCTTCTGACTCTAAACGATGTTTAACCTCTGATGGGGTACCCGAAAAGAATGAAATGATTCTTGCTGTGGTTTTCCTTGCTTGAACAGATTGCTTTGCGGCATTTCTATGTCCTCCCAATGCTTTTGTATAGGAAGACATGGCATGTCTCACCGCACGTGAATCACTTCCAACAGACTTTGTAACTCCGCTTTTGGCAGACTGCCATGACACGGAAGGCTTTTCTTGTGGCTGTTCATTGGCTTCTTCGTCTGACGGAGAATTGGAAACATCATTAGAGTCCTTATCATCAGAATAATCGTCTGGCAACAATATCGTTTTCTTTGGTCCTTTATATATACTTGATGTACCCATACTTTTATTTCATTTTCATAAGATTTTCTGTTACCTTCACTGCCTCAGACAAATTGGCATTCTGGTTAATATAATCTTCTATTTCCTCTATATCTTGTGCTGTTGGTAATTTTGATTTCAAATCATTGATTAGAGGTAACATCTCTACTACAAGTTTAGATGCGGGTATTTTCTTTATTTGTTTAACAGCTTGATCACGCATTGATTTGCATGACAAAGTTTCTATAAACGATTTGAATATATCCATATCGATTTCCTCTGTCTTTATCATCTCCTCATATATAGCATCTGTAACCAATGCACATTCTGAGTCGCTTAATGTTCCAAACAATTCCACCGCTTTTCCTCTTTCAGAGTCTGACTTTGACAAAAACGACTTCAAGCATTGCTGTGCATTAGGACTTAGGAGATTATTGATAGCTTGGTTGACTCTTTGCGTACTGCGTGAAAAATAATAATATGGTTTCAAATCCTCTTTACACAATGGAACATCAATTGCCAACCAGTCTTTTACCCATTCATCATCCTTCCATTTACTAAAGACATTATTGTTCTTTACAGATTTATTCGTCTCAAAATCTTCCAAATCCTGTCTGTTATTTGGGTTCACCACTTCTGCATACATCGGTTCTTTGAAATACTCCAACAACATGAGCTTTGATAAGACTTTCTTGTCTAAGTTAACATCCCTTGTCTTCGCCATTTGTACTCTCATATATAGAGTATTGAGGAATCTCTTGCATTGCCTCGGATTTCCGTTCAGCTTGGCAGCAAGAACAGGAGAGATTATATGTGATAATGCAAGTGCATCTTTGATTTTTTCTTCTTTGTCTTTATGCGCACTCACTAATTTTTCTTGACTGATAGGATCATATATATATTCACCCTTAACACATTCTGCAATATTGTTGATTTCGGTTTCAAGCAACAGACATGTGAGGTAACGTTCCAGTTCTAATTCATCAAGTTTGGGTATGGTCACGGGATATTGTATCAGTTTCTCCAAATACTCTTTACTGATGTCAAGCTCATTTCCTGCTATATTCTTATAACGAGATTTTATTGCATAGTCTACCAAACGACTGTCTGCTCCTATGATAAATGATGTTTTCTCAACGAACAAGAACAATCTCATTGCTGCGAAAATGTCCAATATTGTATCTGGGGTACAACGGTCTAACTCATCAACAAATATTACCAGGTGTTCTATCTTTGACTCGTCCAATATCTTTTTAAATTCTTCTTGGAATACCTTTATATCATTACGATTAGATGTTGATTGATTTTTGTTTTCTGTCAATACGTCTTTCAATACATTTCTAATGTCGTCAGCATTGGCGTTGGATAGTTTGTCTTTCAGCGCATTTGTTATGGCATCAATAGTAAGATATGTAATAGACCCAAGTCCTCCTGTTAAGAGAATATCTAAAGCTACAGAACCTCCCTTCATGAGAATTTTCTTTCCGTCTACTTTCTTCAAAAGCTTGGTTATTCTCGTTTTTACTTGGGCAGGTATCGTCTTTTCTGTACGAAGTGCGTCAAGAATAGAACCACAAAATGCAGTTTTTGCATCTTCATATCCTTCAAACAGCCATCCGTTGAATCTAATACAACAAGCATCTTTCTTATGTTCAACCTTTATCTTTTCTTCCACCATCTGCATCAGGCTCGACTTACCGCTGCCCCAATCACCATAAACACCTATAGTTGATGGGGTCAGTTTTGCGTCCATTGCAATACTCTCAACGGCATCTATAAGATAGTCGAAGTTAAGATAGTCAGACTTTGTTTCAGAATCTTTCCACATATTAAAACTGATTCTATTTTTAATTATACACTCTTTATATTTTTTTCAATACATCTTCGGGAACATTAGTACCGAGAAACGAATTCAAAGCCTTATATAGATTCTCATTATTATCCACCGCTTTCTTCATTATTTCATATGCTTTTAATGCAAGTATCATAGGGGAATCCGAACATCCCGTACATTGCATAGCAACATACTCAGCAACCTTTTTAAAGTATTCTTGTTCCATTTTTCTTTATTATGCTAATAATTCTATACAAGAAGTCTACTATTTGTATGTAGTATGTAGCAGGTAGTGGTTTCGCTCCACAGGCATACGCCTATTCTTTCATACCTGCTTTACCTTATATTCTATACATAAAAAAGAAGAGGACTCCCTATAAAACTATCAGAAAGGTCTCAAAGAGAGTCCTTTTCGGTGACTACAATTCAAACTTATGCTTAGGATCATCAAATATCTCCTCACTATCCAAGATGATAGGCTCTACGTCCACATCACGCAGGAATACATAAGGCTTGTCGTATGGTAATAAGGAGCACGCTCCACACGGTCGCAATTGCCATCTTCCAAAATCTTGATGGTATCCTCAATCAGGTCGAAACCTACGTGTGCCATCACACCAGCATAAGCCATGTGGCGGATATTCACCTCTGTCACCTTCATGTTGCCCTCGCTATCCTCCTTCAAGTCGAATGAAAGGATGCCATGAGCTGTAACATTAAGCTTCTTCTCAAGATACTTAATGCAACGGTCGCAGAACTCGTTGATACGGTCTTCGTTCAAGAAACGGCCAAAGTGTGTGTTACCAGTTACGCGAGAAGGAGCTGTGCTTGCCATAACATACTCTGCACATTCCAGGGCAGCACCCTTTACATACTCGCCATTATAATAGAGCATCTCATTAGCCAAGTGTCTGCCAGTAAGAAACTCGCTTACTGTGAACTCTGGGATAAAGCTATTGATAAAGAGCCAGCTCTTATAGCTGCTCAAGTCATTAAGCTTCAGCGAACCGAGTCCACCAGTACCATTAGTGGCACGAATCCAGCAAGGGAAACCTATTTCCTTCTCCACCTCTTCAAACTTAGGATTGGCCTGAGTCACCTTGATAGTCTTAGGAATAAACTCTGTACCCTCCAAAGCTTCAGCCATGATAGCTTTGTCCTTTAGCGACAAACTAAGAAGTTTGCAACCCATGAAAGTTGGACAAGGGAACTTTCCGTGCTTGTCGTAATAGTCGCCCCATTCCACAATCTCGCTTTCTGGCTGAACGAAAGCATAGTCGATGTTCTTCTCCTTCACCAACTTCTCAATCCATGGGAAGTATTCAGGAGTGTTGCAACGAGGGCAAATGTAATACTCATCCACCAATCCCTTCATGAAGAAGCCCATAGCTTTCTTCTCAATGTCGCAACCGATAATCTTGTAGTCGGGATGATTTTCACGAATGATAGTGGTGATAGAACGAGGAGTCAAACCACCGATACCTGTTACCAAAATTGTTTTCATTTTATAAAAATTTATGTTTATTCGAAATGTTTCATTATGATATTGTAGCCGTTTTCTACAGCCCAATTATTTTTAAGAAATTTCCAGCCTTTTTCACCCATAACTTCCCTATCCGCATTGATAAAATCATCAATAGCCTTGGCAAATCCCTTCACATCATTACTTTCACAGCAGAATCCAAAACCATTATCTCGTGCAATGGCACCTATATCTGTATTTGCATCTGTTGCTGCCAACACAGGATTTCCAGATGCCAAATAATTAAGAATACGCGATGGAAAATTAGGAATAGTAAAACGATGGTCCAAGAACATCATGCCTACATCACATTGGTCGGAAATCAACTGATATTCATCCTTAGGCATATAATTTAGCAACTTTACATTTGTAGGCTTTTCACTATCAACAAAAGCTTTAAGTTTACCAAATTCTGAACCATCACCTATAATTATAAAATAGGCTTTAGAATTATTCTTTGTGTATCTTAAGCAATCAATTAAAAAACTGATACCTTGTGGCTTTCCTAGATTTCCTCCATAAATAAAAATGACGGCATCTTCTGGAATTTCATATTTCTTCTTCAGTTCAGAGCTATCACGTTTGAATGTAGGAATCTTTGTTGGTATCGAAAGACAGTTAGGACAGACTTCAACTTTTTTCTTGTTTATCTCTGGATTATGTTGCAACAAATACTCAACATTAGCAGGGCTCATACAACCAATTGTGTCCGATATACTGTAAAAGAAACGCTCTTTCTTACGGAACATCTTATATATAATTCCCTTCAATCCTGTTTTCTGCATCATCCCAAGATCAACAGCATTTTGTGGAAAAATATCCTTCAGCATCAAATACGTCTTTGCGCCGTAATACTTCTTTGCCCAAGCAATGGTATTGGCGAGAGTTATAGGAGGTGTAGGATATAGAATTAAGTCAAACTTTTCGTTCTTATAATATTTCTTTAATGCTCTCTTGAAATAATAATCAACAGACAATGTTGCAAATCCCTTTTTGATGATATTGGTTGTGCCCGTAATATTGTCTGTCTTTATTCGAAGTACAGTCATACCGTTCCAATTTTGAACTCCGTCAGGCTCAATACTTCTACTATCGTTAGAACACGCTACAAAAACTTCATGACCATTTCTTACGAAAACCTCCAATAATTCTTCATAGAAATTTGTGTGCTTTCTGTCACTAAACACAAGTGATAAAAACAATACTTTCATATCGTTAACACTTTATTTGATAGTAATATAATACCCTGCTCTATCAGCACTTTTCAAGACAGGCTTATTGCTGATAGGCTTTATTTCACTAACACGCCAAATGGTATCAGGCTCTTCTCGTTTTACACGCTCAAACTCATCAAAATCAGCCTGTGTCATAATATAGTGGTTCTCAGCCAACTTTGGTTCGCGGATTTTTGTAAAATCGGGAGCCTTACCTTGGCAGATATTGATAACCATACCCATAAAGTCATAACCACTTGAAAGTGGAGTAAGGTCTGTACCTATGCAATCACCACCCATACGGGTTGCAATCTCCATAAAATAGATTTTACCATCTTTCGTTATACGAAATTCTGGATGGATAGCACCGTACTCAATCTTCATAGCTGCAAATGCCTTGTAGAGAGTCTGTTCTATCTTCTCAAACATCCCTGGAGCTAAAGGAGCAGGCTGACGGTGTCCTGTTTCCACAAAATGAGGAGCACCCGTTGTGTGCTTTTCAGTTACAGCCAACAGCTTATACTTTCCCTCATAGGCAATGCTCTCACCACTATACTCAGGTCCTTCGATAAATTCCTCGAGTATAACCTCCTTCTTCTTCGACCATTCCAAAGCGTAATCCAAAGCCTCTTTCAAGCCCTCTTGATTCTCAATCTTGAATACACCACGGCTTGAACTCAAATCCACAGGTTTACAGATTAACGGATAAGTGAAATCGGTCGTAGCAGCGTAGATTTTCTCAATGCTCATCTTATCAGTCACAAGCATAAAGTTAGGGCTATCCACTCCACCATCCTTCATAGCCTTGCGCATCAGATACTTATCTGTTGAGATTTTCTCTGTCCACTCGCTGTTGCAAGGGATGCCTCTGCGACGAAGCAAGTAGTTCATTGTATGCAGTACAAGTTCTGAACAAATACTAACGATGCCACAAGGGTTCAGTTTCTCTACCTCTCCCCACATCTTCTCATAGTCGCACACATCTACGGCATGGAAGTAGTCGGCCGTTTTCTCGCCAATCTCTCCACGTTGAAGTCCATACACATGAGTTTCATAGCCAAGTTCTTTAGCTCGCAATATTACAGGATTCTGATACTCATTGGTACCAAGAATCATAAGTCTCTTATTTTCCATTGTTTTTATTTTTTGTTAAAGTGTGGTACATTCTTCATTCCATATTTTTTTGCAATATCTTCAACATACTTTACCTTTTCAGGCTGTTGAAGTTCTCTTACTATATGCAGTCCTCCTTCTTCCGTTACCGAAGGAATACCTATATCATCCTGTCCTGCTACTTTGAAAAAGGTACGCCACAATATCTTAATATCATTAACAAACGACATTTTCTTCACATACTTCACGTCGTATGCGAAGCGGTCATTCCATCGGCATAGTGCTCTTCCGTTTATCTGTGCCAGTCCAGTTATTCCGCCTCTTACAGTGTGACGCAGATTTTCTTCCTCATAATAATAAGGTAGATAGAACGGATAAAGCGGACGTGGTCCTACAAGGCTCATATCTCCCTTTATTACATTGATAAGCTCTGGCAATTCATCTAAACTTGCATTACGCATAAAGTTGCCGAACTTGGTAAATCTTTCATTGTCGGGAAGCAGATTGCCTTCCTTGTCTCGTGCATCTGTCATTGTGCGAAACTTAAGCATTTTAAACGGCTTCTCATCCTTACCTATTCTTATTTGTGGAAAGAATATAGGAGAGCCCAATTTGCATCTTACCAAGATGCACAGTACCAGAAAAATAGGAGAAATAAGGATAAATCCAACAAGAGTAATGGTAAAATCAATCACTCTCTTAAAAAAATGTTTGTACATTGTTGTTATACTTTTTATTTAGTCTTTAATCGTTTTGATTCTCTTCAGATGGCTCAAAGCTAACGTTGCAAAAATTGATGACAAATTGTCATTATATACTAATTGATGCTTCCATTTGTTTGCCCACCAACGTCTAAGCTTAAAACATACGATGGTAATCAAGCTGCCATTTGGTTTTTTCTCGTCAAACTCTGGACTAAGTATGTCCATCAATATGCGATCTTCCAACTCTTGATTTCTTATGATAGTAGGAAAGTCTTTTTCTGGAAATCCCAAGTAATCCACACAAATAGCGTTGATTTGATTGAAGAAAGTATAAATCCCCATATCTTTCAAGAAACCAATAATGTCATTCCAATCTATCTCTTCGTGATGTGCTTGAATAAAGAACCCCCAGTCAAGTATCTGGCGCAAATTGAGATATTCTCCTGCAAAATGCTGTCCCATGTGGCGCATCAAGAATATGGCATTGAAATCAGCTGAAGGCAGATAAATCTTAGTTCCTTCTATCTCTATTTCCCTGCAATTCTTTTCTGCAAGCAACTTTAATTGGGCTTCTATCTTCGGGGCATCACGATGAGCCTTTGTGTTGATGAAATCGTAATGATTCTCTACTGCTACGCCATTAAAGTTAAAGACGGTATGATGCTCATGACCATCATCTATCTTGATGCCCAACTGCTCTGCTATAAAGGTGTCTGCTTCTTTCCACTTGCCAAAATTGTAAATGTCCAAATCACCTACTGCACGATGATTCGGCATTGGCCAATCCAATGAAAGTCCATAGCCTTTCAGCACCATCATCCCTATACCTTTTCTTGCATATTGTCGAGCCAAGTCAGTCATGGCTCTTTCATGCATGGCATACATCTTCTCAAAAGTCATCACCTGACCAATCCACTGCATCCTCTTCTGTGGTTTGTTCGATATTCCAAGTGACGTGAAAGGCGTATAGTCAGGGTGAATAGAGTGGTAATACTGCAAGCCATCAAGAACAACTACAGGCACCACTTGCGTTGTGGCTATATTCATCAGCTTCTCCCAATCAACTTCTGTCGGAATGATTTCATCAGCCTGATTCTTTACAACCATGCGCAAAATAGCCAGCAATAGTCTGCTTTCCTTTTCCATAGAAATATGTTTGTTATACAGATTATTGTTGTTTGCACATTCTTATGCCTTCTTCGTATCCGTTACGAACATCCCTGAATTGCTCTGAGTCTTCATAGAACTCTTTCCATACTAGAGCTCCAGAGGTAATATGTTCCAACTTTTCAGAAAGCACACCAGCCATAACGCAAGCATTATGAGCAATATCAGCTTTATATTCCTCAGACATCTCATACGTCTCATATTCTTTTCTAATAGTATGGAGCGCATCGTTAAAGAGATTGAGATTTTCCTTATCCACATAATCATTTGCTATCATTTGTGCCATAAAATACAAGTCTTCTCTTAACGCTTTGCTATGTGAATATTTTAGGAAATACGCATACTGTTGCAAATATCTTAATCTTGTCTGTGCGTCAAATACATCTGGGTTATTCTTGAATAAATAATACATACTCCTGCGTGCATCATACCGGACATTGACATCTGAGTCATGCAAGCGATTGGATATAAAGGCTGCAAGGATTTTTTTGTCATCTATTTGGTTTGTAATAGATAACAACAAAATACAAGGATACTTTTTTTCAATATATCCTACTAAAACAGACCCTATCTTTTTATTTATGGTAGAATCTACTCTCTTAAAATCAATCTGACGGAAGAGACGGTCTAAAACATCAAGTAAATGATTAATAAAAAATCTGAGTCCACCGAAAAAGTCTTCATCATCATCTTGTTTCAAGTGCGGCAAATAGGATTCAAGCGTCTGACTGATTTTGATAACAACATCATTAATCTGCTCGGCATTCAATTTATATATTGCAGGAACTATATTGTCTGCAAAATGTGAAAAGTCAGATATGGCTTCCGAACTGTTGGTGAAGGTATAGTCGCGATTCATAAACACGTCTAACGTGTCTTTCACCCACTGGTTTTCTATTGCTCTGTCAGCCTTGTCTGTAGCAGGTACCACATAGTATGAAAAGAATGCATTTACATCTTTTTTTTCGTTCTGTCGCCATTGTACTATTGCAGCCTCAAGTTTTTCTTTTATCTCATTATTGTCTGTGCATTGCAGCAATGCCAATATTCGTAAATAAGAATGTTTACGAAGGTGTTTGTCTTTAATATACTTTAGGGCATTATCACATATTGCATCAGTCACATCAACATTCGTCTCTATTTCAGGCCATAGCAAATCTTCTTCCATTTCATTACCTACTATGGGTTCACCCATGATGCGGACAAACATTATGGCTTTCTGTTCTTCTGTTGCACAGTTATACAAAGTCTGTAGAATCTCGTTGCGTTTGATATTCCTGTCATGAGAATGTGCGATAACAAAATCAAACAAATCCATTACAGATACTCATCCACTTTGGTCACAAGTCTTTGCAGTAAAGGTATCAAAATACCGTATGCAGTATTAAGTTTTCTTTTATCGTGTCCATCGTTAATCACTTCCTTAAGCAAGTTCATGAAATCGGTAAAGATGATATGAGCGTCCCCTTCCTTTAACTGTGAAACGGAACCTCTATGCACTACTTTTTCTACAAGTTCCTTACGTCCAGACCTTACAAGTCTTGCTACTGCCTCATAAAAAGAATAATCGGCAAGGCATGAGAGCACTTCACCGTATCTTCCCGTTGCACAACCATTTTCTTTGTAATAAGTACTTCCATGAAGATAACACAAGCGGATATACTTCTCGGGATACAACACTCTATTTACAAACCCTCCTTGCGTTAAATGAGAAGTGTTTGTAACCTGATTCAAATTAAATCCATGCGACTGTGTCTTAACAGGCTGCTCCTTTATTGCCTTATCTAACAGACTCCTTTTAAAATCATCTATGCTCTTGTCTGACGAGAATTCCATATCTTCCTGGTTGCGTCTGATGGTTCTTGGAATAACATAAGAATACAGTTGCTTACAAGAAGTTAAATAGGCAGAATCTCCATCTAACAGAAGCTTAGTTGTAAGACGACTATAGTAGGCTGTCAGCATATCTTCTGCCATCAGTCTATCCCCCAATTCTGCATATACAGATGACTGCCATAAAGCTCCTAAATAGTCGTTTTCCATCAACTTCCATTTCAAGAGAATGGCAAACACGCTTTTATAATCCAATAAGGCAAGGTTCCATTGGCATTGTTCATAATAGAAAATAGATCTTTGTTTGGTCGTGAGAGTTTCAAGACAGTTACTATTTATAAAGTCTAACGTGGTCAAATACGGATCAATGTCCCTTTTCTCTCGATAAATTGACAGTAGAGATATAAGCAATTGTGTAGCTTTATCCCTCACTATGCCATTATATGTCGAATAATTTTTCTTTACATCTTCCAGAGCATTCAGATACCAATCTACGGCTTTAGGGTAAAGGCATATGTCCACCAGCCAGTCAAGTTCATAAAGGTAATCCAACTTCAATCTGTCGGGCAATTTATTATAGAAAGTTCCCTTGAAAGGGAAACGATTTGTGTAGGAAATCTCTTTGTTATAAAACACCCAACCAGGATAAGACTTTCTGGCTTTTTCCATATTCTTGATATCTTCCTCCAAATCCTTTTCTGATTTCTCAGGTTTCTGTGGATTGGGAAAATCATCTTCCGGATAAGACCATTTAGCTGCATGCTCTTTTGTGCTCAAATAAGTCAGAAAAAAATCCAAGGCCTCTTTATAGTCGTTCAACCCAGTGATTTCAGCCAAATTCAGAATATCAATCTTACGACTGGCAAACAATTGTTTCTCCGAAATATGACAACCCCCAGGTCTATAATCAACAAGAATGGCATTTGTCATCTGTTCGCCCATCACATCCCTTATCCAGCCTAACCATGATAGGAAATTTGGATCATTGCCACTAAAGCCAATCAAACAGAAAAGGTTTTCAATCAATGACTGACGAACCGTATTTACAAATTCAGGATATTTCTGAGGATAAGTCCTAAACGATTCTTCTGACATTACGAACGGACGAATATTCGGAAAACTGCCATGCAACTTTATTATTCTTGGCGGTTTGCTATAAAGAAGTGTTTCTTTAGTTGTCACCAAGGTGTAAGCCGAACCACTCTCATCACAACTCCTTTCCAATAAGGTATCATAGTTGGTGGTGAAAACATCTCGCCAACGTAGTTTCATCAATTTCTTATGGAGCACACCTGGATAAACGCTCTTGTCAGGAAGTGCGTTCATTATAATTTCATCCAGTTCCTTACTGCCCAATGTGTTCTCTACTTGTGCAGCAAGTCTCACTGGATTTAGTCTATCTAACTCTGAAGTGGACGGATTGCGACCATAAAGCGATTTGAATAGGTCCACATTGAGGGCATTCCATTCCCTCATCTGTCCCGTACCGTCACTCTCAGCGTTCAAACTAAATCCGCAACCCACCATTACAGATGCCTTTCCTACAGAAAGGTAGCGTTTAAGTTTGTCAAGCAAGACTATAACAGAAGCATCCAAGTCTTTTATGATGTCACTATAGTTGGATTTCATAACAATATTATTAGTATATCTACTATTACAGTTATTATTTCAATGAGCAATAATACACATATCAAGCATCAAGGAAATTGAACGAAATCTGGCTTTGGTTCACCATTTACAATCCATTCATATACTTTTTTGTTCTTTTCTGCCACCATAGTATATTGGTAAGTATCATGTATATGTTTGCTGCATTGCTGTCCCATTTCAAAAAGGTTATCTAAACCTGAGTCTATAGCCTCACAAAGAGCTTTCACCAAATTATCAAGACTCAAATCTATACACCAACCAAGTTTTTCCTTGTTGAGTTCTTGCCAAGGCGTACCATTGGTCGTAATGACAGGTACACCACACGACATAGCCTCAGCTATCACCATTCCAAAATTCTCACTATAAGTCGGCAATACAAACAAAGAAGATTCACAATATAATTCATGCTTAGCCTCACCGAATACGGGAGGTATGATTTTCACACATGATTCCAATCCTTTGTTGGCTATCATTTCTTTTAAATGGTTGATATATGTATCCTCTCCGTTACCAGCAATAACCACATTCCATCCAGGATATTTATGGTTCAATTGTTGCCATGCCTCAATCAGATATTCTATTCCTTTTTTCTCATGAATACGAGAAAGGAAAACTATTTGTTTCTTTACATTTTCTTTAGATTCTATAGGGCGGCATTCGTATTCCGACACATCAATACCATTAGGTATTATTGCTATAGGAGCATTTATACCCAAATCCCGTATGTTATCGGCTTCCATTTGAGCAGTTGCAAGAATACAGGCAGCATTTTGCAGATCCTTCTTTTGATAAAGATGGAAAGCCAATAACTTTTTGAGTCGTTTCTGTTTCATGCACCAAGGTTCAAGACATCCACGCGGAGTCATCATATATGGAATGCCATGCTTTCGGGCTATTCTCGCCATTTTGTTATAAAACGGCATCCAAAGGTTTTGTCCATGAATAAGATCAAAATGTCCATTAAGTATCACGCTTTCCAATTCTTGCGTGGATATGTTTTTAGGCACTTCTTCTATTTTGACAGAAGTACCATCAACAAGATGAGTATTCATCTCTGCGGAATGTCCTGTCAACAAGGTTGTTTCTACACCTACTTGCGAGAGTCCTTTTGCTAAGATAGGAACACTGCGGGCTGGACCGCCACCTTTTTTATCTATTGATGTTGTAAATATGCAAATTTTCATAATATAATGCTTTTATATAATTCAATATATTGAGATGCTATTATTATAGGATTAAATCTTTTTGCATTTTCAATTCCTGCAACAACCAATTTTTGCCTCAATTGCCGATTATTAATTAACTTTTGGAAACCATTTCGTATAGAAGCAGTATCAAAAGGATCAACATAAAGAACACTTTGAGCTCCAATCTCTGTCATTGGAGGGATGTTCGAAGTAAGAACTGCAGTTTCTGCAAGCTGTCCCTCTATTATTGGCATTCCGAATCCTTCATATGTGGAAGGAAAAGATACAATATCAGACTGTATATACAATTGTGCTAATATCTTATCTGCTACATTCTCCATTGAAACATAATCTATTTTATTATTTAACAATAAAATACGATCATATTCAGAAAGATTGCCTATGATGGTTAGATGGCACTTCAACCCTCTAATTGCTTCTATTACCCTCTTTAGATTTTTATTAGCCTTAGTTCCAATATGTAGAATTTTTACTACAGAATGACATTCTTTATTACATGGTATATTATCAACAACAACAGGATCGTATATTACACATAATTTTTTTTGCGAAATATGATGGCCTATCAACTCTTCTTTTGTCTTTTGCGAAATACAAACAATTTTATTTGCTATAAGACATGGTAAATAAAGCCAAAGTAACCATTTGCAAAAGTATGAAATTTTTGATTGCTTAACAGTTAGAAATACTGTATCATGAATAGTAAGTACAGATTTACATCCTATTAAACCCAACATACAATAATGGATATCTCCTGTTATATGATTGACGGATTTTTTATCACGATTTTTATAAACGAACCAAATGTTTTTTAGGACTGATCGAAAAGTTGCTCTTAATTCAGGCACTGTATACCTCTTTACTGAATTTTTTTTCTCAATTTCATTAGAAATAATAGAAGTCACTTTCTCTATGCTGAACCTTTCTCCTGGCTGTCTATTAAAAAAAATAACGTTCATAATAAGCCTATTACTTTAAATACGTTTTTAATTGTTTCATTATTTGAATAACCCGACCTTAGACACCTATTATACCCAGCCTCTCTTATTTGCCTTAATTCATCAGGATGCGAAATATAGTATTTACATTTCTCAAGAAGTTCTTCATTATTCGAAAAAAAAACGGCTTCCTTGCCATCTTCAAATAGAGTTTCATGCTCATGGGTTCTTTCTGCCATTAAAAGCGACTTACAAGCAGGGATTTCCATCGTTCGTGTTGTCTGTTGATCATGATTTATTTTTCGCAAGAAACAAAGAGAAATATCAAATGCAGATAAGGCTTTGTTATATTCTTCAGAGAATAAAGCTTTGTCTTCAATTATCAAATTAGGTATTTTATCTTTATATTCCAACCATTTACCAGCGCCCCAAACTCTAACAGAAATATCATGTTTAGCAAGATACATAATAGAATCACATCGTTCCTTTTCCCACATTCCTATAAAACCTATTTTCCCTCCCAATCTTTTCTTTTCTTCATCAGAAAGCATATAAGGATGGTGAAAAGTTGACTCATAAGCATTATTTACAAAGAGGACTTTTTTCGCCCCCATCTCTTTAAGTCTATTCACAATGTACGATTTTGTCGTTACATAATAATCATATAATGGTAAAGTATCCAAAAAATTCTGACTCTGATTATGACGTTCGGCCATATTATCAGGAGAATAACCGATGATAATTGTTTTTGGTGATTTTTTCTTTATTGTTTTCAGAGTTTTAGCTGAGATAAAAACCCCCTTATCAATCCATATGACATTATAGAATCTGCTATTGACCCTGTTGTTTATTTCATCATTTAACTTTTTAATTGTGAATTTCAGCGGTAGTTTATACCTTACAAATAATCTATTTACTATTCGATAAATAAATCTATGATTAATAAGTGTTGAGTCTATCTCGTCAACATTGCCAATCTTTTTTAAAGCCCAATTACGATGTAGACAAGTATTGCTATTTGAATAGGCAGAAAATTGTCCAATAGATAGTATATTCATCTTTTTTTAATTGAAATTTTTGATATAATATATACAGTAAAAAACACAAATGCCATTCTAAATATAAGCAGTTTCATAAATGAATAATAAGAATACATATATGACAGACAACCATTGTATAAGACAAAGAATAAAAGAGACATTGACAATAAGGGATTTTTATACCATATTCTTTTACATCTTTGTTCTAGATATGCTAAGAAAAGCGCAAATAAATATGAATATATAAAAATACCAATATATCCAAATCGAGAAAATGCATCTGCGAAGATTGGCCACTCAACAGAATTATATTCATTCACGTGAAACCCATAATGATTTGCAACTCCTGTACCATATCCAAGTCCTCCACGAATTGAATTGTATCGCTCTCCACCATCTTCACCCCCAAAGTGGAATATAGATTTTATTTCAGAATCCATACTATCGAAGTATCTATAAGGAACTATATCAGGGGTTAAATATACAGTAGCAGGATTCGCTTGAATCATTAAACGACTAACAGAATTGGCTATTTTATGATCATCGGCAGGTTCATATTATACTCTGAACGATAATTTAGAAGTAATTTTAGATTATCCATAGAAACATCTAATCCTCTACCCATATTAAGTCTAAAGTCTTCTATGAATGTCATACACGGCAAACAAAGAAATCCTATAAAAGAAAACATTAATATTTTTTTTTTAAAAAGACGACATCTTTAGATATGTATATAAGATAGCCTAATACAAAGAAAGCAACTGGGAAGATCGCGGTTCCTCGACTCCCTTGCATGGCATGAAATATGAAGTTCACAGTTAAGGATAAACACCAAAATATTTTATGCAACTTAGGCAACCTAGTCCAAAATAATCCGATAAAAGACGGGGTGAATGAAAAAGACAAGGCAAATGCTGACACAAAATACCCTAAATTAAGACTCTTCAAAATAGTGAGAGAAAAACCTATAAGAAAAAAAGCAGACACAAGCGTGATATTATAACGACTAATTATATATTCAACTTTTTCCCCTATTTTTGTATTATCTTGACATTTAAATCTACAAGCAGATTTCTGAGCACAATATATCGCTATACAAGCAACAACTGTAGCTATATCCAAAAAGGGAATTGTAGGTTCCAATTTTACAATATCACTTAACTCTCGTGTTGGATCATCTAATGTGATAAGACAAGCGATTGCAATTTCTATAACGTAAAAACCTATATAATATAAATTTAAATACGTTCCTTTAGATACTTTTACAGTTGCCCTAAATAGTTTAAGACAGATAAATATTGCCATTAAAGTAATTAATAAATTCATACCAATTATTATTTAAGTTTATTGCGAATATGCAACTGGTGAACAATATATTTATATGTTTCTGTTTTAAAAATCCTCAATATTATAATAAAGAATGCAATAATAAAAACAACTATGGAAAGTAATAGTTGAATAAATATGTTATCAATATTCATCGTTACAACAAATCCTATTAAAGCTGCAAAAATTGACGAGAAAATAAATGGATATATTTTCATTAATTGTTCTTTTGTATTAAACTTTGTTATATTTGATGCAACGTAATTAGTTATAAAAAACTGACAAAGCGTCTGCATAGCATCTGCAACAGCAATAGCTATCAACCCAAATGGTAACGCAATAAGTATAAGAGAAACTTTAAGTATTAGTTTAAGAAGTTGCTGCTTTAGATACAAATTACTGTGTCCACTTGCAATCAAATTTTGTTCTGTGGAAATAGCGATTATTGCAAGTATTCTACCTATACATAGAATCTGAAGTATTGGAACGACATCTATCCATTTTTTTGTAAGTAAAAGAACTACTATAGAATGTGCTGACATTGCTATCAAAAAATACATAGGGATGCAAAAAGCCGCCTGAACCTCAATTGATTTCCTATATAATTGACTATATTCATCTCGCTTACCTTTTAAAGATGATAAAGATGGGAATAGTACGGTATTTATTATAGAACCTATACTAGAAGTTGGAAAAGTTGCGAATTGGCTGCTTCTTGTAAATATACCCAAACTATAAGGTGATAGGAATTTAGCTATAATAACAGAAATTCCTTCGTCTGTAAATTTTGTCAGCATACTAGTACCGAGAATATTAACTCCATATTTATATAATCGCATAAACGATTGGCTATTGAATTTTAACTTTGGGAGCCATTTACATTGAAATATAATCAATACAGATTGAGATAAACTCTTAACTAATAATTGACATATTAAAGCCCATATTCCGAATTCCCAACATGCCATAGATATACCGACAAAAGCACTGAATATATTCGAACATAAATTTGATACTGCTAAAGCTCGAAAATCTAATTTTATTTTTAGAATAGCTGTAGGTACTACTATTATTGAATTGGTTATTAATACTAATGATGACACTCTAATATATAAAGATAATTTTTCATATTGATAAAAATCTTGTATGAGTGGAGCGAAAAAATATAGTACAATAACTATAATTGTGCTAATTGATAAATTAAACACAAATGTAGTATTTAAATATTTATCTTCTATCTTATTATTGTATACTAGAGAACTTCCAAATCCACTATCAACAAAAACCTGTGAAATGTTTATAAAGACAAGTAGAATACCTAAAATTCCATAATCATTAGGAGATACAATTCTTGCTATGATAATACTTACCAAAAATTGTATTATTTGATTGGAGAACCTCTCAATTGCAGTCCATTTTAATCCACGAAGTATAGCAGTATTACTATTCATTACACCATTGTTTACGCTATGTATATTAATAACATAAGAACACTATATAGTTATAATAGGTATTAGATAGAATAAAACGCCAAATACAATAATAATTATTTATTATATGTTAGTACTCAATTTAGGGCATAGCCCTTTGTATAGGCACTTTTACAAGTGCCTATACATTGAGATGTTAAAAATTTTACTTGTTTATTAACTATTGGCATGTTGCCAATCCGATATTACCTGGCCGCAGACTGAAAAAATCTCTGCAACCGTTAAAGATGTTAACAAAAAACT
>ERZ859937.297-NODE-297-length-22758-cov-1.768357_pt1 | contig 22758 bp, 25 predicted proteins | sample MGYA00509985_ERZ859937 | MGnify/ENA primary metagenome ERZ859937 (study PRJEB30046, sample SAMN00715169) | human gut metagenome | study: EMG produced TPA metagenomics assembly of the A metagenome-wide association study of gut microbiota in type 2... | reverse complement strand
AAGGGAAAAGCTTGGGGGCGCCGCCCCCCTGCCATAAGAGCATTCCCTTTCCGCCTACGCATGTGCAGCCTGCCTCTTTTGCTTCGCGAAGAAGCTTTGTCTCCTCCGGATTGTAAACTGCATCTGCAACTACAAGCCCCGGTCTGAAAGCTGAAAGATCTTTTACCACGCTCTGATCATCCAGAGGCTTCATGCCAACGATTGTTGCATTTGCAAAGATATCGCTTGACTGGATTTCCTCTGTCATCTTGGCTGTATCATCAATATCGTATACATTTACAACACAGTCAGGAACTGCTTTTTTGATCTTCTCTGCAGTCTGTAGTGTACGCTCGAAGAAAGCATCATTTTTGTTGAAAATAGTAATCTCACGAGCTCCGTCCAATGCGCACTGCACCTGGATAGCTGTAGCAGCTCCGCCGCCTCCGGCAACTGTGATTTTCTTTCCCTTGATGTCAATTCCGTGATCCTTTAAGTTGTGTACAAATCCCTCACCATCTGTGATGTGTCCCGTAAGCTTGCCGTTGTCATTTACTATAGTGTTTATGGCTCCGATAATCTGGGCAGCCGGTGAAAGCTCATCCATGTACTTTGCAGCCTCTACCTTATCAGGCATGGTCACATTACATCCACGCATGTTGAAGGTCTTCATTGCTGCAATAGCATCCTTAACCTTGTCTTCTTTTATATCAAATGCAACGTATGCATAGTCCAGACCAAGTTTTTCAAAACTGTAATTGTACATAGCCGGTGAACCAGAATGACCGACCGGTGATCCTATGAGTGCTAATAAGCCTGTGTGACCTGAAATACGCTTTTCCATTGTAAATCCTCCTAAGTGTTTCGTTTTGTATTATGATAACTCTTTTATAAGACATGCGCAAGCACTTTTTTCATTTAAAGCGTTAAAGTTTATTTTGTTCTTTTCCTCATCTTTATATATTCACGAAATACAGGTCGGATCGGATCAGAAATATCCTTTCTTATTATCCCATCAAGCAAAAAATCCGCTGTACTATAATACCTATAGTATAGCGGATTTCAAATTTGTTTTCCATATAAAGCACAATAAAATTCATCAGCTCACAGCCCTGTATTCCTCAAGCGCTTCCTTTGCCCTTGGCGTAAGCCTGCGTGGAACCGAAATCTCAACAGTCACATACTGGTCTCCCTTTACTGAAGGATTCTTCATGCTCGAAATACCCTTGCCCTTGAGACGTATCTTGCTGCCGCCCTGTGTACCTGCCTTGATGCTGCACTCCACATCTCCATAAAGAGTATGCACCCTCGCCTTACCACCGAGAGCCGCTGTCGTAAACGGAACACGGATTGTACTGTATACATTCTGTCCCTTCCGCTCAAACTCACTGCTCGGTGTCACATTTACGTTGAGAAGCACATCTCCGGCTGCACCACCGTTTCTGCCCGGATTGCCCTGTCCTTTAAGTCTGACTGTCTTGCCAGACTCGATTCCTGCCGGAATATGGATGGACAGATTGGAAACCTTGCCTGTGGACGGATCCTGTAATGAAATAGATTTCTCGCATCCGAAAACAGCCTCGTCAAATGAAATCGTAAGGTCAGCCATAACATCAGAACCCTTGCGGCTCGATGAACGTCCCCGCGCTGAACCACCTGTGAAGTTGCTCCAATCTGCACTGTTTCCACCGAAGCCCCCTGCACCACCTGTGCTGTACGAGCCACGACTTCCGGAGCTGCCCCATGTGAAAACATATCTCCGAACATTGAGAAAATATCATCCATATCCCCGGAGCCGTTCTCAAAATGAAATTCCTGATGTGTAAATGGTCCGCCATTTGAGCTGTATGAGCCACTGAAAGAGCCATTGCCGCCGAAGCCGCCAAAGCCACCGAAGCCACCCTGTGCAGCCTGCCTTGCAGCCTCCTCGGAAAAGCCCTCCTGCAGACCTGCAAAGCCAAACTCATCATAGAGCTTACGTTTTTTCTCATCACTTAATACATTATATGCCTCCGTGACATCCTTAAACATCTCCTCAGCATGCGGATTACCTGCATTTGTATCAGGATGATACTTCTTTGCCAGCTTACGATAAGCCTTCTTTATTGCCTCTTTATCTGCACTCTTGTTCACTCCGAGAGTCTCATAATAATCTCTCTTTGCTGCCATTATACTCACCTGCCTTTCTATTTACCTGTAACAATTTATCATCATAATTAAACAATATACATTACACCATATAGTATAAGCGGACTGCACAGGCAGCCCGCTTATCATTTGCAATATCTGATTATCCCTCGATGGAGATACATTTCTTTTCCTCAACCTGTGGTTTAGGCTGCTTCTTTGGAATATCCAGGCGAAGGATTCCATGCTTGAAGGATGCCTTTATGTCATCCTGCTCAATCTCGTCACCCACATAGAAGGTTCTCTGACAGCTTCCTGAGTAGCGCTCTCTGCAGATATACTTCTTGCCCTCTTCCTCTTTCTGATCTTTCTCTAAGCCTTTCTCTGCTGTAATGGTCAGATAACCATTCTCTAAAGAAGCCTTAATCTCATCCTTTTTGAATCCCGGAAGATCCATCTCAAGCTCATAGCCTTTATCGCTTTCCTTGATATCGGTGAGCATCATTCTCTTTCCGTTGTGTCCGTATAATTTCTTCTGTGCCTTCTGTACGTCCCTGTCATCAAACCAAGGATCATTGAACCATGGATCACTGAAAAATGTATCAAATAAGTTGTTGTTTGTAGTTGTTAATAACATAGGTCATACCTCCTTATATACCTGTAACTTTCCTTTTGGAAATTTGCTTTCTTTTGTTTACAAGTATGTTATAGCACCATTATTAGCACTCGTCAATAGCGAGTGCTAATAAAAATTATAAACTTTTTATTAACCAGTACAACACAACCTTATCTTCTGCGGATAATACTGCAGCACCATATACAGCTTCATCTTATCTACCCTGTTCCAGTCTTTCTTTGATACCTGCTGCTCATTCATTGTATATGGTATAACAAAGGACGCCTCCTCACCGGCATTAAGCTTTATCTCCAAAGCTTCCAAAGTTGGATTTAATTTAAAAAACAGCTCCATGTCATACTGATTACCATTAGTTCCCATTTCAAACGTAAGGCTTGTAAGATCAAGTGATGTTGTATCGTCCTTTACTTTGGTAACTGACAAGGTTATAAGCCCCACACGCACACTGTCAAAAGGACTTTCTGAGCCATCATCCATCTGATTATATACATAATCCGGACATTTTTCTTTTAGGAGACTGCCATCGCCCCACTCCCATCCGGTCTGCTTTATTTCATAATTTCCAAGCTTAATAGTGTCATTTTCTGTATATGTGATGACCTTTGGGGATGGATAGCAATGATTCAGATAAACAATCCTTGCCAAAACAGCAATCATCACAATTCCTATGAGCATTCCCGATAAAAGTCTTACTTGTTTTGATTTCCTTTGCTTCATAATAAATTCTCCTCGTTACTTCAATTTAAACCTTCCGCTGTCCACCAGATAGATTACATCTGATAGATTTTCAAGCTCATCCTTATCGTGAGAGCTAAGCAGTATAAGACTTCCTTTATCACGCATATCCCTTATGATTTCTGACAGTTTTTCCTGTCCCTCCTTGTCCAGGGCGTTAAAAGGTTCATCCAGCAAAAGAAGCTTTGGTTCCTCCATAATGGCACATGCAATCCCCAGTCTCTGCTTCATTCCAAGAGAATATTTTCTATACTTTCTCTTATCCTGCGGGTTCAGTCCAACCGTTTCAAGTGCCCTGCTTATATCAACTTCACCTTTATTTATTGATGCAAGCATTTTTAGATTGTCATAGCCTGTATAACTATCTATAAAGGCAGGATTCTCAATAAGCATACCTATCTTTTCCGGAAAAGCCATATTTTTTCCAAGTACCTTACCATCGATCCTGATGCTACCGCTTGTAGGATACATAAGTCCGCTTACCGCTCTCATCAGCATTGTCTTGCCTGAACCGTTTACGCCCTGAAATCCATATATATTACCACTTTCCAGTGTCATGCATACATCATCGAGTACCAGAGCATCCTTTATCTTTTTAGAAACATGTTCTATCTCTATCTTCATAAAAATACCTCACAAAATATTCTTTCTGTTAAAATACACACTTCCGGACACAATAGAAACCACCATCACAAAAAGGCAGCTTATTATTCCGGCAGCCGCATCCATTCCGAGCGCACAGATTCTGTTGTTTCTGATGATCATAAGATAATTTCCCATAAGAAACGGACTCACCCAGTAAACAGACACCACAAGATAAACTATGGAAACAATATATCCAGCGATCGCACCGGCAAAAACACTGATAGTAAGCTGCACCACCGCAATTGTACAGGCGCATAACATTGGCAGTATCAGCCATACAAGCACTTCATTTCCGGTCGAAAACTGCTGCATATCTATTCCCATTTCCATAAGCATATCATCAGGCTTTGTGCTCCACTTCCCGATTGCACATGTCACAGCCGCAAGAACCAGTATCATTGCAGCATAATACATAATCACATTTATGACCGTCCATATGTACTTACTCCATAACCACTTAAACCTGCTGCCAGACAATATCAGTGTCTTTTTGCCTGCACCATACAGATCTGACGATGGATAAAATCCTACCACAAAAAATAAAAATGCATAAAACAAAAACCATGACACCGGAATGGTAAATACGCTGTCATCTGTCTTTATGTATGGCGGCATACCCTGAAGTATATTTGTAAAGTATGCCAAAAATCCAAGCTCCGGTGAATTTACACTAATATCACTGACGGTGATAAATGAAAAAAATACAAATATGAATACTCCGACTATCCATTTTATCTTGTTTTCCCTAAATCCTTTTCTGATATCATATAAGATCAGATTTGCAAAAATTCTCCTATTCATAAGCAACAAGCTCTTTCTTTACCGCATGTATGTAAAATATAATATTTACCACTATAAGGATAATAAACGCACAGATCACAACCCGGATATCATTTCTAAACGGCGCACTTGGTCTAAGAAACATTACCGGTGATAAACTCACCCTGTTTACAAAATGAACCATACAGAACACAAATATGTATATGATAAACGGTGTCAGCAATATCCAGAACCGGTTTCTTACAAAATTAACCGCCCACAACACCGCACAGTTTAAAAGTCCCCAGAAGCAGCCATCAATCAGCACAAAAATCAGATTGTATACAAGTGGATGTGTATAAAATACCCCTGACATGATATCCATTGCCGCTACCGGGAATGTGCCTGTTCCTACCTGTGGTATTACCATCGGAAATACCATTGCAGTAAGCAGGAAGTCAAACACCAGTGGTATCATTCCAATAAGCGCACCGCTTACAAATGCAGCTCCATATTTTGCTCTTATATAATCACTCTTCTTTCCTCTTGATATAATCTGGGCAGCATACCCTGATTTAATATCAAAATAAAAGCTTCTGCCATACGGTATTGCACACAAAGCGGGCATTATCAGATAAAGCAGCAACGGCTGCACGCTTGCATTATCCGCACCTATCCATTCCTCATATGCAGACAATGGATACGTGTCGGAGTAAATATACATCCTCCATATCCACACATTTTCCATAAAATGCCATACACATATTGCAACCGCAACACACACTGTGGCAGCGAATAATCTATTTCTAAAAGCACGTTTGATTTCGAGTTTAAATATTCTATTCATAACTACAGCTCCAGTTTAAAATATTTTTGCACCTTATCATTGGTTTTTGAATCTATACCCTCTATACAATAATAAATATACTTAGAGTCTTCAGGTATTCCCTCATCCTGAATAATATATCCAAGCTCTGATGTAATACACTCGCCTTTGCCTAAAACATAATGATATACTTCACTTTCATCTCCTCCAAGCCAATAGCTATCTATATATACACTATCTGAATTTTGCTGTATTCTCTCCATATCATCCTTGATGGCATACAGAATACCTGCATTTCTACTTTCTTCAATCAGCTTATCATTTCCATCCTTATAAGTGATTGTCAACGTTATAAAAAGATAACTATAGCCATTGCTCAGGTTATAATTTTCATCTATATTTCCTTCACAGCTATCTTTCAAAAAATCTGCAACAGTATCCTTATTTCTGTTTCCAAACTCCGTTGTATGCTCGTACTTTTCAATTTTATAAGTAATTCCATTTATCTCAATTGTATCATCAACTGACACGATATCGTCTTTGTTAACATACTCCGCATCCTGCACATACGTAGCCGGAGCCTGGTCTACTACACCGGTGTCACCTTCTGTCTTTGAAGCCTCATCCTTTACAATACCGGATTTTCCCTCTAGCTTGGCATTTGATTGTGAGCAGGCTGAAAGCCCCGCTGCCATCATAATCACTGCCATTATTGCTGTAATTTTCTTTTTCTTCTCCTTGATTGATTGCTGATGTTTAATTGTTATGATAATTATAAACCTGTGATGTGTCATAGTTGTAAAATAAAAAAATCCATTGCAATTTTAATTATTGCAATGGATTTTTGTCACGACTTTACTATCAACCTATTTATCAGAATATCTTTTTATTAAGTCTATTTACTTATCCGATACCACCTTACAGCGCTTCTTATGAAATGCAATTCCGTATTTTATGATATTGCATCTGCCCTCTTCACGAAGTACAGCATCATATCTGCGTGTATTTATCTGATTCATTGCATCTTCACAAGATTTATCCAATCCTTGAAAAGACGTTGCATATTTGACCTCTATGATAATTCCCGAATCAGGATCCTCCGGTTTTATGATAATGTCACTGAATCCATCCCCTGATTCCCTGTTCGATTTGATCAGCCAGTTCGGATTGCTTCCTCTCAAAAGGCCAAGCAAAAGACCATGGTAGAAATTTTCTTTCTGTCTATCGCGAGCCTTAGTGTCCAGAATACTTATCATACGATCCATGATTATATTGAGCTGTCTCTGAATCTTTTCAGTGTCAGCCTCAAGAATAGCCTTTGACAGCACTCTGATCTCATCATTGTCCTTTGCTACAACTTCCTTGAACCATTCCTGTATCTGCAGAATAAAAACTTCTCTGACCTCTTTGTTTGGGATAACAAGTTTAAGTGCATAATTCTCACTATCCGGCAATTTCACTTCACCTACTTTTGTCAGGTATCCTGTAGTAAAAAGTACACTCCATATATTATCTATATTTTTGTCTATTTCATTGTACGTAAGTTCAAGATGAACCACTTTTTCAATAGACTCTCCGGCAATTAAGCGCTCAACCTCATCCTTGGTTGTCGAATCAGCTATATTTATAAGGCGTCTTACAAGGCTGTTTCCGCTACTGTTTATCCAGTAAGTCTGTGGTCTGGCAGTTGGATTGGCAACAAGATTGTCCACATAATTTATAACATCCCAAGGACAGTATACATCCACATTACCAAAATGATAACCATCATACCACTCCTTTGCCTCTTCAAAATGTGATGCCAGTCCATAGTCTGCAAGAAGATTTTTCACCTCATCATCCGAAAATCCAAACTGCTCGTCAAATCTGGCATCAAGAATCGATAAAACTTTAAAATTATTTATTCCGGTAAAAATGCTTTCTTTCGAGATACGAAGACACCCTGTAAGAATTGCAAATTGTAAATAATCATTTGTTTTTAAAACTTTTCCCAAAATACCTCTGATAAGCTCGACCATTTCATCGTAGTAACCGTGCTGGAATGCTTTATCCAGCGGTACATCATATTCGTCTATTATAAAAATAGTATTCTTGCCATAGTGTTTAGTCAAAAGCTGAGATAACACTTTTAATGATGAAATAACCACACCATCACTCATATGATATTTTCCATCTTTAATCTGTATAATTCCCTGATACTGCTCTTTTTCATTTTTACTGAGCTTATCACTATTCATTAGGAACGAAAATCCATTTGCTATTTCACCTATTATCTGGACAAGTGCATCATATGCCCTGTCAAACGTTAACCCGTTAACATCTTTAAATGATATAAACACAACCGGATATTTCCCCATGTATTCATTGCATAAAGCTGTATTTTGTGAAATATACAAGCCATCAAATATAGATTTATCCGTACCTATTTCAAAAAAACTCTTAAACATACTCATATTAAGAGTCTTACCGAAACGACGCGGACGGGTAAAAAGATTTACTTCTCCCCAATTTTGCAGGAGCTGCTCTATAAGCCTCGTTTTATCTATATAATAAAAGCCCGATTTTCGTATTTTTTCAAAATTATCTATTCCAACCGGTAATTTTAATGTTCTATCCATCAAAGCCTCCATAAAAAAATCCGCTATAACTGTTAATCATAGTATAGCGGATTATTTTATAAAATACAATAATTGTGTTATTGGGATAATTTACTTCTTTGGCTAACAATTGTCTCTGCATCTAATTCATAGACGCAATCACATAATAAATCTATATCTAATGGATTATGACTTGCAAGAAGAATAAGTTTTCCTTCTAGTATTTTATTCATTCTCTCACTATCTTTCCAGCCTCCATCTCATATACCTCATCGCATAAAATATCTATATCCTCAGAAGAATGAGATGCCATAATAATGGTTTTACCTTCATCTTTCATCTGCAATAATAAACTGCGCATTTCAGTAACACCTTTTTTGTCCAACCCATTAAAAGGTTCATCTAAAACTAAAATATCAGGATTTTCCATTATTGCCTGCGCAATCCCAAGTCGTTGTCTCATTCCAAGTGAATACTTTCCGACAGCTTTTTTGTCCTCTGGATTTAACCCTACTCGTCTTATAGCATTCTTTATATCATCATTTGTGATTTTTTTATTTAAATCAGCAAGAAATTTCAAATTCCAATATGCCGAATAGTCTTTTAGGAATCCAGGTGTTTCAATTATCAATCCTACATTTTTAGGCATGTCCACATCTTTGCCAATTACTTTATCTAAAACTGTTATTTCTCCCGAATCTAATAATATGAATCCACATATGCTTTTAAATAAGACTGTTTTTCCACTGCCATTTCTACCTATTATTCCATATATTCTTCCTTTATATATTTCAAGTGAAACATCATCAGTACAACCTGCTCACCAAATTTTTTATAAGCATTTTTTATAGATATTACCAATTCATTCATCAAATCATCTCCAATACATTCAATGTACACTTTTTACCTTTTTTCAAAATATATGTAATTAATATAATAATTACAAGTATTTCAACCGTAACAATATATATAATTGATATCGGATTACTTTTCCTCATAAATATGAATATATTTGTCCAATGAATTACAGACATATACTGAAACTTATAAAGCCAGAACACGTCTATAAGATTCGAAAATACAATCATCGCTGCCGCTATAGAAGCCCCAAATATTCTATTATTTCCCAAATTTGCAGCAAAAATTATTAGCCCAACAATAAAACCGGCTGATACATTTAATAAAAATGTTATTAAACATGCTATTATTGGTGAAAAATATATAACCGCTTCTTCATGCAATACAACACCTGCAAGTGCAGGATTATGAGATAGATTAATCCAAATATCTCCCCATTTTGCCGAGGGCGCAACCCATGGAATAAATACAATAATGCTTACAAAAAACATCCATGCAAAATATATGACATTTGCTAACAAAATATATAATATTTGACCACAAAACCATTTTTTTCTGCCTAATCTGGAAAGTGTAAATAATTGGTGTTCATCAATAAATGGTGCATTACATAACAAAAGGATTATCCCAAAATAAAATAACATTCGTGTTATTGAATCATCCATTTGAAATGTAAAAAAAAATGGTGTAACTGAGAGTCCTTTTAACGCTGCATAGTTTTTTATACTATCACTTCTTATGTACGTAAAAACTGCTACAGCCAAAAGCGCAATATATACCCTGTAATTATTGCGCCATTTTCTAATATTACACCACATACTTCTAAACATTTTGTATTCTCCTTTTCATCTTCCAATAACACAATTTATACATAATAAAAACAATGCAACCAGAATAGCATATCGCGTAAAGCCAATGATATAACATATTATCAAATATATGTGTAAATGCGAAATACACACAGGATGGTAATAAATATATATTACTACACCATTTATTCAACAGAGTCATAACCATATACAAAATCAAAATCGGGCTGCCGTCCCGACAAATATATTAGGAATAAAAATTGTAACTGTAACCGCAAGACAGGATAAAGTTCCACATAACAATGAAAAGATTAATCCTGTCCAAACATTTTCTGTAAAATATGCCCAATCTCCAATAATACCATTTCGTGGCATATAACCAAGTATAATAAGTGAAAATATAATTAACACTCCAAAAACTATAATTGATAGCAAAGCACTAATACTTCCCCAAATAAATGCCGAAATCAACTCTGCTTTTATATAGTCTTTTTTTTTCGTCTTTGCAATTATGAATTTTATATATCCGCTTTGCAAATCCTGGCACAGGTTTAGTCCTCCGCCAAATACACTTAAAATATAATACAAAATAATAAAGCCTGATGAGATGCTAACAGCTACTATATCATTAAATGATGCGCTCTCTTTCTGTTGTATGATTGCTCCCAGCCCATTTATATATAAAGCTGCAATCATTCCAATAATGCATAAATATGATTTTTTGCTGTGAAAACTTCTAGACATGCACATTTTCAAATCTATTATCATTGTATTCTATATTCCTCCCCTGTATATGCGTCATATACATCATAAAGAGCCATTTTTTGCGTATAACTGTTTTCTCCTGTCACCAATTGGTTTTGATAGTAGTAAACCACCCAAACAGGCTTAATATCATAAGTTTCATTTTTATCTGCAAACAACATATATTCTAATGATATTTCGCTTACCTCAATATCCCCGGATGTTACGTATTTTTTTAGTTTATCAACCTCTTTTGAAAGTATAGACGATGGATGTAATATCTCACCAGTCTCAGTTGTCTCGACCCAATCATACAATGGTGGAATATCTAAAAACGAAATTCCCTTTTCATCCATAGCTATTACCAAATGATTTTCTTGATTTGCATAACCCGTTAACGCTTCATTTTCAGGGCATCTGCTATATGGAATACCATACACGTCCGGAAACATAAAAAATACATATGTATCATTTTGTTTATCTGTATCATCCTCTGGAAATATTAATGTATTTTTGTCATCAAGAACGTATAATTCATTTTTTTCACAAACATTAATTTCAAGTTCTTTCGCTGTTTTAACCGCTAATTCTTCCGCCTCTTCGGCAGACATAAACATTAGTTGTTTGTCAGTTCTAAACTTATCTTTATCATTAAACGGTGAGTAATATGTGCCAAATTTAGACGCACTAACAGCAAGCTTTCCGTCATGCGTCTCGGCTAAAGCTGAATCATTTCTGATTGCTATGCTATCCTGAGTATAATTGTTATCCCATAAATAAATCTCATTACCATTCTCCGATCTGTGGCTTTGTACACATACATCCTTATTTAGATTAATCGCTTTTGCTAATTTTTCCATCAGATCATAGCATTTATCCTTATTTTCCGAAAAATTAATAGCCTTAACTTTTCCACTTTTAACGTAATAACTTGTTGCATCCCAGATATTAATTTCTGAATCAATGTTCAGCTTATCATTTACAACGCATTTTATATTTTGTGGAAGTTTTCCTATCTGTTCTTCGTCCAAAGAATTTAGCACATTTTCATAATCATTTAAGTCTGTGGTATTAGCTTGTGTACCATCATCTATTACGTTTTCAGTTGGTGCACAACTAACAAGTGAAAAACATAGTATAAGTATTATATAGCAGATTTTCTTCATTAAATCACCCCATTGAATGTTAATACATTTTACGGATTCCAGTAACCTGAGACTGTAACGGTCACGCCACCATTAGAAGATGGATTATATCCATATAGCTTAATCCTATCATCCTTATATACAGTAGATGTATATATAACCTGTGTACCCCCAATTCCTCTCACTGAATTATAATTAGAAACAAAGCCTTTTCCCTGCTTATAGGCTTTAAATTTTATTGTTGCCGAAGGATAAGATAAAGATGTTACATTTACCCCAGCATATGCACTATCTCCATTTTTTCGTACATAACTAGTGTTTGTTACATTTTCCGTCATAAGCGAAAAATTGTAAGTTTGAGCCGTAACAACTGTAACAGAAAACATAATACCTATTGCTAGTGTTGAAAAAAAAGTTTTTAATTTTCTCATTGATTTTCTCCTTTTGATATTAATTACTCAAAATTTCCATATCTAAATAGATTTTTTGTAATTAGAAATTTAAGTGTTTCAAGTTTACAAGTTACATAACAATAATTATTGTTGCTTGAAGTCAATGACAATTTCTATTATCATCATTTTCGTTATTTTTTCAATACTATTTACACGAAGCAACATTTTTATGTCCTTTTTGGTCGATTTCACTGCCAAAAATAACCTCTTTACAATTTTAATTATTGCAACAGATTTTTGTCGTTATTTTACCCCCCCACTGACAAACGAATGAAAATACTACTGTTCCTATAAAACAAACCTACCATATACTTCTTAGTACTTTGTTTTCTTTATAATTCTCCGAACATGGAACCAGCCATTGATCTTGCCGATATTTCAAAATATGTTCCTCCAATGGTTTGTATTCTTTTACTATTATGCTCCACATCAACGCAGTAATATTGACTATCACCGAACTATAATAAACAATCGGTGAGTTTGTCTTATCATAAAAGAAGTAATATGCCATTTTCCACATGAATATAAACCATACACAAGATACAATAATTGTAAATGTACTATCCATTTTCCACTTCAATCCAAACAGTACCAAAGGTAAAAAAGCTAAGATTACAGCTATCGGTAATCCTGCCGCCTTTCCATGTCTGACACCTGATTCCAAATGCCATATTCCCGATAAAAGAACTACAAACGGAATAAGTATCGTTAAATAAATATTCCAAATTAATATTATATTTCTACTTCCACAATGTCTCATTTTCATAATAATATCCTTATCTTTCAGCCACTTTTATCTGCCATACTTTTCTTGTAATAAGAATACATCCTAATATATTGCAAATCCACGATTTGGAATAGAACAACATTTTTCGGGCACTTTTGGTCAATTTATGATATCCAAAACCACCCGTTTTTTGTCTTTTCACGTCTTTTTCTTGCCTTACTCTGCGTACTTCTCTATAATAATTTTAATTAGATTTTATAGGAGATCTTCAATGAAAATACTTATTTGTGACGATGATCCATCTATCACGCAATCACTATCCCAGATAATCAAAACATATTTCAACAAAAAGAAAGTAAAGAATCTCGATATTGTAACCTTTAATGATGGGGACAGCCTTCTTTCTGATAAATCCCAAAAAGATATCATCTTTTTGGATATAGAAATGCCCGGTTTTGACGGCATCTATGTGGGAAATGAACTAAAAAAGCAGAATGACTCCGTTATTATTTTTATAGTGACATCTTACCTCGAATATCTGGATGCCGCCATGAGATTCCATGTATTCAGATACTTATCTAAGCCAATAGATAAACAACGGTTATTCCAAAATTTAGATGATGCACTTGAGCTATACTATTCTATCAATCAAAAAATCGCAGTTGAAACAAAATATGGTGTTACGTCTGTTTTGACTTGCGATATCGTATATGTGGAGGCAAAGGGGAGAAAGGTTATAGTACATACTGCCACGGCTGATTTGGACTCCACTCAGACACTTCAATTTTGGATAGAGCATCTGCCGCAGGCTACCTTTTTTCAGTCACACCGTAGCTATATCGTAAATATGGCTATGGTAACAAGCTTTGATCACGAGCTTATATATCTTTGTGATGGTCAGTTTATAGCATATTTAACCAGAAGAAAATTCACCGAATTTAAGAAAGCATATTTGATGTTTATGGAAAGTAAGAGGTAATACTTATGAGTGCTGCTGTTTGTTATTTTTTAGTTTATTTTTCTGAGGCATTAATACTGTTGCAATATTCATCTAATGTTTTTGAATACAAAATTTCCTCGATAAAACGATATATATTACTTACAATACTATTTATCCCCATATATTTTATTTCATTCGCACATATTGCTTTATTAAACACTGCCTTATTTTTTGTTGCTACTTTTGTTTTTTTGAAAATTTCAACCATGGAAAATAGTGCAACTCTCTTTTTCCATTCTGCAATTATGATTGTAATTATGACTTTGTGTGAGCTTGCTTCTATGGGGATTTTTTCAAAGTTTTCATATCATTTTTATTCTAAAATGAATGATACCGTTTTGCTTTATTCAGTTAGTTTTTTAAGCAAATTACTTTACTTTGTAATCATATATTTTATATCACATAAGCTATCCAGCACCAGATCCAATATACGATTTTCCATCTATGAAATCACTACATTGGCTATAATACCTGTTATTTCCGTATTTGTAATCTACACAATGATATATTTTCTTATGAATTATGAAATAAAATCTCCACTCAACTATCTGCTCATCCTTAGCAGCTTTTTCATGCTGCTTATAAACATACTCATCTTTGGTCTGTTTGAACATATTAAGCAAAAAAATTCCGAAATAGCAGAGCTCACACTTCAGAACCAGCGTGATGCCGACTCTGTAGAATACTACAAAGCCCTCGTGTCACAGGATGAGAAACAAAAAGTTCTCATTCATGACATCAAAAAGCATCTCAATGCCATAGCCTCACTGAACGAACAGCACGATTCTGAAAAAATCGCAGCATACCTTACCCACGTACTCGGTTCTTCTGAGTTAAAGCACTCCGTGCGGGTATGCGATAATGACCTTTTAAATGCACTGCTCTGCCGTTACCAGAAGATATGTCTCACCCAAAATATTGCGCTACACATTGATATAAGAAGTAAGTGTATTGATTTCGTGACATATGATGATCTCAGTGTACTTTTCGGTAATCTCATGGATAATGCTGTAGAGTCAGCCGAAAAAACAGTTAATCCTTTTATAGAACTCAATGTTTTTCAGAAAGAGAAAAATAACATGACCATTATCACGCTCATTGATTCCTGCCGCGTAAATCCTATTGATAAAAATGGCAACCTTTTACCAACAAAAAAACCGAATCCACAGTTTCATGGATTCGGTATGCGTAGTATAGAAAATATTGTTAAGAAGTATAATGGTGAAATGACTTTTTACTTTGATGATCCTACCAAGACATTCCATACGATTATTATGCTTCGGCACTGAAAGTTGCTGCTTTTAACGATTTTTTATCATCTGGAGCAAATATTCACATACATCAAAGCTCTTTGCTTCTTGTTCTGTTTCCCGCTTCTTTAATGAATCATATATTTGCTCCAATAAATAATCAGCATTCACTTTTTTGTTTACAAAGCTATTTTCATCAGCAGAAGCCATTCCATAACCGGCATCTGCTTTCATTATTTTATAGGCAGAGTAATTATTTATCGAATCAGGCGCAGTTCTTCCTTTATACCCCTCATATGACATAAGCGCAAATATTTCCAGATCCGAAGCATTCGACGTATCAACATCATTTACATGCACATGATATACTTTTCTGTTATCACCATGTCCATATGCCACTTGAACAACAGGATCATCCTCCTTTGATGTTTTCACATATGAAGCTAAAACTACCTGACTTTCTGTATCAGACAGTCCAAAACTTGTCATTCCGATATTTTTCAGCTTATCATTTGGAATTTCCTTATCCGGTGACACCTGTTCAACTGCATTTTTATTATTTACCAATTTATTGTAAAGAGAACTGTTATTTTCCGACAACATATTCATGTATATTTCAGTAAATTCACTCTGCCTCTCCCCACATTTATTTAAGGAATTTTGCTCACTATTTCCTATTTCGAACTCTATATCCATTTTATCGCCTGTTGACTTCTTATTATAATTTGAAGTATATGCCATTGAAATATTTGTTCCCACACCGTTTAACATATATGCCTCCTATCTGTTTTACCAATAATATTACACTTTTAATTATTAGATTCATTGCAATTAAATTCTTGCCAAAAGTTCCGCAGGTGTAAGTGCCATAACCTTACTTTGCGTAAAGTCTTTAATGTTGCGCGTAATAATATAGTCTGCATGAACATATTCAGCAGTTGCACTTTGTATGGCATCTTCAAAATCTTTCCACTTCATATTTACAGCCATCTCAAGCACAACTGAACTAAAATCAGCGATCTCAAAAATAAGTTTTAACTTGCGGAATACATCTTCTATCTGCTCTGGAGTCATTTGTTTTCTCATGATATACATCATATTTGCATAAGTTAATGTAGATATATATCCCTTTGCCTGTTCAGTTTCACAAAGTTTCCAAATTATAGATGATTCCTTCACAAAATCTGAGCGACTTAGTAAAACATCAAGTATAATGTTAGTATCAATCAACAAAACCATATTTTTCCCTCATACTTTCGGTTTTTATCTCATCTAAATTACCATTATCCTGAAGAATTCCTGTTAGAGAATCCGTCAAATATGATACTGCGGCATCCTTAGGAATAAATCTTCCCACTTCATGACCATTCTTTGTAACAATGATTTCATGTCCTGACATAACAAGATTCAAATATCTCCCAAAATTGTTCTGCATTTCTGTTGCAGTTGCTGTTGCTGTATTCATATGCCTTCCTCCTATCCATTTTCTTTTTTAGCTAATTATATTATAACGTTAATTAGCTATTTTTTCAAGATATATCCCCGTTGTAACATTATTCTTGATATTCTTTGCTGTGTTTGTAACATAATTCCGTACATTTTTCCAACGATGAATTTTTATTTTCAAAAACAAACTCAAAAAGCCGAATCCACACTCCCATGGATTCGGCTTTTGTATATACACTTCTATTTTCTATTTTGTATGAAACTGTCAATCATCGCAATCACACCATCTACACCAAGCTTTGCCACATTCAGGCACAGGTCATAGTTTTCTGCCTGCCCCCACTCCTGTCCGGTATAGTATTTGTGATAGGTCTTTCTGTTGTCATTTGTCTCACGCACAACAGTCTTTGCCTTTCTCGCTGAGACTCCATGTGTATCAGCCACAGTATCAACGCAGAAGGCATCATTCGCTGTCAGGAAAACTGAGACAACATCATCTCTTCCCTGAAAGGCAAAGTTTGCACATCGTCCCTGAATCACATATCCCTCACAACCGGCCTCAAGCGGCAGCCTGTCTATAAATGTAAGAGCCCTCGCCGGAGTATCATGCAGCACATTATCCTCCTCCGTCTCCATCACAATAGAGTAAAGCAGGGAATTAACCGGTCTCTCACTGTAAAACTCCTCATACTCATCATAGCAGCCTGCCTCTTTGGCACCGGCCGCAATAGCCTCTCTGTTCATGAAATGTAAATGATATTTCTCAGCGACCGCTCTACCGATACTATCTGCATCGCAACCGCACTTTCTAGCAATAGTAATTATCATATAAATATAGCTCCTTTCTGTAGAAAAAGCCAACGCGCAGGAAGCGCTCAGACAAATCAATAAAAGTTTGCAAACACCGATGCAAACACCACCGTAAGTATTCCTGCCACTGCGATAGCAAGAGAGCTCATGGCGCCCTCTATCTCGCCAATCTCGATAGCCTTCGCTGTTCCGATGGCATGTGATGAAGCACCAAGCGCCAGTCCCTTCGATATAGGCTCAGTGATTCTGAATATTTTGCAAACAAACTCTCCGAGTATATTTCCAAGCACACCTGTCACGACGATAACTGCGACAGTGATGGTCACATATCCGCCGAGCTCCTCTGATACGCCCATACCGATAGCTGTCGTGATGGACTTTGGAAGCAGTGTGACATAGTCCTCGTGTGAAAGCCCCATAAGCACTGACAACACAAGCACTGTCACAAGACTTGTTATGACGCCTGCCGTGAGTCCGAGCGCGACTGCTGCTATATTTTTCTTGAGCAGTGTCCACTGCTCATAGAGCGGTATCGCAAGGCATACCGTGGCCGGTGTCAGAAACCAGCTAAGGTACGATGCCCCCTTATTGTATGTGTCATAATCCACATCTGCCACAACAAGCACTATGATGGTCAGTACTATTGAAATGAGAAGCGGATTGAGTATTGCAAGCTTAAACTTTTTCTTTAAAAGCATACCTAGCAGATATGCAACCAGACTTACTGTGACACCGGCAAAAAGCGATGTCTGAAACAAATTATCCATTATGATTATCCTCTATCTTATTTATTTTCTCCAGCATCAGCCCTCTTGCGCTTCTGCATACGGATTACGAGCTGTGAAACATGTCCTGTAGCAATCATTACAGTAAGAAGTGCCACAACCGTGATTACAATCACTGGTACGAGCACCGGCTTAAGATTGCCCCAGGATGACATAAGCCCCACTCCCGCAGGGATAAACATGACAGGCATTATCTCTATCATGAATTTGCCTGCACTCCTTACAGAGTTTAGCGGTATCAGGCCTGTCAGCAGACCTATGAAAAGTATAACCATGCCATATATGCTCGCCGGAACAGGCAATGGCAGTAAATATTTGAGTATCTCACCTAAAAACGAAATCGCAAGTATGATGAGAAATTGCTTTAATAATTTCATTTTATATTGTATCTCCGTTATATATATTTCGTGACTATTTGTAACTGTTTATCTGTGTTCCCTGACCATCATTGTACATACAATGGCAAGCAGCACGCTTGAAGCCCATATAGCGCGTATTCCTATGTGCAGTGAGCACACTCCGCCTATACCTGCTCCTATTGCAAATATCAGAATAATTCCATAGTAGTGCGCGGTCTTTTTCAGTGCCCCTATATTTCTGTCACGCAGATATATTGACAGACTCTCTGTGCCGCTTCTTAAGTTGCCGATGCACATAGTGCTGGCATAGCCGTAGCCGTTTACCTTTCTGAAGGACTGCACCTGCATAGAACAGCTGAATGATACAAGCATGGTCGCTATCATGTCGTACCTGTGTGGTATGAAGCCCACCACAAACAGTATGATTATCTCTATCGCCACCACTATCTGACGCCAGTGGATGCGCTTTGCCTTCTTATATCTATGCCGATTCTCTCTGCCACAAGCACACCGAGTGCAAATGAAAGGATTGGGAAAAGATACGATAGTCCCTTCATCCATTCACCCATCATCAGATGCTGGCTCATCAGCACCACGTTTCCTGTCTGCGCATTCGAGAACACCTCATTTCTCACATTGTAGGTGTAGGCATCCTGAAAGCCTCCGGAAAGTGCCAGAATCGCACTCAGCAAAAAGGTCTCTGATGTCTGAATCCTTATTTTTTCTTTTTCAGTCATTTTTTCGCCTCTTTTTCTCATATTCGCTGTTAGCTGCCACACCCTCGTGTGCCCTACAGCAATTACATATTTACAGCAATCCACACGGTTTATTATTATAGAAAAAAAGGGCGGATATTTCAATACCCGCCCCAAATATACAGTGTATTAAATTTTGCACAATACCTAAAATATATATTGGATATACATAATAGATATACATGATAGCTATACCAGATACTTTTCTTCAAACTCAGATACCGGTACCGGTTTTGAGAAATAATATCCCTGGAACTCATGACATCCCATCATTGTAAGCATATCAAGCTGCTTTCGTCTCCACACCCTCTGTGATGACGTCCATGCCTATCTTGCCTGCAAGCGTGATGATACTCTCTAATATATCCTGTCCCTTGACCTCATTCTCAGATTTGCGAAGGAAGCCCATATCGATTTTCAGTACATCAGCACTGATGTCCTTTAGCATGTTGAGTGATGAGTAACCGCTTCCGAAATCATCAATCTCCACCCTGAAGCCTACGCCCTGAAGCTTGTGGATAATATTCATATTCTTCTCAAAATCGGTCATCAGCGTTGTCTCTGTAATCTCCAGATGCAGATTGGACGCTGCTATGCCATATTTATTAATCAGCCCTGTAAAGGTCTCATATATATCTATAATGTAGAAGTCCTTTGTAGATATATTTACAGATATATGATAGCTTCCATAGCCTTTTTCCTTCCACTCTGCAAGCTTTTGCGCTGCCTTCTCCCATATATAGAGGTCAAGCTTGTAAATGAGACCTGCGTTCTCTAAAATATCAATAAAAGCATACGGTGTCAGGATGCCTCTTGACGGATGAACCCAGCGCACCAGCGCTTCTGCGCCCTTTGCAGCACCATCACGTTTCACCTGTGGCTGTAAGTACATGACAAACTCATCATTTTGCAATGCCGGCTCAAATTCACCGAGCAGACGTCTCTGCTCTATTGATATCTCAAGCAGATGCTCATCATAGTATGCCACACAGCAGTCGTAATTATTCTTTATGGTGTCTGCCGCTATATTAGCCTTGTCTACCATAATGCTGACAGCCTCATCCCTGTCTCTTATCTCATACACACCCATGTATGTATGCAGATGGAAAGAATTGCCCGAAAACTCACGCTGCAGCTCTTTTATTGAATCTGCCACTCTTTTTTCATCAAACTCTTCTCTTGGCAGACACAGCGCAAAGCGGTCATTCATAAGCCTTGCACAAATGGTCCTCTCAGATGGATTCGATGCCATGAGCTTCGCCTGCTTTATAAGCACCTGATTGCCCTTCTCCATTCCAAATATCTCATTGATGAATTTGAAATCCTTTATATTGCTGCAAATCAGGTAGAAGGTTGTGTCATGATACTTGTTCACCATATCGTGCACATCCTCATAGAACTGGTCACGGTTCAAAAGTCCGGTCAGACTGTCATGCGATGCCTTGTACTTTTCCTGCTCCCACGACTCATACATCTGTGTACGGTCATTGTATACAAAATAATCACATATAACGCGATTGCTCTCATCATATATGCGCTTGTAGGCAATCTCAAAGTAGTGCTTTTCACCGTTTATTTCAATATCTGTTGTCTGGAAGGTCATACTGTCCCTTCTGTCATCTCCCAGCTTTTCAATCCACTGACTATATTTACTTTCATAAACAGACATATTGCCGCCATGCCTGTAAATAGCCTCCATCAGGTCATTGTAATATATGCACCTGCCCTTTCTGTCATAGCAGATGATACCATTGTTCATATCGCGGACCACAAGAGAGAGCATATTTTCTATAAGCTCATTCGGCACATATCTGTATGTCAGGTAATATATGATAATAGCTATAGCACCATATATAATCATGGTGAGGTCATATATGGAGTCCGAACCTATAGTAGCAATGTCAAACGAAAAGCCGATAAAGATAACTACCGCTATAGCCCCATATGCCTCCCTGTACATGCGCGATGATTTGATAATCATATACAGATATGTAAAAATAATCAGAATCACAAACGCATATGTGAATATAAAATGCAGCCTGTACCATAGGCTGTCATTATTGAATACCACCTTAATATTCTCAGCTTTTATGGATTCTATATCAAAAATCTTATTAGTCCAGGTGTTCTCTATAAGCATATATGTGTCCAGCACCGCAAATATCATGGAAGCAGCCTGCACTCCCTTGAAGGTCTTTACAGCACCTGTATAATACTGTGTATAAAACATAAGAGCGATGAGCATCCAGTCAAACAGAGCCATAGTAAGCCCTTTCGCAAGTACTGTAACAGTGTGCCCCGGCACAAATGTAAAAACAAAAAAGACTATAGCGCAGGCAAATGTCAACGTCTCATATATACACACACTTTTACCGAGTCTGTCATGTTTTTTAAAGGAACCGATTGCGCAATGTGCAATCAGTATTGCTTCCAGCAATACTCCCAGTCCATATACTATCCTCATATTCCCACCTGTCTTCTATGACCATATTACTAACCTATATATAGTCATTGTAACTCATTTCATGTGTAATGTAAACAAAAAAGAGGTTGTCACAACCTCTTTTTTGTAATTTATTAACATTTATTATTTTCCTGAAGTTGCTTTCAGTCGTGTCATGGCACGGGCCAGCGAAGCTCTTGAGTGATAATACTCCTGAATACTCTGCTTCTGGCGAAGCTGCTCCTCGGCTCTCTCCTTTGCCTCTCTTGCCCTTGCTATATCGATTTCCTCCGGATGCTCGGCTGTCTCGACAAGCAGTGTCACACGGTTGTTGACTATCTCTACGAAGCCCATTCCCACTACCGCGTACTCCCAGTTGTCACTGCCCTCCGGCTGAAATCTCATCTCGCCCTCATCGACGGCTATGACCATATCCTCGTGGTGGGCGAGGATTTCCTTCTGGCCATCGAACTCAGGGACTATTATGGAACGACATCTTCCTGAGTAAAACACTCTGTTAGCAGCTATTACCTTTAGATAAAATGTATTTGTTGCCATACGATTTGTCCTTCCTTATGCTTTTACTGCTGCATAGTCTTTGCTTTTTCCTTGACGTCCTCGATTGTTCCGACATTGAAAAATGCGTTCTCAGGATACTCGTCCATCTCACCATCTATGATAGCCTTGAAGCCCTTGATAGTCTCCTCTACAGGCACATAGACACCCTGGATACCTGTGAAGTTCTCGGCTACGTGGAACGGCTGTGAGAGGAACTTCTGGATTTTTCTTGCTCTGTATACAAGTACCTTGTCCTCATCTGCCAGCTCCTCCATACCAAGGATTGCGATGATATCCTGCAGCTCCTTGTAC
>ERZ859937.293-NODE-293-length-22862-cov-2.173631_pt1 | contig 22862 bp, 13 predicted proteins | sample MGYA00509985_ERZ859937 | MGnify/ENA primary metagenome ERZ859937 (study PRJEB30046, sample SAMN00715169) | human gut metagenome | study: EMG produced TPA metagenomics assembly of the A metagenome-wide association study of gut microbiota in type 2... | reverse complement strand
TTCAGGATCTGAAACTAAATCATAAATAGGATAAGTAGCATTCCAATCAACATCAACCAAACGGGAATGAGTATCATCAACTGATTGTGTCCATGCACCTAAATTGATAGTAGTCGTAGGTCCCTGATTAGGAGATAAAGTTATAGTAGTACCAGAAATTGTTCCTCCTAGACATTTAATATCACACGTCCAATTAGAATTTTTCTTATTCGTTTCAGTAATAGTTGTAGTATTCCAACTTCCATTTGCATCGAGCCCCACCTTTTTCATATTATATTTAGCACCAGCTGTTACAGTCTTCATTTTCTCTGTGCGATTGGCTTCTTCTACAATAACAGATTTATAATAGGCCCTATAGGAACCACCCACTGTTATTTTAGTCAGTACATGAGTTCCATACATTCTAACTATCTCATCAGCTGAGTATTTATTTAAATCCGCTATAAAATTTGAAGATAAATACCGTGATAAGGTTTCAGCATTAGTATATAAAAGATATTGTCTCTGTTTCTTTATAACTTCCGCTCGCGCAAAAGAATATTTGGAAGAATATGAATATTTAGAATCAGACTTAAATCCTGTAGTAATACTCCCGGAGAAAAATCCTTTTGATGTATCAGACTTACCCATTGCAGCTACAGAACCAGAAAAATTTGTATTACTTATTGTTTGCTGAAGAAAAGACCATGCATCCTCACCAGCAGTAACTTTTTGTTCTATAGTTCCAATAAAAGGATTATCAAAACGTCCCTTATTATCTCTAATAAATGCTTCTACATCTAAAACCGGTTGATGAACAGAAGCTTCTCCCAAGTAGTCTGATGTTATATCATATCCATAACCCAACACATCATAAATTCCGTCACCTGCCGCACGTGGCATAACCTCTTTTTCCGAGAAATTCTGTAAATCCTCAAAACCACTACTGTCTGTACAAGCAGCAATGAATAAACCTAAACAAAGGCTTAATAAACTAATTCGTTTTTTCATAATTATCACATTTAAAGTTAGTATACTTTTCTCATTTTCACAATGAACAATCTTATAATTCCATCATGTCATTTTCCACTAAATGCCAAACAATTATACGCCAAACAATTTTAGTATTCATTCCACAAACAAAGATATCTCAAACAGAGATTATAAGGAGTAGACTGGCAATATACAAAAAAACATTGAATTTACAAGCGAAATTGTGATATTTTTGCAGAAAAAAAAGACAATCAATAATATAGGCTCTCTATCTATAAATTCTTCCTAATAAGGGAGTGAATGAATATGTATAGCAGTCAGTCCTATTGCATAAGCTTTTTCTATCTCCAGATTAAACCTTTTTATATGGTGTATTCTATCTCCATAGCCTTTGGAGTTAACTCCAAAGGCTTGCGGAGATAGAACAAACAGGAAGAAAACCCTTAACCATACAGCAAGAAATTTAGGGATGCGGATAAGATATTTTAAGGATGAATCTGATTTTAAAACCACACAATTCCTTACGGATGAAAAAACTCCCCAATGTCCTTCTTTAAAAAAGTGAAACAATATATGACAGGAAGATATACATCTGACTATATATACAGGACAGAAATATGAAGTGAGGGCATATATGCACCCAAACTTTTTATGAAAATACAGGCACTCTTGAGAAATCGCAAGCGGCTGCATAAATGAAATTAAGAGAACAACCTAAAATTCCTGACAAACGTAGTAAAGGCGGCCCTTGTATTAAATCTTCCCAAAGCCATAGATACCCCCCACAAACCACATATATTATAATGTTTATGCAATGAAATACGAAGGATGGTATGGATATAGCATTGCAATGCATTAATCAGCTCCGGATCATCCACATAATCGGAAAACATATTCCTCATCCATCTCAAGAAAAGAATAGTAGCGTGCAATTTATCTTTGTCATGACCGGCAGAATTACTGATGTTTGCACCTTCAACATTCCTCCAACATACAGGCTGCCCCGGCAAAGAAATAACACCCCCCGCATGACGGGCAAAAGCAGCCCACGTAGCATCATCCGAACACCAAGCCATAGGAAAATGAACAAAACCACCTGCCGACTGCCATATCTCCCGACTGAACACGTACTCTACGGCAGCCGAATCTATCTTTCCCTGTAACTTATCTAACAGCAGCCGGTAACAAGACACACTTCCTTCTTCCAAAGGACGATTGGCACGTATCCGCTTGTTTTCACCATCAATGACAGCTAATGGAAAACGAAAGAAATATCCTCGCTGATGGTGTGGGCGCGACAAAGCCTCCATGACACGTTCCACACCATCAGCCGGCATCAAATCATCATCCGAGAAAAGCCAGATAAACGGCTCTGCAGACAGCTGGATACACCTCTCCCAATGGGCCACCAAATCTTTGCCCCCCATATTTTCGCTAAAGCGATGATACACCAGATTTACCTTATTCTGATAAGATTCCACAATCTTATCCAATCTTTCAGGACTTGCATCATCACCTATATATAACACCGACTCATCTTTGTGGGCCTGAACGGAAATTGTGTCGAGCTTTTCCTAAAGGAAACGCCCCTTGTAGGCGGGAATAACAATTGCCAATTTCTTTATTTGCTCCACTTTACAAAGACTGCATATCGTTCAACTTCTTGTAATATCCATTTAAGGCTATCAGTTCATCGTGAGTTCCTCTTTCTACAATGTCACCTTCATAAAGTACACAAATTTCATCGGCATTCTTAATGGTACTCAATCTATGTGCGATAGCGATAGTAGTACGCGATTTCATCAAACGCTCCAACGCTTCCTGAACCAAACGCTCGGACTCTGTGTCAAGAGCCGAAGTAGCCTCATCTAATATAAGGATAGGAGGATTTTTCAAAATTGCACGGGCTATACTGACACGCTGACGCTGACCACCGGACAAACGCCCTCCACGATCACCAATCATCGTGTCATATCCTTTTTCCGTTTCCATAATGAAATCATGTGCATTCGCTATCTTGGCAGCTTCTATTACTTGCTCCATAGTGGCATTCTCTACACCAAAAGTAATATTGTTATAGAAGGTGTCATTAAACAGAATAGCTTCCTGATTTACATTACCAATCAGAGAACGTAAACTGTGGATGGATACATCTTTCACATTCTTGCCGTCAATCAGCAATGCACCCTCCGATACATCGTGATAACGCGGTACCAAGTCCACTAAAGTAGACTTTCCGGAACCGGACTGGCCCACCAGTGCAATCGTTTTTCCTTTAGGAACCGTCAGATTGATATGGTTCAAGACTGGACGCCCTTCTACATAGCTGAAACTTACATTTTTAAACTCTAACTTATCTGTGAAAGCGTCCAATGGCAAAGGCTGCTCCGGCTCTACGATATGATTTTCCGCTTTCAATATCATATCAATTCGCTCCATACTGGCCAATCCCTGCGGAATATTATAAAATGCTCTTGAAAATTCTTTCAAAGGATTGATGATACTATAAAGGATAATCAGATAAAATATGAAAGTAGCCGCATCCATCGGAGCATAGTTTGTATTTAAGATTAAAGCACCGCCAAACAACAGCACGGTCACAATCACACAAGTGCCTAAAAACTCACTCATGGGGTGGGCTGAACTTTGCCGGATAATCATCTCGTTCATTGCATCGCGGAAGTCATTGTTTGTTTTAGAGAACCGAGCAGACATTTTGCTTTCGGCTATAAACGCTTTGATAACCCTTAAACCTCCTAATGTTTCATCCAATTGGGACATAATATCTCCCCATTGCGCCTGTGCTGTAGAGGACTGTCTTTTCAGCTTCCGGCTGACAACCCCCATTATCCAACCTGTCAGAGGTAAAATAAAGATAACAAAAAGCGTCATTTGCCAACTTACCGAAAACAGAGTGACAAAACAAACCAAAAGAGCGATAGGATTACGGATAAGCATATCGATGGAACTGGTCAACGAGTTCTCCACCACCGTAACATCCGCACTCATACGGGCTATGATATCTCCTTTACGTTCTTCTGAGAAAAAACTCAAAGGAAGACTTAACACTTTATTATAAACCTGAATACGGATATCCCGGACAATACCTGTACGCAAAGGTACCATGACAGCCGCAGAAGCAAAATAACCGGCAGTTTTCAACATAGTCATAAAGATAAGTATTCCTCCCATCATGGCAAGTGTATAGAACGCACCATTTGTAGCCACAAAATTGCTCACAAAGTAATAGGCATTATTTATGAGTACATCCTTATCCAAATTATGAATATCCATAGGAATGTACTCATAAGACTTGGTATCAATTTTGAACAGAATGTTCAAAATTGGCACAATCGCCATGAACGAAAACACATTAAGCCATTGCGACAGAAAGTTCAGTATCAATGCCCATGTCAAATATTTGCGGTATGGAAGAATATACCGCTTCAACAAACTAAAGAACTGTTTCAGCATAATTATCAATTATATATAATGCCGCAAAGGTAACAAAAAAGAAATAATCACCCAAGATTACCCCACTTTATCCCCTAATATTTGTTCATACACGGCAAGCCTTCTTTCCTGCATCTGTCCGGGGTTATATACTTGTCGCAAACTGTCTTCCGCATGGGTAACCAACTGTCTCTGCAACTGCGGATTACTTGACAAGGCTATGACAGCTTCTGCAAATCCGGCAGGGTCATCAACAATCAAGCAATCTTCACCATCCTTAAAATCAATGCCTTCCACACCCTTTGCCGTCGTTACAAAAGGTACTTTTGACAATACAGCATCTAATATTTTCATACGCATACCACTACCGATACGTATTGGAACAACAGCAACACTGCCTTTTAAAAAAGAGCCCAGATCTTCCACATAGCCTGCCAACTTCAATTCCGGGTATTCGGACAGCAAACGATTGATACACTCTCCACGCCATTTACCAATTACTTGCAATGTAAACGAAAAATGGCGTTTACGCAGATGCGGAATCACTTCGTGACAGAACCATGCCACGGCATCCAGATTGGGAAAATGATCCTCACTTCCCACAAAAGTCAGGCGTCCGCTTTGGACCGGAACAAAAGGCTGTTCCAGCCTGTCACCCACTTGCACCACAGCCGGAGAAGTGTAGATATGGTCTTTCCGTCCTATGAAGTCCTCCATAATTTTACGGTCTACTTCAGTCAGAACAATAACATCTTTATATTTCAATAATGCACTGCGCTCAAAATCCTTTGCTATATGAAAAAACATCCTGTCACCGGCAGTCTGTTCCCTGAACAAAGCAATCTCCTTTTCATTACGGATGTAGCGGAGTTCATGATGCACAAAAATAGTCTGTACATTTTCAGGCAACAAGAATCCCAATGACAACAGTTCATAAAACTCTACTTGAATAATATCAAAACCTGAATGAGCCACCTGAGAAACATACTCCACATACCCCTGGTCTAGCGGCTGGAAACAAGAACTGAACAAAGTACTCTTTCCCCGTACTAAATCCACAACTTCGCCCGTTTCATCCGTCCATATCTGTTGCCGGTTCATTTTACGGGTTACAGACGCATGTATCTTTTGCAGCCATTTATAATAAAAAGGATGTTTAATTCTGGGTAATCTGACAGTTTGAGGTTTAGGAGTATAAATAAAGAAATCCACATTATCCCAAATTTTCTTCAATGACTCTACATCTTGCATACGCTTCTCCGTTTCAGGATAAAGCAATACAGATACGGACATCTTATGACGCAAATACTCCACCATATTAAAGAAAGCTTGATTACCGCCCGAATCCAGCGGATAAGGAATGTACGGAATAATAAAAAGAATTTTCTTTCTCATACTAATTGAATTTAAACAATAGTCTAATGTCTAATTTAATTTTTAGTTTAATACAGCAAATGCTATGTAGTGTATAATGCAAAAGTACAAGAAAGACTGCATACCAAAATGTTAATTATCGTTTCTTTTTAAAAGTTCAACACAATTCCTGTTTCTTGAAAGAAAAAACAAAGAAGCAACTTGTTTATTTAACTATATAACGTTATATTTGTAAAATTAAAAAGGAACTAACTTAACAATAGAGCATGAATGCACTTCCCTTGGTCAGTGTAGTGGTACCTAATTATAATTATAAACGATACCTCAATCTACGAATTCAGAGTATTCTGCAACAGACCTATCAGAATATCGAACTGATTTTACTTGATGATGCCTCAACAGACGGTAGCGAAGAGGTATTATCGGACTATCAAGACCATGCCAAAGTGAGCCATATTCTATTAAACGAACACAACACCGGAAATCCATTTAAACAATGGTTTAAAGGCATGCAATTAGCCAAAGGAAAATATATATGGATAGCCGAAGCCGATGACTTGTGTGAGCTTACTTTTTTAGAGAAAGTAGTTCCTTTAATGGAGAAATACCAACAAGCCGCCGTATGCTTTGCCGGTTCCAAGTATATTGATAAAGACGGTAATGTGCTGAGTTGCGACATGAACAAATGGAAATCTGCCATACCTCCATACGCCGTGTTTAATGGGGAAACTTATGCCGAACATAACCTTTACTGGCGTGGTTACATAGCCAATGCAAGCTCGGCCATTTTCAGAAAAAGCATGGTAAATGCCCAAAATATGGAACAATGCCTGCAAATGCGCTACAGCGGCGACTGGCTGTTCTGGTTTTATATGGCAATGCAAGGAGACATTATAGAAAGATATGAAGTACTGAACTACTTCAGACAACATACCCAGAAAGTTACCGTCAAAGCTGAAAACAACGGAGGGGGTAAGAGCGAAGATATTGAGATAGTCCGCATTATGGAACAACACCTTACCCACCTGAGCAGATACAAACGATGTATACGGAGAGGAATGCTTTACAACCGCATTGCCAAATTAAGCACAACAGAGCAAGTAAAACTGCAATTATGGGAACTCCTCCGGCAGAAATTAAACGGAACGCGGAAAGACGGACGTCTGGAGCGCCTCAACCGGATAGCACGGCTATTCTGTCCTTTTGTTCTGACTATGAAACGAGACCGCCTTACTCCTTCCCGAAAATAGAATAAGAAACGGAAACTGCTTGCCCATATTTTCGGGCGGACTCACATGTTTGCCCCTAAAGTGAACAAATTGGCAGCCAATTTTACTTTTGGCATACCCTCTTTTGATATTTCTAAAATTCTGTTTACCTTTGTTGTTAATCATCCGAATTGATTCAAACAAATGCAAACTTTACTAAAACAAATGAAATATCTCCGTTCACTCATGCAGCAATTTGTAACAGCATGTAAGAATCAAGCTAAGCTTATCCAACAGTTTACTCTTTCTTTACTTTACTTATTTATCATACATATAGTTGCTTTACTTTTTTTCTTCCTGTTCCGGCTTGTCCTGTTCACCTCAATAGATTATCAGTTTCCTCCCGATATACAAAACAACTTTCTCATGCAAGCCACTGCATTTATAAAAGGGCTATGGTTTGACAATGTTATAGCTTGCTACATATTGCTGTTACCATTAGTCATTTTATGGATAACCGCTCTCTGCAACTATCACTCCAAGTGGGTATTCAGATTTATCTCTATCTTTTTCATTCTATTTTATTCACTGTCGTTCATTATTTCGGCAGCCAACATCCCTTATTTCTCCTATTTTTTTAAAACAATCAATTCTTCCATTTACAATTGGTTCGGATATGGAGCCACTACTGCCGGAATGGTATTGGGTGAGACATCATTCTATTTCCCTATTTTTCTAGGACTGATATCTATTCTTCTGCTGTCAGGAAGTGTACTACGGTTATCTTCTTATTTCTACCATCTCATCAATTCGAAATCTACTTCCATCAGCCCGATAAACCGCCTATGTATATTCGCCGCCGGTGCTGTTTGTATAGGACTTTGTCTATTCGGAATACGGGGACGCATGGGATATAACCCCATCAGAGTAAGTCAAGCATACTATTGCACCGATCCATTCCTGAATCAGCTAGGGGTTAATCCTGTCTTTAATCTACTTACCAGCACACTGGATGATAACCGTAAGGAAAACCGCTATCTTCACCTGATGCCGGAACAGGAGGCAATAACCAATATGCAAAGTATATTGCAAAGAAAAGGAATAGAAGGCATCTCCCCCATTGCACGTGAAGTGAAATGCGCAGCCGTCCCTACACAAAAGAATGTTGTTCTTATTTTCATGGAATCGATGTCGGCCAACTTGATGGAGCATTTCGGATCTACCAAAAAACTGACTCCTTTCCTAGACAGCCTTTATCTGGAATCTCTCAGTTTTGACCATTTTTATTCAGCGGGCATACATACCAACCACGGAATGTATGCCACCCTCTACTCTTTCCCTGCCATCATGAAACGGAATGCCATGAAAGGAGCAGTGGTACCTGTCTATTCGGGGTTGCCCACCGTATTAAAGGATAATGGCTATCGGAACCTATTCTTCATGACGCACGAATCACAATACGATAATATGAACGCTTTTCTCCGCACTAACGGATTTGATGAAATATATGCACAAGAAAACTACCCAAAAGATAAAGTCGTTAACAGCTTTGGTGTACAAGACGATTTCCTATACCAATATGCCTTGCCCATTCTGAACAAAAGAGCAGAAGAAAGACAACCTTTCTTTACCATATTGCTTTCTATCAGCAACCATCCCTCGTATGTGATACCTGACTATTTCAAACCACACAGCACAAAGCTTGAAGATCAGATTGTGGAATACGCGGACTGGGCCATCCGGCAATTCATGCAAGAAGCACGCAAACAACCCTGGTTTGAAAATACAATCTTTGTTTTGCTGGGTGACCATGGGAAATTGGTAGGAAGTCCGGACTGTGAAATACCACAATCCTGCAACCATGTTCCACTAATGATTTACGGAAAAGGCATCAAGCCCGAAATCAGACAAGAGCCGGGCGGCCAGACTGATGTGGCACCGACTTTACTCGGACTGCTGAACATGAGTTATACCCAAAACGACTTCGGCATAAATTTGTTAACAGAACAACGCCCGTATGTCTATTTCTCCGCCGATAATTTGATAGCGGCTACAGATACAACCCACCTATATATTTATTCTCCACATGACCGGCAGGAATTCAAATATAAGAAGCAAGGAAATGCCTTGCAACTTGTAACAGGGGAGGACAGTACATTCTACGTGATGAAAAAATACTGTTTCTCCACATTGCAGAGTGCGGAGTATCTGGTAAAAGAGCACAAGACTGTCAATAAAGCTAATGGACAATAAGGTGGGACGGGTTTCACCGCCTTGCCTTCCTTAACGGTCATACCCCAACTTCTCCTCGTTATAATCAGAGGCTATGTAGGTAGGACGGCCTTTGGTTTCCTTGAAAATGCGCCCCACGTACTCTCCTATAATTCCCAAAGAGAAAAGCTGGATGCCACCTAAAAAGAGCATGACAATGATCAAAGTGGGGAAGCCGGCCGTTTCATCACCATAAAGCACGGTCTTTATCAGAAAATAAATGGCATAAATAAAACTGGAGATTGAACAGAGCACTCCGCATACTGTGGCGATGCGCAAAGGGGCGATAGAGAAAGAGGTTATTCCCTCGACAGCCAGATTCAACAGCTTGAGAAAGTTCCAAGAGGAATGGCCCATCAGCCTGTCTCCGCGATCAAATTCAATGCTTTTCTTCTGATAGCCTATCCAGCAAAACAATCCTTTTGTATAACGCTCGCATTCGCGCAGACGACGCAACGTGAGCACACAACGACGGTCCAGAAGCCTGAAATCGCCCACATTGGGCAAAATATCAATACGGCTCATCCGCTGAAGTATACCATAAAAAGCCAGAGAGAACTGACGACGCAACCAGCTTTCCTCGCCACGGGTACGCCGTTTGGCATAAATGTCATCATATCCTTCTTCCCAATATTCCAGCATCTGGTCTACCAGTTCCGGAGGGTCCTGCAAATCAGCATCCATCACAACGCAGCAATCGCCGGTGGCGTAATCAAAACCCGCCAGCATGGCTACCTCTTTACCAAAGTTACGCGAAAGGTTGACATAATTCACCCGCTTGTCCTGCTGCCTCAGCCGGCGGAGGCATTCCAGCGTAGTGTCGCTGCTGCCATCATTGACAAACAGGATTTCCCATTCATAAACGGCATTGCGGTTGACAAGCTCTATCAAACGTTGATACAGAGTGGGCAGCATCGCTTCCTCATTATATACCGGAATCAAAAGAGTCACTTTCTTCATATCATTCTTCACTATCATAAAGACTCCTCAAAGATATTACTTTTGTTTGAAAACAAACCTCACTAATAAAAAATTTACCGGAATGGCAATGAGAAACACTGGGATGGGAGCCAACGGACGGGAAAAACCCAACCGCAGAAAGAGATTCAACAATCCGATATGTATCAGATAATTTGTCAGATGTGCCCCCCCGAAGCCAAAAGCTTTCTTCCAGGAAGGAGGCTGCCCGAAAGTAAAATAAGCCGTAAGATAAAAGTTGGCAACAAAACTCAGCACATATCCCAAGGTATAGGCTACATTGACCTGAATGAATTTTTGCAAGACAAAATAAATGCCATAGTGCAGCCCTGTAGCAAAAAGACCTACCATTACAAATCGCAGGAACTCGGGTATCTGTTTCAGTTTATTCATTTTCATTGATTTAAAATGCAAAGTTAGGTATTACTAAAGAATTATTCGTACTTTTGCGACAGTAAATATAAAAGACCGAAAAATATATGTCAGACAAGAAAAAAGCATTTTGGTTCATAGCCTTACTAAGCACACTTGTAATAATCCCCTTTTTGGGAGAAACTATTTTTTACTCTAAAGGGGAACCGCGCGAAGCAATTGTGGCATACTCGATGTTGGAAAGCGGCAACTGGATATTGCCTTTGAACTACGGAACAGACATCGCCTATAAACCTCCTTTCCTGTATTGGTCTATTGCAGCTATTTCCGCCATTTTCGGAGGGGTGAGTGAATTCTCGTCCCGTCTGCCGTCCGCTATCGCTTTTCTAGCTATGCAGTTCGTGTTTTTCGGATTCGTAGCCCGCTATAAGAATACAAAGACAGCAGTCATTACCTCCCTTTTACTGCTCACTTCATTCGAAGTGCACCGGGCGGCGGTGGCTTGCAGGCTGGATATGCTACAGGTTTCCTTCATCGTCATCTCACTTTGCTTACTATTTCGCTGGGACGAAAAAGGCTGCAAGGGAATACCTTGGACGGCTGTCGTGCTGATGGCATGCGGCACGCTGACCAAAGGACCTGTGGGTTCTATATTCCCCTGTATGTGTATCGGTATTTACCAGCTGATACGGGGACGCTCATTCGGCAAGACTTTCCTTTCCTTATTCGGAATCGGGCTGCTTTCCCTTATTCCATTGGGAATCTGGTTTTATGCGGCCTGGCTACAGGGAGGACAGCCGTTTATGGACCTGATGCTGGAGGAAAACACCGGACGCTTTGTCGGCAAAATGTCATACCCGTCGCATCACAATCCTTTATGGTATAACTTCCTGACCATTATATGGGGGTGGATACCTTGGACATTGGTCTTGCTTATTTCACTCTTCGGACTGAAATGGAATGAAATGCACCTGCTGCCCGCAGGAAACTCTTTCACCGGACGCATCAGGAAGGTTTGGGATAACATCCGCTCACAATCCCCCATACAGCTGTTTATCTGGATAGTGATTATCGCTATTTTTGTCTTCTATTGTATTCCTAAAAGCAAACGCAGCGTCTATTTGTTGCCTATCTATCCATTTATGGCTGTACTGATTGCCCAGTATCTGGAGGCGTTAATGCAAAAAGGGGCGAAAGTGTTCAAAATATCGGCTTATATCTTTGCCTCGCTCTGTTTGTTACTCACCGTGGTGTTTTTTGCTGTACGCTGTCAGATGATACCGGACAGCATATGGGGCAACGGACGTCATGCTGCCGAAAACATAGCGTTTATGCAAGCTTTGGAAAGCACGTCCTTTTCTATTTCCAAATGGCTGATTATAGTATTGCCGGTAGTGGCTGCCATCTGTACATTAAGGCTGGTTATCAAAAAAAGTAGTACGGGGTCACTCCTCTATGGAATCATCGGTTGTGTTCTTTGCCTGTTTGTCGCTTTAGACGGGGTATATCAGCCAACAATACTAGCTGTAAAATCCGATAAACATCTGGCAGAAGATATCAGAAAACAGGTGCCTGAAGGAGTCGTTTATTCATATACAGACAGAATGATACGGTTTTATTGTACAAATTATTATATGAATAACCAAATGCGGAATTTCACACTGGAAAATCCGCAAGAAGGGTATGTCATACTTTCTGCAAATGCACAAGAGGAGTTTTTAAAGAATTACAATGCAAAATATCAGCTGGAAGAGGTCTTCCATACAGATTACAGAAGTTGCGACTTACGCAATACGGTAATCATGTACAAGTTCAACGAGAAACGGAAATAGTTATATCCGGCAGATTCTGCACCGATTGGGACGCGGACTATATGAATTCCATACTGATTCATATAGTCCGCGTCCAAGTTTTACTATCTGTTCCCTAAATCATCATAAACAGTTTGCAATATCGCCTTACCCTTATCCAGACGGGACTCGTCAGCTTCAGGCTCATTAAAAAGAATACTGCCGGAATTATTATCAAATACCGTCACTCCTGTACTGTCCCGGAATGAGAACCCATTATTGAAACTATAAAAGGCAAAAGGATACTTATAATCACTTCCCAATACATTACGGCTAAACGTAAATGCAGTATGTTCCAGCCCAAGCTGCCCCAACAAAGTGGCTGCCAAATCGGTCTGATTCATAATCTTGTCCACCTGCATAGGCTGTTTTACCGCTCCACCTAACCATAACAAGGGAATATGATAAAAACGAGGCATCGCATTAGACCCCTCACGCGGGTAATAGAAACCATGATCGGGAAGGCAGATAACTAAAAGATCTTTCCATGCGGGAGTCTGCTTCAACCGGTCAATAAACTTACCCAGACATTCATCTGTATAAGCAAAGGCATTGGGAATTTTATCTTCCAGCCGGTGATAAGGAACTTCGAAAGGTTCATGACTGCTAAGTGTCAGAAACGCAGTATGCCAAGGCCCTTCTTCCTTCCGGTTTCTTAACTGATTATATAAATATTCAAAAGTAATATCATCATTCACTCCCCAGGCATTACTGGTCTGTTCGGCCAATGAGAAATCTGTATTAGCTATAAGACGCTGATAACCGGTACTCAGCAGATAACTCTTCATATTGGTAAAGTTGATATCACCTCCATACAGGAAATCTGTTTTATAACCCGCCTTGGACAGTCCTTCAGCTATAGCAGGCAGCGTACGGTTCTTGGCAGGAATTTTCATTACCGATGCCGTAGGCAATCCAAGGTAACCGCTGAAAGTACAGACTGTTCCACGGTCGGTACGGAAACTATTGGCATAACAGTTTGTAAAAAAGATCCCTTCCTTTGACAGACGGTTAAAGTGGGGTGTCACATCAGGAAGACCGCCTAAAGGTTCTACAAAAGCACCTCCAAAACCTTCCATCAAAATAATAAGAATATTGGGACGCTTGGTATTCAGGACTTGAATAATACTATCCCCATCTGTTGTAGGATAAAGTCCGTCAAACAATGCAGCCCGCTTCTCTTCATCAAAGAAATTGAACTCTGATGCAAAATCCTGGGATTTACCCATAGAAGACAACAAACTGAAATCGGGATTGACCGCCGAATGATTCAAGAAAGGTTCGTTGCTGAAATATACTTGCCCTATATTAGAAGTGGATTCTGTTACACCACCACGTATAATGATGAAAAGTACACCTCCTAATAACAGCATTCCCGCAGTTCCCGCTATCCGTTTCCGGGTGGCGGTCAAAACGGAAGGCGTGATTTTCAGCAAGACCCAACAATTCAGAGCTATGAGTAACAAGATGGCAAGAACCCTCAGCAAGATAAATCCGACGGAAACACTCGCCAAAGCTTCCTTCGGTGAATCGATATAAAGAAAAACAGATGCGTCCAGTTTAAATCCCCAAAATGTATATAATGCCATATCTACCACAAAAATGATAGAAATAAGCGCGGCGGCCAAAATATAATACCCGTAAAGTATTTTTTTCAAAGGGAATTTCCTAAACCAAATACTTATCAGTACCAACAAGAATGGAAATGCAGTAAGATATCCCGCCGTAGCGGCATCAAGACTGGCTCCATGAATCATTACCTGCATATAATCGGCAAACCCGAATCCTTTTTCAATGGAACCATTATAGAGCATGAATAATGGTTTCTGTAGAATAAATATCAGTAAGACCGTAAAAAAGTACAAGCTGATATAAGCAATCCTCTTTTTCATATCTTCAGTTCTTTATTATTTCCGTCCGAAATCAGCCGGGACCTCTCCCCATCGGTCGGTTTCCCACTTCAATAAAGGTGTGGTATATTTATTTTCTTTCAGCCAAATTTCGGCCCGTTCTATCATTTGAAAAAGTTTCTCCGTCTGAGGAGTCCGTTCCAGTTTAGTTTTACATTTCTTCTGCTTCACCCAACTCAACGCATTACGGCTGTCCGAGTAAACAGGCATATTGATATTTTTCTGCTTCATCAACGCCAAAGCATGGACAATGGCAAGAAACTCTCCAATATTATTCGTTCCATAAACAGGACCGAAATGAAAAACCTCCTGTCCGGTAAGCAAATAAACGCCCCGATATTCCATCGGTCCGGGATTTCCACTGCAAGCAGCATCCACAGCCAGGCAGTTCATATCAAAGTTCTCGGGAAGTTGTTTAGGAACATCTTCTTTTTTAACAGCATTCTTACCTATATAATGGAAAGCGGAAGAAGCCAAGGCGTGTTCCGCCTCCTCTTTGGTCTCGAATGACTTGTATTGTGCGCCATCGTAACCTTTTATCTGTAGCTGGCAGTCAGTCCAAGAGTCATAAACTCCCGGATTGACGCCTTTCCATACTACATAATATTTCTGTTTCTTTACCATTTACATACGTTCAGGCACTTCAATACCCAGTAGGCCCATTGCTGTCTTTACAATCTTACCCACATTAGCACTCAATGCCAGACGGAAGACTTTCAACGCTTCATTTTCTTCACGCAGAATACTGAAATCATGATAGAACTGGTTGTATTCTTTCACCAAATCGTATGCATAGTTTGCTATAATGGAAGGATTATAGTCTGAGCCTGCCTGCTTGACAACCGATTTAAAATCAGCCAGCATCTGAATCAAACCTTCTTCTTTTGCGCTCAGTTCCAAACCTGCTGGAATGATTTCGGGAATAACGATACCTGCTTCAGCCGCTTTGCGTAATACAGACTGGACACGGGCATACGTATACTGAATGAAAGGTCCTGTATTGCCATTGAAATCTATCGATTCTTTCGGGTTGAAAGTCATATTTTTACGTGCGTCCACCTTCAGGATAAAATATTTCAAAGCGCCCAAACCAACAATACGGGCAATATTGTCGGCTTCTTCTTGAGTCAGACCGTCCAATTTACCTAATTCAGCAGAAGTTTCCTTAGCAGTTTCAATCATTGCTTCCATCAAATCATCCGCATCCACTACTGTACCTTCACGACTTTTCATTTTGCCCTCGGGCAGCTCTACCATACCGTATGAGAAATGAACCAATCCTTTGCCCCATTCAAAACCCAATTTGTCCAACAAGATAGAAAGTACCTGGAAATGATAGTTTTGTTCATTACCCACTACATAAATCATCTTGTTGATGGGGTAATCCTGAAAACGTAATTTGGCAGTACCAATATCCTGGGTCATATAAACAGAAGTACCGTCACCGCGAAGAAGCAACTTATGGTCCAGTCCTTCGGCAGTCAAATCAGCCCATACAGAGTTATCCTCTTTCCGGTAGAAGAAACCTTTTTCCAATCCTTCCATCACTTTCTCCTTACCTTCCAGATAGGTATTCGATTCATAATAAATTTTATCGAAACTAACTCCCATCATCTTATACGTTTCATCGAATCCGGCATATACCCAGTCATTCATCTTCCTCCACAAGGCACGGATCTCAGGGTCATTCGCCTCCCACTTACGGAGCATCTCGCGAGCTTCCAGCATCAGAGGAGAGTTTGCCTCTGCCTTAGCTTTAGCTTCTTCTTCATTCAAGCCTTCAGCCTGGTACTGAGCTGTCAGTTCCTTTACCTCAGCCTTGTAATGCTTGTCAAAAGCTACATAATAGTCACCAATCAAATGGTCCCCCTTCTTGCCCGATGATTCAGGTGTTTCACCGTTACCATATTTCAACCAGGCCAGCATGGACTTACAGATATGGATACCACGGTCATTCACAATATTGGTCTTGACCACCTTATTGCCATTTGCCGCCATGACATTTGCCAAGGCATTTCCCAACAGGTTGTTACGGACGTGACCCAGATGAAGCGGCTTGTTTGTATTGGGAGAAGAATACTCAATCATCACCAACGGAGAGTTTTCCGTAGCCTTTTCAATACCGTATTCGGGAGCAGCCTGAATAGAATTCAAAAGTTCAATCCAACAATCCGAAGCAATTGTCAAATTAAGAAAGCCCTTCACTGCATTGTAGGCTGAAACCAATTCGGGAGCATGCTCTTTCAGGTATCCGCCTATTTCCTGTGCGGTCTGTTCAGGAGCTTTCTTGGACATTTTCAGAAAAGGGAAAACAACCAAAGTAAGATGTCCTTCAAACTCTTTCTTAGTCTTTTGCAGTTGTACCATTTTTCCGGGTACATCCTGTCCGTACAACGTTTTGATAGCGCTGATAATGGACGTGGTGAGTTTTTCTTCTATATTCATAATATGTACGTACACTTATTTGTTATTGAGTTGCAAAGATAGACATTTTAGGCGAAATCTTTCCTATCTTACTTTAATTTACTATCTTTCCTCTCCGCAAACTATATCCTTTTAACTAAAAAAATAAGTATCAAAAAGTCAAAAGTCACTATTTTATCGAATAAGAATAAGAGGACAACTTTCACTAATCAAGAGAATTCCACTTTATAAAAAGCTAAATTATCTGCATAAACATACAATGACTAATTAAATATGTCCAACAACACATTCCCAGTTCATTAGAAATATAAAAATACATTGACTACAAGAATTAATTCAACACGAAATTACATAAACACTTGATTGATAAAACAATATTATATATTAAATCCACATTAAAACAAGACAAACACTATTTTGATAAAGTTAAGAAAAACCGTATATTTTTATCCTAAAGAAAGGACTTCGTAAAAAATATATTAAAATATATTATCCTATTTAAATCAAAATACATATATTTGCGGTCATTATTAAATAATGCAATTATAAGAATGCAAGCAAAAAGAAATCCTAATGCATTGAATAGTAATAAAACCACTATGGAAAACGACACAATGATACAAGAAATTGCATTTACAATTTAAAAAAGAGAGTTCAATACATAATGCCTGAAATATGGCAATTTATAAACCCCTAATTAAAGCCAAGTTTATATGAGCAGATTTTCTTCATTATTATGTAGCTTGCTATTCTGCATGATTACATATGCACAGGAAATTACAGTAACTGGTAAGTCACCGCAGGAGGCGAAGAAATGCCTGGTGTCACAGTAGCTGTAAAAGGACAAACTCGCGGTACCATCACTTCTACCGATGGCAGCTACCAGATTCAGGTTAACGGCAATGAAAGCCTGATCTTCTCTTTTGTAGGTTACGAAACAGTAACTATACCGGTAAACAAACGCAAAGTTATTAACGTAGAATTGAAGGAAACAACCCAAATGGTAGATGAAGTAGTTATAACCGTTCCTTACGGTACTGCCAAAAAATCCACATTTACAGGGTCTGCAAGCTATATTGCCGCCGGCACTATTGAAAAAGCACAGGTCAGTAGTGTGTCAAAAGCATTGCAAGGAACTGTAGCTGGTTTACAGTCTTTTTCCTCCAGCGGTCAACCCGGATCAGACGCAACTATCCTGATTCGTGGAGTTGGTTCTGTAAACGCTTCAACCAATCCCCTCTATGTGGTCGATGGTGTTCCTTACGATGGTGCTCTTTCCTCCATAGCATCTTCAGATATTGCGTCAATCACTGTATTGAAAGATGCAGCTTCCGCTGCATTGTATGGCTCACGTGCAGCAAACGGCGTAATTATGATCACCACCAAACAAGGAAATAAAGATAGCGCACCCACCGTTGAATTATCTGCTAAATATGGTTTTTCAAGCCGTGCACGCGCAGACTACGACCAGTTGAATACAAACCAATATTATGAATTATATTGGGAAGCCATGCGTAACTATCGTATGGACAACGGTTACTCTGCCGAAGAAGCTGCAGCATGGGCATCAAGCAATGTTACAGGCAATCTAGGCATCAACCCTTATGGCAGTGCTTACCCTGAGCCAATCGGCCATGACGGAAAACTGGTAGCAGGTGCCAAACCATTATGGAACGACAGCTGGGACGACGCCCTTTCACAAGATGCACACTATACAGATTTAAATGTACGCGTAAGTGGTGGTAGCAAAACCTCCAAATATTTTGTTTCAGCAGGTTACATGGATGATCAAGGTGCTTATATCTGCTCTGGTTTCAAACGCTATACTCTCCGCGCCAACGTGACTTCAGATATCCGCAAATGGTTACAGATCGGATTGAATGTATCAGGAACTCATTCTGTTCAAGACTATCCCAAGCAAGATGACTCAACAATCTCCAATGTGGTCATGTTTGCCCGTTCATTGCCATCATTCTATCCAGTGTATCAACGTGACTTGGCAACTGGAGCATATTTATTGGACGAAAATGGTAACCGTATGTTCGATTATGGTGAGTATCGTCCTAACTCGTATGCAAAATATAATCTGCTGGCTTCCATGCCACACGATAAAAGCGAGATAAAACGCGATGCTGCTTCTTTACGTGGCTTTATCCAAATAACTCCTATCGAAGGACTTTCTTACAAAATGTCTTTGAATATTGACTATAATAACAAAACAAATCATGACTACACCAATCCTACTTACGGTACAGGTTCTATCAGTGGTGGCAGCGTAAGCAAATACAACTACCGCACTACAGGCATGACTTTTAATAATGTCATTAATTATCAACACACGTTCAATGATGTACATGATATCCGTGTGATGGCCGGTCAGGAGTACTATGAATATAACACTTCCAATTTCGGCGGAAGCCGCAGCAAAGTCATCATGGATGGATTCTATGAGCCCGACGCAGCTTCCTCTTTAGGTGATTTTGGCGGAAACAGCGACCAATACAAGCTGTTAAGTTTCTTTGGAAGTGCTGAATACTCGTACGATCAAAAATACTTCTTATCGGCTTCTGTCCGTTCTGACGGTTCTTCCCGTTTCCATCCGGATCATCGTTGGGGTACTTTCTGGTCAATAGGCGCATCTTGGAAAATTATGCAGGAAGAGTTTATGAAGGACACATCAGACTGGCTATCTAATTTATCATTGCGTGCCAGCTACGGAGCGCAAGGTAATGACCAGGTAGGTTATTATGCGTATCAGGCGCTCTATTCCATACGTAATAACCTCGGTGAATCCGGTTTGCATGCTTATCGTCTGGCAACTCCTAATTTATCATGGGAAACCAATCTAAATACTAATATCGGCTTGGATTTTGGTTTCTGGAACAATCGCCTAAGTGGTACAATCGAATACTTTGAACGTCGTTCCAAAGATTTATTATTCTCTAAAGACTTAGTTCCATCTTCAGGTTTCTCAAGTATGGACGAAAATATTGGTGCCATCAAAAATTATGGATGGGAATTCCAAATCTCAGGATATCCTATCATGACTAAAGATTGGAAATGGAAACTTTCTTTTAATGCTACTACCTATAAAAACAAAATAACCTCATTACCTGCCGAAGAAATGTGGAGTGGCAACAAGAAATGGGTAAAAGGAGGATCGTTATATGACTTCTATTTAGTAGAATGGGCTGGTGTCAATCCTGAAAATGGTAATCCTATGTGGTATCGTTACAATACCAACGGAGAAAAAGTAACCACAGAAGACTATTCATCAACCACACCGGACGACAAAGTAAAATGTGGCAATTCACTACCAGACTGGACTGGCGGTCTTCAATCAGATCTTTCATTCAAAGATTTTACATTATCATTCTTATTCTCTTATTCCATTGGTGGTAAAATCTATAATGGGGATAAAGTTTCATTGATGAGCCAAGGACCTACAGGTACCAGTTGGAGCGTAGATATGTTAGACCGTTGGACTCCTGAAAATCCCTATACCGATGTACCACGTCTGACTACTTCTCCCAAAAGCTCATGGACAAACTCTTCAAATCGGTTCTTAGTTGACCGTTCATACTTACGTCTGAAGAATATTACATTCTCTTACAATCTGCCGAAGTCATTGCTGAACACATTGACACTGAAAGATGCAAGCATATTTTTTCAAGCAGAAAATATGCTGACATTAGCCAAACAACAAGGTCTAGACCCAGAGCAAACTTTCGGAGGCTCTACTTACTATCGTTATCCGGCAATGAAAACTATTTCATTCGGTATCAATGTGAAACTTTAATACAGAAAGAAGAATATGAAAACTATTTTTAAATATATATTTTCAGTCGCACTGGGAAGTATAATGCTCACTTCCTGCGATTTGGATACAATTCCTACAACTTATGTAGATGCCGGTTCTGTTTTCGGTAAAACAGGAGATGCCGAAAAAGTACTTAATGGTGGTTGGAACTACCTGATGGAAACTTTCAATTCTTACGCCAACCCTGGCTATGGAGCAATGTTACGTGCAAATGATGCAATGGGTTCTGACGTAGTACTAAACACCAAATATGGTTTTAGAGCACACAATGAATTTACCGCTATTTATGGAAAAGGGGGCACAAATACCCTAAGCTGGCTTTTAGCATACCGTGTTATTAATGACTGCAATGGTGTATTAGATAATATTGATGCTGCCGAAGGCACACAAATTGACAGAAATCGAATCAAGGGACAAGCGTTAGCCTTACGTGGTTTTCTATATTTACATCTAGCTTCTTGTTATTCTTTTGCCATTGATAAAGATCCAGATGCTGTATGTGCACCTATCTATACACAATCAACAGATGAAACAATTGCAGCTGAAGGAAAACCTGCATCAAGTGTCGGTGAAGTATATGCGCAATCTATCAATGATTTAGAAGAAGCATTAGAACTTATTCCCGAAACTTATGTACGTGACGCCAAACACAAAATTGATAATGAAGTTGTCCTAGGTATTCTCTCACGTGCCTGTCTTTATGCTCGTCAATGGGAAAAAGCTAAAACTTACTCAGACAAATTGTTAGCTAAAAACAATTATCTAATGACTGAAAGTGAATATAAAGCTGGATTCAATTCTGTAGACAATAAAGAATGGATTTGGGGGCATGCTCAAACCAACGATCAAAGTAATGCCAGTTATCAGTTTCATTATTTAGATACTACAACTAAAGGATCATACTATTATAGCTTCAATGTAGACCCTTACTTCCGTGATTTGTTCGAAGATGGTGATTATCGTAAAGATATGCTGTTCTGGGCTACAGATCCAGAAGCTGACGTTGAATCAGCAGCCTATGTATGGATGCGTAACTCTAAATTCAGATTCCGCGATATCGAAAACCAACTTGGTGATATCGTATTGATGCGCGTTGCTGAAATTTATTTGATAAATGCAGAGGCAAAAGCACATCTGAATGACCCAGATGCAATTAACAAATTAAATGATTTAAAAACAGCCAGAGGAGCAAAAACTATTAATACAAATCTTTCACAACAGGATCTATTGGAAACAATTTGGTTAGAACGCCGCAAAGAATTATGGGGTGAAGGATTCAGTTTGATAGACATTATCCGTAACCAACAGGCTGTAGTCCGCAAAGCATATCCCGAAGGTCCCATTGACTATATTTACACTGATGAAAACGGACAAACTCACACACTTAAGAAAAAAACTCAAGGACATCGCTTCTTCAATTTTCCCGATAAAAGTGCGTTCTGTCCAAATAGTAAATATTATTTATACAGAATTACAGATGCAGAAGAACTAGCGAATAAGAACCTTTACAAAGATCATCCTAAGCTCTCAATTTATACAGAATAACAGCAAACTCTAACAAAGTGAAAAACCGTAGCAAATGAATTGTTACGGTTTTTTTATTTTTTCCCGGACAGATTAAGGAAAGACATACCTAAACAATCCTATAGAAGAAATTCCTAATCACGTTTTTAATATGACCGGGAGTTTCCTGTTTTATTTCTTTTTCAAATCCTCAGGAGAAACCAATTTATAAAGCTTGTCACTAGGACGTACCTTATCGGGGACTTTAAAGGATACATGTTGACCTTTTCTTACCACATCCACCGGTTTCAAATCCACACGCGCCTCATCCAACGTCAGAAATACCGCTCCTGTAGTAGGTCCTGTGATCAGAAGCTTATCCCCTACTTTCATCTCAGCAGCTTCCACCAGAAACTCTGCAACACCAATATTAGAAAAGTACTTGATTCCCTTACCCACATACACTTTACGCTCAGTAGCCTCCGAACCATAGTTCTTACTCCATTCACCCAAACGCTGTCCTAAATAATACCCATTCCAAAATCCCCGATTGAATACAGTCTTCAGCCGCTCATCCCAAGCCTGCTTCTTCTCCTCGGTAAAAGTACCCTCCAGATAAGAACAAATAGCTTCTTGTAACATTCCACCACAGTGCGTACATACTCAGGTCCACGGGCACGCCCTTCGATCTTGAAGACACGCACACCAGCCTCACTCATCTAAACGG
>ERZ859937.292-NODE-292-length-22905-cov-1.680263_pt1 | contig 22905 bp, 19 predicted proteins | sample MGYA00509985_ERZ859937 | MGnify/ENA primary metagenome ERZ859937 (study PRJEB30046, sample SAMN00715169) | human gut metagenome | study: EMG produced TPA metagenomics assembly of the A metagenome-wide association study of gut microbiota in type 2... | reverse complement strand
TGGTACTCACGTCCTGTTGAGTGGCATGACAAAAAGGTGCCTGAGGTACTCATGTCAGGCAATCAGAAAAAGATTGATGCATGGCGCCTTGAAAAGTCTGTTGAGCGCACAAAGGAGCGCAGACCGGATTTGTATGCCGGGTTTAAAAGACTTGATAAATGCAGAGAGTTTCTTATGAAAAATAAACTGCTTCATATTGATATGATAGAGCTTATAAACAGGGGCTGCGCCGAGATACTGTTTGAGGCAGATGGCGAATATCTGCTTCGGGACATGGTCTCAAAGGTATGCTTTCATACAAGACCGGATGAGGGCGGGTCGAAGCTTATTGATTTGGTGCAGGAAGATGCCACAAAGCCTGTTGATAAATACAGCAGTCAGCATATTCCAGAAAATGTTACAGATCAGATTGTAAATGGCATAGTGCTTCACCAGCAAAGATATGTTGAGCTCTTTACAGCAAATGGATTTAATGAGACTGTAGAGTGCATGCAGGCTGTATATACAAACAAAGAAAAGCTATCTGTCAGCGGACTGTACAGACCGGATGGAAGGCCGATGCCGAATGGCTTAATTATAAGAAAGCTGGATGCAGCTGATATACAGGAGGCTGCGCCAATGTACCCGGGCTTTGACAATCCGGACTATATCATAGAAAGAATAGAGGCAGGGGCAGTCTATGGCGCTTTTTTTGGTGATAATACTGCTGATGATACCATTAATACCCTCGCTGGAATTATCGGAATCCATGAGGAGGGCAGCATAGGCATGCTCTATGTAAAGCCGCAGTACAGGCATCAAAAGCTTGCCACAGCACTTGAAACATATGCATTCAACAGGGCACTGGAGAACGGATGGATACCATATGGACAGATAATCGTGGGCAATGATGCGTCTATGAGGCTGCAGGAGAGTATGGGATTGCATTTTTCAAAATCACCCGTATACTGGATGACTAAAAATAATGCATGAGGTAGGCAGAAGATAGTAAAAAATACTTGCAAATCCCATGAATCTGTGGTAAAGTACCAATGTTGTGAATAAAAGAGATGGTCCTCTGTTGTGAAAATAGTAGTAGCATTAAGAACGTCAAAATAATTAGGAGGTCACAAAATGAACGCAAGTGAAATTATTAAGAGCATCGAGAACGAGCAGTTAAAGGCCGAGGCACCTGAGTTTTCTGTAGGAGATACTGTAAAGGTATACGGAAAAATCAAAGAGGGTAACCGTGAGCGTATCCAGGTATTCGAGGGAACAGTAATCAAAAAGCAGAACGGATCAAACCGTACAACATTCACAGTTAGAAAGCTTTCTAACGGTGTAGGTGTTGAGAAGACATGGCCACTCCACTCACCAAACGTAGAGAAGGTTGAGATTGTACGTAAAGGTAAAGTACGTCGTGCTAAGCTTTACTACTTAAGAGACCGTATCGGAAAAGCAGCTAAGGTTAAAGAGCTTGTAAAATAATATTTTACGCGAAAGAGACCATTTTCTGCGAGCAATCGTATGAGAATGGTCTTTTTAGTTTTCAGGGTTACAGCTTGCAACAAACATGAAAACAATATATAATTAAGATTACGCAATAAAATATTAGTTAGCAAGAGGTGTAAGATGTCCAGAAGACGAGCAGGACTTAGCTTTAGAAGGCAAAGAAGAAAATTTAATCTGCCATTGTTCAAGGAAATTGTTTCGTGGGTAGTGGAGCTGATTGTAGTGATAGGCCTGGCATATGTGCTGGTGTCATTTTTCGGTATACGTACAAATGTGGTGGGCCAGGCTATGGAGCAGACATTGGAGAACGATGATAATATTCTTGTGAACAGGTTTGCATATATCATGTCAAAGCCAAAGGCAGGAGACGTGATAGTATTTCTGCCAAACGGAAATAATAAGTCGCATTATTATGTCAGGAGAGTGGTAGCGGTGCCGGGAGATACTGTTCAGATAAAAGACGGCGCACTGTACGTGAATGATGAGCTGTACAAGGAATCGACGGACGTTGCATCAATGGAGGATGCAGGGCTTGCCTCAGATCCTATAGAGCTTGAAAAGGACGAGTATTTTGTACTTGGAGACAATCGAAACAACAGTGAGGACAGCCGCTATGCCAATATTGGCAATGTAAAGAGAGACTATATTATCGGCAAGGCATGGTTTAGATTTTCAGGCATTGGAAGCTTTGGAACCATCAAGTAGCAATAGTTATAACATATATAGATAAAGGACAGGTGAATTATGAATTTTCAGTGGTACCCTGGGCATATGACCAAGGCAAAGCGTCAGATGCAGGAGGATATTAAATTAATAGATCTGGTTATAGAGCTTGTGGATGCAAGAATTCCGCTATCCAGCCGTAATCCGGACATTGATGAGCTTGGAAAAAATAAATACAGGCTCATTCTGATGAACAAGGCGGATCTGGCCGACAAGGAGCGCACCAGGGAGTGGAGTGCATTTTTCAAGGAAAAGGGCTTTTTTGTAGTCAGTCTTGATGCTAGAAGCAAGTCAGGCATGAAGAGCATCACAGATATCGTGATGGAGGCCTGCAAGGAAAAGATTGAAAGAGACCGAAAGCGTGGTATCAAAAACAGACCGGTAAGAGCTATGGTGGTGGGTATTCCAAACGTCGGAAAGTCCACATTTATCAACTCATACGCCGGAAAAGCCTGTGCCAAGACAGGAAACAAGCCGGGCGTGACAAAGGGCAAGCAGTGGATCAGGCTCAATAAAAGTGTTGAGCTGCTCGATACCCCGGGCATACTGTGGCCGAAATTTGAGGATCAGACAGTGGGACTTAGACTTGCGCTAATCGGTTCGATAAAGGATGAGATTTTAAATGTTGATGAGCTTGCCGTGGAGCTTGTAAAGTTCCTAAAAGCAGAGTATCCGGGGCTTTTGGCACAAAGATACGAGGTAAGCGAGGAAAATGATATCATAGAGCTTATAAGTGCTGTCGCTGTCAACAGAAAATGCCTTTCAAAGGGAGGAGAGCCTGATTACAGCAAGGCGGCTGCACTCATCATAGATGATTTCAGAAGCGGTAAATTAGGCCATATCACTTTGGAGAGACCGGAGATATAGAAGAATAGTTACGAAGAATAGACGATAGGACAAGGATATGTCAGCAGAAAAAATAGGCGATATTAAGGAACAACTTAAAAGCATCACAGATTCACAGCTTACACAGTTCATTGAGGCATACGGCTCAGATGAAAGGGGCGGAGTGATTAAGCTTGTAGATAGTGCAAAAAAGCGTCTGGACAAGTATGAGAAGGAGCTTATCCGCACAGAAGGTCTCAAGAAATATGAGCGTGAGTACGCATCATATGCTCATATTTGCGGCATAGATGAGGTGGGACGCGGACCGCTTGCAGGTCCGGTTGTGGCATGTGCAGTTATTCTGCCAAAGGACTGTGATATTTTATATATCAATGATTCAAAGAAGCTTACGGCTGCAAAGCGTGATGAGCTTTACGATGTCATAATGGAAAAGGCGGTTTCTGTAGGAATAGGTATGGCATCGCACGAGCGGATAGATGAGATAAATATACTGCAGGCTACATATGAGGCGATGAGACAGGCGATTAAAAAGCTTGATCCGGCACCGGATTTGACACTTAACGATGCAGTCACAATCCCGGGGGTGGATATAAAGCAGGTTCCGATTATAAAGGGAGATGCCAAAAGCATATCAATAGGGGCAGCCAGTATTGTGGCTAAGGTCACAAGGGATCGGATGATGGTTGAGTATGATAGAATATATCCCGGCTATGGATTTGCATCAAACAAGGGCTATGGCTCGGCAGAGCATATCAAGGCACTAAAGGAGATAGGACCATCACCGATACACAGGGCATCGTTTATACACAATTTTATTTAATATATTACAATTGTGCGGTTTTTACGAAGATGCCTGGGCGCTGAATAGTTACACATTCTGCTAAAAACCGTCAGTTCACAATAGGAGAGAAAATGACACTTCAACAACTCAGACAGGTACTTACAATTGCAGAATCCAATTCCATGAATGAGGCGGCAAAGAAGCTTTTTGTTTCACAGCCAAATCTGTCCGCCACAGTACGAGAGGTGGAGGAGGAGCTTGGAATCACGGTATTCATGAGAAATAACCGTGGAATTACAGTCACAGCGGAGGGCGAGGAGTTTTTAGGATACGCCAAACAGGTTGTGGAGCAGTATCATCTGCTTGAGAACCGGTATCTGAATGTGGAGTCCAAAAAGAAATTCTCGGTTTCCATGCAGCACTATTCATTTGCAGTAAAGGCCTTTGTACAGCTTGCTAAAGAGGTGGGCATGGATGAGTACGAGTTTGCTGTCCACGAGACAAAGACGAAAGAGGTAATAGACAACGTAAAGAACTTAAAGAGTGAGATTGGAGTTCTTTATTTAAGTGATTTCAATGAAAAGGTTTTAAGAAAGCTTTTTAAGGAATGTGACATTGAGTTTAAAGAGCTCTTCACATGCAATACATATGTGTATCTCTGGAAAAAACATCCGCTTGCCGGCCAAAAAGAGATTACACTTGATGATTTGCAGGAGTACCCATGTCTGACCTTTGAACAGGGCGTGAACAATTCCTTTTATTAGCTGAGGAAATGATGAGCACGTATGAGTACAAGCGTGTCATAAAGGCTGATGACAGAGCCACAATGCTCAATCTCATGGTGGGGCTCAACGGATTTACACTGTGCTCAGGTATTATTTCTGAGGATTTAAACGGTGATGACTATGCGGCAATTCCACTTAAGGAAAGTGAAATAATGCATATAGGCTATATCAAGCACAAGGGCACGAAGCTTAGCAAGCTCGGTGAAATATATATAGATGCGTTAAAGAATTACGAGAATAAAGTTTTATAAATGAAAAATTGTAAAAAATGAACTTAAATTAATTAAATATCATGCCATTTTTATAAGAATTTCACAGTTATATTGTTTTTTTGAAAAAACATGCATGAAAATATAGTGAAAAATCGGTTACGCAAAAGTTATTTATTAAAATAAATGACATGAATTGACGGAAAATGACGGATTGTGATTTTTTTGACAAATGAATATCAGATGTTATAATAGGCGCAACAATTGATTGACATGTGCGAAAGCACTATGTTTTAGATTATAAAGGTGGTGTTAACTATGTACAATAAGGAAACAGTAATCAGACTTAACACATTGGATGATGTTCAGGAATTTGTTGGGGCTGCTTCTAAGTGCGATTTTGACATTGATCTCAAATATAGACAGATTCTTATTGATGCGAAATCACTTCTTGGAGTGATTGGAATTGGTATAAACAATGACTTTAAGGTCTGCTATATGGGCGATGACCAGGCATTTGATAATGTGGTTGATAAATTCACTGTAGCGTAATACAATTGAATAAGGTCCTTTGGGAGAGTTTCTTCTTGGAGCTCTCCCTTTTTTTATGTTCAGTGTATAAAAAATGTCTGGAGTTAGACTGAAAATATTGCCGGAACACAAAACCGGTAACATAATCCGGAATATGCAGGGAGAGTACATGACAGAAGCTGGAAATAACTATAGTGAAAAGAAAACACAATTACATATTTCGGTCAGAAACCTTGTGGAATTTATTTTCAGGGAGGGTGACATAGACAACCGGTCATCCAGAGCCATGAGTGCCGATGCCATGATGGAGGGAACACGCATTCACAGGAAAATCCAGGGCAGCATGGGGAAGGAGTATCAGGCAGAGGTGCCGCTTTCACTTGTTGTTGAAGGTGATTTGTATGAGCTGACTGTCGAGGGCAGGGCAGATGGCATCTTTACGGAGGATGGAAAGTGTTTTGTTGATGAGATTAAGGGAATGTACAGAAAGGTTGAGCTGTTTGAAAAGCCGGTTTTTGTGCACCGTGCGCAGGCTATGTGCTATGCATATATTTTTGCTCTGCAAAATAATATGGAAACGATAGGCATTCAGATGACCTACTGCAATCTGGAAACGGAGCAGACTAAGTATTTTCGCGAGGAGTTCTCATTTGAAGAGATAAAAAAATGGTTTGATGACCTGATGGAAGAGTATGGCAAATGGGCAACGTTTCAGTGTGAAATGAAAAATCAAAGACAGGCTTCAATCAAAGAACTCGATTTTCCATATGAGTACAGACCGGGGCAGAAAAAGCTTGTTTCGGATGTCTACAGGACAATTATGCGTCAGAAGCTTCTTTTTATGCAGGCTCCGACCGGTGTGGGAAAGACTATCTCTACTATTTTTCCGGCAGTGAAGGCGGTTGGTGAGGAGCTGGCAGACAGAATCTTTTACCTGACAGCGAGACAATCACCGCAACAGTCGCAAAGGAAACGTTTGCGCTGCTTGAAAAAAATGGTTACAGGGCAAAAACTATTCAGATAACGGCCAAGGAAAAGCTATGTCCGTGTGATGAGATGGAATGCAATCCGGTAACCTGTCCGTATGCAAAGGGGCATTTTGACAGAGTAAATGATGCGGTTTTTGACCTGCTTCACAGATGTGAAATGATTGAGAGGGATGATATTTTATCACAGGCGGATAGGTATACCGTTTGTCCGTTTGAGCTTTGTCTTGATACGGCTAGCTGGTGTGATAATATCATCTGCGATTACAACTATGTGTTTGACCCGAATGTTTATCTTAAGAGATTTTTTCAGGAGGGGATAAAGGGAGATTATATTTTTCTCATTGATGAGGCTCACAATATGGTCGAAAGAAGCAGGCAGATGTATAGCGCTCAGATTTATAAGGAGGATTTCCTTACTGTGAAGCGCATTATGAAGGAGCACAGCCGTTCTATTGAGAAAGCGCTTGAAAAGTGCAATAAGATACTGCTTGGGATGAAGCGTGAGTGTGAGATTACACGGTATATGATACATTTGGCAATATGGTATTTTCCTTTATGAGGCTTATGACACTTCTGGATGAGTTTTTGCAGAAGGCTAATGAGTTTCCGGGGAAAAAGGATGTTATGGATTTTTATTTTGAGCTTCGCAATTTCCTGAACATTTATGATCTGGTGGATGAGCACTACGTGATGTATTCCGAGCTTGAGGCTGATGGCAGTTCATGCTAAAGCTTTTTTGCGTGGACCCGTCGCTTAATATACAAAAGAGGCTGGATAAGGGCAAGTCGGCTGTGTTTTTTTCGGCGACATTTTTGCCTGTAAACTATTACAAGAGCCTGCTAAGCACAAAAAAAGACAACTATGCCATATATGCTGACAGCACGTTTGACAACAAAAAGAGACTGCTTGCGATGGCAACCGATGTGAGCACGAGGTACACGAGGCGCTCAAGGAGTGAGTATGAGCGCATTGCAGGGTATATTAATGCTGTTGTCACGCAAAAGACTGGAAATTATATGGTTTTCTTTCCGTCATATAAGATGATGAATGATGTGGCAGATATTTACTGTGAAAAATATGCAGACGAAACAGAGCTTATGCTGCAGAAAAATAATATGTCAGAGGCTGAGAGGGAGGAATTTCTGGACAGGTTTAGTGAGGAATCGGACAGAACACTTGTGGCATTTGGTATCATGGGAGGCATATTCGGTGAGGGCATTGATTTGAAAAACGACAGACTGATAGGTGCTATTGTTGTCGGAACGGGGCTTCCGCAGATCAGCAATGAGAGAACTATATTAAAGGATTATTACGATGCCGAAAACGGCTGTGGCTTTGACTATGCTTTCAGGTATCCGGGCATAAATAAAGTCCTCCAGGCGGCCGGAAGAGTAATCAGGACGACGGAGGACACAGGTGTCATTTTGCTATTAGATGAGAGATTCTGGCAGAGAGAATATGATTTGCTCTATCCACGCGAGTGGAGTGACAGAAAGCCATGCAATATAGCAAATGTCGGAAAACTAGTTGCCGACTTCTGGGAGCAGATTTAAAAATTCCTCAGTGGATGCTGACACGGGCATTGTAGTGTTTACGGACACAACAATCTGGCGTGGAGGCATCTTTTCTTTTGTCTTCAGCACGAAAAGCTCCTTATTCTCATGGTTGATGCAGTAGTCAGGCACGAATGCTATACCCAGTCCGATTTTGGCCAGGTCTATGAGCAGATCGTTACTGCTTAGCTCAATTTCCGGAATCAGGTCAAGCTGGTGCTGTAAAAACAGATTATGCAGGAATTCACTGGTGGTGCTGTTTCGGTCGAGCATCATGATAGGATATTTATTGAGCTCGGAAAAAGCTATCTCCTGCTTGCGAAGCTTGAAATAATTGGGATTTGCCACAAAAACATCGGAAAAGTTGCATATGGTTTTCTGTCTGTATGAGTGATTGAGGTGCGAGTTTGGAAAATTCGTGACAATCAGGTCAACCTTCCTTTGCTCCAAAAGCTCCACACACTGGATAGATGTGGCATTTGTGACCTTGATAGGCACATTCGGGAACCTCTGATGGAACTGCTTTAAGTAAGGAACCAGCAGATAACGGCATATGGTATCGCTTGCGCCGATGTGAAGCTGGCCAAGTCCAAGTGTGCCTGAGTCTAAAAGCTGGCTTTCACCGCGGGCAATAAGATTCATGGCAGGCTCAATGTGCTTTAAAAGCAGGGCGCCGGCTGCGGTGAGCTGTACCTTCTTTGTGCTTCTGATGAAAAGAGTCTGTCCCAGCTTCTTTTCGAGAGTCTTAATAGACTGGCTTACCGCGGACTGTGAAATAAACAGCTTCTTGCTGGCTTCAGAGAAGCTTAGGGACGTTGCCACGTAGTAAAAGACCTTGTAAAGCTCATAATTTATATCCATTTTGTTATCCTCCGTATAAATATGGTTATTTGCATCTGTTTTTATCAATGAGGGGCAAAATACCTTTTGACCCTTATATCATTATATAAGAAAACTATAATTAACGCAACTTATAAAACAAATTAAATATATTAATTATACTTATCATAACTAAAGTGTTATACTACAACCATAGTTTTAAAGTCCGATTGTGCAAAAAGCCGGACGGTAACGAATAATTGGTTACATACTCTCGAATTGAAAGGAGAACATATGAGTAACGTACGTCGTGTATATGTAGAGAAAAAACCTGACTTTGCGGTAAAGGCAAAGGAATTAAAGCATGAGATTAAGCATTATCTGGGAATCACAACTGTGGAGGCAGTACGTGTATTAATCAGATATGATGTGGAAAATATATCAGAGGAGACATACAAGAAAGCCTTGTATACAGTTTTCTCAGAGCCGCCTGTAGATGATATCTACGAGGAGACATTTGACTATGGTGATGCAAAAGTATTTACAGTAGAGTTTTTACCGGGACAGTTTGACCAGAGAGCAGATTCAGCCGAGCAGTGTGTGAAGCTTCTCAATGAGAATGAGGAGCCGATTATCAGAAGTGCTATCACATATGTGATTGAGGGTGCTATCACAGATGAGCAGTTTGCTGCTATTAAGAAGCATTGCATCAACCCTGTTGATTCGCGTGCTATCGGCATGGAAAAGCCTAAGACACTTGTGCAGGAGTTTGATGATCCTGCTGATGTCATCATATTTGACGGCTTCAAGGATATGGCAGAGGACAAGCTGAAGGAGCTTTATTTATCATTGAACCTTGCCATGACCTTTAAGGATTTTCTTCATATCCAGAATTATTTTAAGAATGAGGAAAAGCGTGATCCTTCAATGACAGAAATCCGTGTGCTCGATACATACTGGTCAGATCACTGCCGTCATACAACATTCTCTACAGAGCTTAAGAATGTCAAGTTTGACGATGGCTTCTACCGCACACCGATTGAAAATACCTACAAGGATTATCTCAATACATTTTCAAATATCTACAAGGACAGAAATGACAAATTTGTCTGCCTGATGGATCTTGCACTTCTTGCCATGAAGAGATTAAAGGCAGAGGGCAAGCTTGATGATCAGGAAGAGTCTGATGAGATCAACGCATGCTCTATCGTGGTACCTGTTGAGGTGGACGGAAAGACAGAGGAGTGGCTCGTAAACTTCAAGAACGAGACACACAACCATCCTACAGAGATTGAGCCTTTTGGTGGCGCTGCTACATGCCTTGGCGGAGCAATCCGAGATCCTCTCTCAGGACGTACATATGTATATCAGGCAATGCGTGTAACAGGTGCAGCAGATCCTACAGTACCGGTTTCACAGACAATTGAAGGAAAACTTCCACAGAAGAAGCTTGTCAGAGAGGCAGCTCACGGATACAGCTCATATGGAAACCAGATCGGACTTGCAACAGGCTATGTCAAGGAGATTTACCATCCAAATTATGTTGCAAAGCGTATGGAGATCGGTGCAGTTATGGGTGCGGCTCCAAGACGTGCTGTCCAGAGACTTAACTCAGATCCGGGAGATAAAATCATTCTCCTCGGAGGACGCACAGGACGTGACGGAATCGGTGGTGCTACAGGTTCATCAAAGGCACACAATACAAAGTCTACATCAGTATGCGGAGCAGAGGTACAAAAGGGTAATGCACCTACAGAGAGAAAGCTTCAGAGACTTTTCAGAAGAGAAGAGGTCAGCCATATCATCAAGAAATGTAACGATTTCGGTGCCGGCGGAGTCTCTGTTGCTATCGGAGAGCTTGCTGACGGACTTCGCATAGGCTTGACAAGGTGCCAAAGAAATACGCAGGTCTTGACGGAACAGAGATTGCTATCTCAGAGTCACAGGAGCGTATGGCAGTTGTAGTTGCGCCTTCTGATGTTGAACAGTTCCTTGCATACGCAAAGGAGGAAAACCTCGAGGCAACAGAGGTTGCGGTAGTTACAGAGGATCCAAGACTTGTGCTTGAGTGGAGAGGCAAAGAGGTAGTAAATATCTCTCGTGCATTCCTTGATACAAACGGAGCTCATCAGGAGACAGATGTTGAGGTTGAGATGCCTTGCGAGAGTGACAATTATCTGGACAAAATCAGCACACCTGCTGTCGCCAAGATGGTTGAGGCAGGAGATATGAAGGGTGCCTGGGAGGCAGAGCTTGAAGATCTTAACGTATGCTCACAGAAGGGACTTGTTGAGATGTTCGACGGCTCTATCGGAGCAGGCAGTGTATATATGCCATATGGTGGACGTTACCAGCTCACAGAGACACAGTCAATGGTTGCAAAGCTTCCTGTATTAAAGGGTAAATGTGATACAGTAACAATGATGGCTTACGGCTTCGACCCATATCTTTCATCATGGAGCCCATACCACGGATCTATATATGCAGTGCTTGAGTCTATCTCAAGAATCGTTGCAGCAGGCGGAGATTACAGCAAAATCCGTATGACATATCAGGAGTACTTCCGCAGAATGAATGAGGATCCAAAGCGCTGGAGCCAGCCGTTTGCAGCACTCCTCGGAGCATATGATGCTCAGATTGGCTTCGGACTTCCTTCAATCGGTGGAAAGGATTCTATGTCAGGTACCTTCAATGATATTGATGTACCGCCTACACTTGTATCATTTGCAGTGGATGTGGCAAAGGAAAAGGATATCATCACACCTGAGCTCAAGAAGGAGGGCAACCAGCTTGTTCTATTTACAATAGATAAGGATGAGTTTGATCTTCCAAAATATGATCAGGTTATGACACTTTATACAGCAATCAGAAATCTTATCCAGGATGGCGCAATTGTTTCAGCATATGCACTTGACGGAAAAGGACTCGCCGCAGCAGTATCAAAGATGGCATTTGGTAACAAGCTTGGTGTAACCATCGAGGATGAGGTGACAAGCGATACACTCTTTGCACCTGGCTTTGGTAATATCGTAGCTGAGGTTCCTGTTGATGCACTTTCAAAGGTCAGAGAAGTAATTGATGCAGCAGGTATTTCAGATGCAGCCTCTGTAGTCGGCTATGTAAACGATAAGCAGACTATCGAGTGTGACGATATGGTGCTTCCTGTTGAGGAGGCTGTCAATGTATGGACAGCAAAGCTTGAGGGCGTTTTCCATACAAAGGCAACAGACGATACAAGCAAGGTAAATAGCGGTCTTTACGATGCAAAGAATATCTATGTATGCAAGAATAAAGTTGCTAAGCCTACAGTATTTATTCCGGTATTCCCTGGAACAAACTGTGAGTACGATAGTGCTAAGGCATTTGAAAGAGCAGGCGCTGACACAATCGTAAAGGTATTCAAGAACCTCACAGCAGAGGATATCCGTGATTCGGTTGATGAGTTTGTAAAGGCAATCGACAAATCACAGATTATCATGTTCCCTGGTGGATTCTCAGCAGGAGATGAGCCTGAGGGATCAGCTAAATTCTTTGCAACAGCATTTAGAAATGCAAAGATGACAGAGGCTGTTGAAAAGCTCATCAATGAGAGGGACGGACTTGCACTTGGTATCTGTAACGGTTTCCAGGCACTTATCAAGCTTGGACTTGTACCATATGGAGAGATCAGACAGCAGGATGCACAGTCACCTACACTCACATACAATACAATCAACCGCCACATCTCAAAGATGGTGTATACAAAGGTTGTTTCAAACAAGAGCCCATGGCTTGCACAGGCTAAGCTTGGTCAGACCTACTGCAATCCGGCATCACATGGCGAGGGACGTTTCGTAGCACCGAAGGAGTGGCTTGATAAGCTCTTTGAAAACGGACAGGTTGCCACACAGTATGTTGATCTGGACGGAAATGTATCAATGGATGAGGAGTGGAACGTAAACGGCTCATACATGTCTATCGAGGGTATACATCTCCTGACGGAAGAATCCTCGGCAAGATGGCTCACTCAGAGCGCCGTGGCGAATCTGTAGCAATCAATATCTACGGAGAGCAGGATATGAAGATATTCGAGAGCGGTGTGAAATATTTTAAATAATTCATAACTGAATAATTACAATATCTTATATATTTATTGGGTTATTATCTCTGCAATATAAACAATTAAGCTTCCATGGAGGTCACGGTTAGTGGCTTTCATGGGAGTTTTTATTTTGGAACCAGTGAATATGTTGACGGAAAAGAAAATAAATTGAAGATAATTAAACATGTGTGTCTGCTTGATATTTGATAGTCGCAGTGGTAAAATCAAGACTAAAATTACCGGTAGTAAATGGTTTGAAAGAAAAGAGGACATAAAACAGATGAGATTGCCACAAATAATAAACAGCCTCCTTGAGACTGATATGTATAAATTCAGCATGGGACAGACGATTTTCCATCAGTTCACAAGCTATAAAACGACCTGGACCTTCAAGTGCAGAAATAAAGACGTGCATTTTACAGATGAGATGGTCGAGGAGATAAAGGAACAGGTGCAGGCCTTCTGTCAGCTTCGTTTTACGGAGGAAGAGCTTGAATATCTTGATAACATCACCTGGATAAAGGGCACATATGTTGATTTTTTAAGACTCTGGCAGCCGAGATATGAGGAGTTTACCATCACAACAGATGCACCGTGTGGGCTGGCAATCGATGCAGCCGGCACGTGGCTTAATACTTCGATGTATGAGATTCCGGTGCTTGCTATTGTAAATGAAGTGTACTTCCGTATGGCATATGATTATGATGTGCTGCTTAAGCAGTTTAAGCGCAGGCTTGATGAGAAGGTGCGTCTGCTCGAGGAGGATACCTACAGGCTTAGCGATTTCAGTGAATTTGGACTAAGACGCCGTCTGTCTGCCGAGGCGCAGGAGATGGCTGTAAAGGCAATCGCAGAGGTTGAGCTGCCAGCAGATTCACACTTTATTGGTACATCAAACGTATATCTTGCGAAGAAATTCAATTTAAAGCCGGTTGGAACAATGGCTCATGAGTGGATTATGTGTACAGGACAGGGCAATCACAAGCATAATCCGGCATATTCAAACTGGTACGCACTCGATGCATGGGTTAAGGAGTATGGTATATTAAACGGTATTGCGCTTACTGACACCATAACAACAGACTGCTTCCTGCGTGATTTTCAGCTCACCTATGCGACACTTTTTTCGGGAGTGCGCATGATAGCGGAGATCCGTACGAGTGGGGAGACAAGATGATAGCCCACTACAACAGTCTGGGAATTAATCCAAGGACAAAGACACTTTTGTTCAGCGACAGCCTGGATTTCGAGCGTGCGACTGCATTGTATGATTATTTCAAGGATAAGGCAAAGGTTGCATTCGGTATAGGAACCTTTATCAGTAACGACACTGATGAGGAAGCACTCAACATAGTTATGAAGACCACCAAGTGTAACGGCATGGATGTGGCAAAGATTTCCGACGTGGCAGGCAAGGGTATGTGCAAGAATCCGGATTATGTCGATTACCTGAACAGGTGTATTGATTACAGGATGAAGAATGATAAATGATAAATGATGGCATGAGGGGGCAAAGATATTTTGCCCCTTTTAATCATGTGATTGAATTGCAAGAAATGTGTAAACAAAACAAAAAATACATAAAATATCAGACAATTTAAAATAAAAATAAAAATTATCAAAAAACATATTGACAAATAGGTGAAATTAGTGTAATCTTAAATCAACAAAAAGAGATACGAAAGGAACAAAAATAAAACACAGGAGGTACAGTCCAATGGGGATTACATAATTTAAGTCAAAGTACTATAAGGATGATTGAACGGAATATTTAAATCTGTAGGGCGAGCCGAAGAGCAGTAATCGCACAGATATATTAGCAAATAAATAATATCGTTGAAAAAGTTCTTGTAGATTAAAAGTGAAAGATAGAATCTCTCATAAGAGTTTACATAGATAATGTAACCAAAAGGAGTGATTTTATGAAGAAGGGTAGAGGTCCATAGCTAAGCTAAAAGAATAAGAATCCTGTCATAAACAGAATCAGATTTATAGCAAAGCAATATGGAAATGCCAAAATAAATTCATATAGCGAAAGCGGAACTTGGAGGTTATACAGTGAAGCTTACGGAACCAATGCTTTAGGAGCCACTTGATGTAAAATGTAGATCAGGTGGCTCCTATTTTTGATATTTGCGAATGCATGTGAGGTTTAATAGTTAGATAGAATGACAACGTAAGCCTTTAAGGCTGGGCTATAATTTGATGAAAGCAGGAACGCGGTTTTCAAATACTGTATAGTACATAAACCCGGCATCCTTGAGGATATTTGAAACCTTGTCAAAATCATATGCCACATGCTCCGGCTTGTGGGCATCGGCTCCGACTGTGATTTTTTTCCCTCCAACCTCGCGATCGCGCTTAGGCACATCTTCGGTCGGATTTGGGTGGCCAAGCCCGTATTTAAAGCCTGCGGTATTGAGCTCGATGCCTTTTCCCCTGGAGATAATTTCCCTTAATATAGCATCAATTATGTCGGCATACTTTTCATATGAATAGTATTTATTTTTGTCAGGACCGTATCTGACCACGTAGTCGATGTGACCGTACACATCAAAATCCGCTCCGCTGTGCAGATTGTCGAGTATGGATTCAAAGTATTCGGTGTAGGCTTCGTGCTCTGTCTTACCTTTGTAAAATGCAGGGTAGTATGGGTCAATGCCGTTTACTACATGGCTTGAGCCGATCACGAGGTCAAACGGATATTTTTTGGTGACCTCATTATTTTTGTCTGTAATATGAGGCTGTAAACCGATTTCAATGCCCCAGTGGATATTTAACGGGCAGCCCTTTTCTTTAAGAACAATTGCAAGTCTTTTGATGCGCTTTTCATATGCTGCTATATCAAGGTCGAAAAGCCCGGGCTCCTCTTTATAGTCATAGTCCAGATGGTCTGTAAAGCAGATGCCGTCCAGCCCTTTGTTGATTGCTGATTTTATCATCAATACCGGGTCGGCATCGCTGTCACCCGAAAACATGCAGTGCATGTGCTGATCCCACATATAAATACCTCCGTAAAACTGATGTATTGTTGTTAAAAAACTTTATAAGTTACATGATTTATAATTGTCTGATGCTGGCTGCCGGAAAGTGCGAATTACAGCAATTAATTAAGTGTAGCCGAGATTATAATAAAGTGCAATATCTAAAAAGAAAAATTGTGAAGAATGATAAAAAATGTGTGTAAATGAAAATATTTAGTGAAAATTTTAACAAACGCAAATAAAGTACTTGAACCTTTGAGAATTATTCGCTATAATAAAAGCATCTTAGGGCATGTCCCTAAAAATACTTTTTACAATTCTAGGAGGAATTAAAATGGCAGTAAGAGTAGCAATCAACGGATTTGGTCGTATCGGACGTCTTGCTTTCAGACAGATGTTTGGAGCTGAGGGATACGAGGTAGTAGCTATCAACGACTTAACAAGCCCAAAAATGTTAGCACACTTATTAAAGTATGATTCATCACAGGGTAAATACGAGCATGCAGATGAGGTTTCTGCAAGCGATGATTCTATCACAGTTTGTGGTAAGGAAATCAAAATTTACGCATTCCCAGATGCAAACAATTGCCCATGGGGAGAGTTAAAGGTTGACGTTGTACTTGAGTGCTCTGGATTCTATACATCAAAAGAGAAGGCTCAGGCTCATATCAATGCTGGAGCTCGTAAGGTAGTTATCTCTGCACCAGCAGGAAATGACCTTCCTACAATCGTTTACAATACAAACCATGAGACACTTAAGGCTTCTGATACAATCATCTCAGCAGCTTCTTGTACAACAAACTGCTTAGCACCAATGGCAGATGCACTTAACAAGTACGCTCCAATCCAGTCTGGTATCATGGTAACAATCCATGCTTACACAGGAGATCAGATGACTCTTGACGGACCACAGAGAAAGGGAGACCTTCGTCGTTCACGTGCAGCAGCAGTTAATATCGTTCCTAACTCAACAGGAGCAGCTAAGGCAATCGGCCTTGTTATCCCAGAGTTAAACGGAAAGTTAATCGGATCTGCACAGCGTGTTCCTACACCAACAGGATCTACAACAATCCTTACAGCAGTTGTTAAGAAAGCAGGCGTTACAAAAGAGGATATCAACGCAGCTATGAAGGCAGCAGCTAACGAGTCATTCGGTTACAACGAGGATGAGATCGTATCTTCAGATATCGTTGGAATGAGATTTGGTTCATTATTCGATGCAACACAGACAATGGTTAACCAGGTTTCTGACGATCTGTACGAGGTACAGGTTGTTTCTTGGTATGATAACGAGAACAGCTACACATCTCAGATGGTTCGTACAATCAAGTACTTCTCAGAGTTAGCTTAATTCTTGTACCCACAAGAACAGTATATCTCAAGACTACTCAAGGGGCGCGGTCTTAATTGAACCGCGCCTCTTTTTTAAAACATGGCTATTTCTTTTGAATATCTGTGAATTGTAGAATTAATTATATTTTTTAATATGCACAATATGGCGTGGCCACATGGCTTATGCCTTGAAATAAGGGAGGACATATTATGTCATTAAACAAGAAATCAATTGATGATATCAACGTAAAAGGCAAGAGAGTTCTCGTTAGATGTGACTTCAACGTGCCACTTAAGGACGGAAAAATCACAGATGAGAACCGTATCAACGGAGCTCTTCCAACAATCCAGAAATTAATCAAGGACGGTGGAAAAGTTATCCTTTGCTCACACCTTGGAAAAGTTAAAAACGGACCAAACGAGGGTGAGTCACTTGCTCCTGTAGCTGCAGCTCTTGAGGCTAAGCTTGGACAGAAGGTTACATTTGTAGCTGACTACAACGTAACAGGAGAGGCTGCAACAAAGGCTGTTTCAGAGATGAAAGAGGGAGATGTAGTTCTTCTTCAGAATACACGTTTCAGAGGCAAAGAGGAGACAAAGCCACAGGAAGCCGGAGATGCATTCGCAAAAGAGCTTGCTGACCTTGCTGATGTATATGTATGTGACGCTTTCGGTTCTGCTCATAGAGCACATGCTTCTGTAGCAGGTGTTACAAAGTTCATCACAGCTAAGGGTGGAGAGAATGTTGTTGGATACCTTATGCAGAAGGAAATTGACTTCCTTGGCAAGGCAGTAGAGAATCCTGTACGTCCTTTCGTAGCTATTCTTGGTGGAGCTAAAGTAGCTGATAAGCTCAATGTTATCGACAATCTCCTTGAGAAGGCTGATACACTTATCATCGGTGGTGGAATGGCATACACATTCCTTAAAGCACAGGGCTATGAGATTGGTATCTCAATGCTTGATGAGACAAAGATTGATTACTGTAAAGAGATGCTTGCAAAAGCAGAGAAACTTGGAAAGAAGATTCTTCTTCCTGTTGATGCAGTTACAATCAAGGATTTCCCAAATCCAATCGATGCTCCTGTAGAGACAGAGACATATGATTATGACAAGATGCCTGCAGACCGTGAGGGTTGTGATATCGGACCTAAGACACGCAAGCTTTTCGCTGACGCTGTTGCATCAGCTAAGACTGTTGTATGGAACGGACCAATGGGTGTATTTGAGAACCCAACACTTGCAGCAGGTACACTTGCAGTAGCAGAGGCACTTGCTAAATCAGATGCTATCACAATCATCGGTGGTGGAGATTCAGCTGCAGCAGTTAACCAGATGGGACTTGGCGACAAGATGAGCCACATCTCAACAGGTGGCGGTGCTTCCCTTGAGTTCCTTGAGGGCAAGGAGCTTCCTGGCGTAGCTTGTGCTGATGATAAATAAGCCGAAAGCAGCTTAATGAATTAAGCCGCAGGCAAAAAATATTTGTATACAAATACAAGGAGATATAAAATGGCAAGAAAGAAAATTGTAGCCGGCAACTGGAAGATGAACATGACTCCAAGCCAGGCTGTTAAATTAGTAGAAGAGTTAAAACCACTCGTAGTTTCAGATGATGTTGAAGTTGTTTACTGTGTACCTGCAATTGACATCGTACCTGTTGTAGAAGCATTAAAGGGTACAAATGTTGCTGTTGGAGCAGAGAATATGTACTTCGAGGAGAAGGGTGCTTACACAGGAGAAATCTCAGCAGAGATGCTTCTTGATGCAGGTGTTAAGTATGTTATCATCGGACATTCAGAGAGAAGAGATTACTTCAAAGAGGATGACGCACTTCTCAACAAGAAGGTAAAGAAGGCTATCGAGGCTGGACTTACACCAATCCTTTGCTGTGGTGAGACACTTGAGCAGAGAGAGAGCGGTGTTACACTTGACTGGATCAGACTTCAGATTAAGTCAGATCTCGCAGGTGTTGCTGCATCAGATGTTGCAAACATGGTTATCGCTTACGAGCCAATCTGGGCAATCGGAACAGGAAAGACAGCTACTTCTGACCAGGCTCAGGAGGTTTGCGGTGCAATTCGTGAGTGTGTAGCTGAGATCTAGATCAGGCTACAGCAGATTCAGTTCGTATCCAGTACGGCGGATCTGTAAATGCAGGAAATGCAGCAGAGCTTTTTGCAAAGCCTGACATCGACGGTGGATTAGTTGGTGGCGCTTCACTCAAGGCTGATTTTGGAAAGATCGTAAACTACAAGTAATTATTAAATCATAATTTAATATTTGATTTGACAATCACAATAACTAAATGTCACTAAATTCACCAGCTTAGCTGCATTTAGTGGCATTTATATGTAATGAAATTTTTTGTGAGCTTGCATATGTCACTGTAATAGAGCATTTTGCGAGCCTCATATGAAGAATAGAGGAAATATAAATGAGTAAGAAACCGGTAGTATTAATGGTACTTGTTACGGCTTAAGTGACCACAAAGAGGGAAATGCCATAGCTATGGCAAATACCCCTGTTATGGATAAATTGATGGCAGAGTGTCCTTTTGTAAAGGGCGCAGCTTCAGGTCTTGCAGTTGGACTTCCTGACGGACAGATGGGAAACTCTGAGGTAGGACATATGAATATCGGCGCAGGCCGTATCATATATCAGGATCTTACAAGAATCACAAAGGCAATTGCTGATGGTGATTTCTTCAAGAACAAGGTATTAATTTCTGCAATCGAAAACTGCAAGAAGAATGACTCTGATCTGCATCTTTGGGGACTTCTTTCAGATGGTGGAGTTCACAGCCATATCGAGCATCTTTACGGACTTCTTGAGCTTTGCAAGAAAGAGAATTTTGACAGAGTATATGTACACGCCTTCCTTGATGGTCGTGATACACCTCCTGCATCAGGCAAGGACTATATCGAGCAGCTTCTCGCCAAGATGAAGGAAATCGGTGTAGGAAAGATTGCATCTCTTTCAGGACGTTACTATGCAATGGACAGAGATAACAACTGGGATCGTGTGCAGAAGGCTTATGATTCACTCACTAAGGGTGAAGGCGTAAAAGCTACATGCCCTGTAAAGGCTATGGAGGAGTCATACGCAAATGACGTTACAGATGAGTTCGTGCTTCCTACAGTTATCACAAACGAGGATGGCACACCGGTATCTGTTGTAAAGGACAATGATTCTGTTATCTTCTTCAACTTCCGTCCGGACCGTGCTCGTGAGATGACAAGAGCATTTTGCGATGATAAGTTTACTGGCTTTGAGCGCCCATTCCTTAAGACAACATTTGTATGCTTCAAGGATTATGACGAGTCAATTCCTAACAAGCTTATCGCTTTTGAGAAGGAAGAAATCAAGAATACATTTGGTGAGTATCTTGCAGCAAATGGCAAGAAACAGCTTCGTCTCGCAGAGACAGAGAAGTATGCACACGTAACCTTCTTCTTCAACGGTGGAGTAGAGGAGCCGAATATTGATGAGGCACGTCTTCTTGTAAACAGTCCTAAGGACGTTGCAACATATGACTTAAAGCCAGAGATGAGTGCACCAGAGGTAGGTATGGACTTAGTTGAGGCTATCAAGTCTGACAAATATGATGTTATTATTATCAACTTCGCTAATCCTGATATGGTTGGACATACAGGTGTTATCCCAGCAGCAATCAAGGCTGTAGAGAAGGTTGATGAGCTTGTTGGCAAGGCTGTAGATGCAGTAAAGGATGTTGACGGAGTTCTCTTCATCTGTGCAGACCACGGTAATGCTGAGAAGATGATTGATTACGAAACAGGAGCTCCACATACAGCACATACAACTAACCCTGTTCCATTCATTCTTGTTAATTATGATGAGAATTATACACTTCGTGAGGGTGGAAGATTATGTGATATCGCTCCTACACTTATAGAAATTATGGGACTTGAGAAACCGGTTGAGATGACAGGTGAGTCTCTTCTTGTGAAGAAGAACTAATTGAATGGTTGAAATTAATTTATTGATTTTTCTTGCACAAAATGTTTATTTGTGATAGAATGACCTATGTTGCCGTATTGGCATAATTATGTAATAAAAAGCGCATGATGCGCAGGAATGAGGATAGTATGATAAGATAATTCCATTGTTTCATATGTCTGTCGGAGATGTATTAAGAATTGGTTTAATGGGAGTATTTGTAGTAATTTGTATAGCTTTAGCAATAATAATTCTTATGCAGGAAAGTAAGCAGAACGGATTGTCAGGAACAATTAGTGGTGCTGCTGATTCATACTGGGGTAAGAACAAGGGCCGTTCAATGGAGGGCAAGCTTGTTAAGATAACCAAGATTCTTGTAATTCTTTTTATTGTTATAGCAGTTATACTTAATTTTAATTTCTAAATTACGGACACTCTTAAGAAACGGATAATTTCTTAAGAGTGTTTTTTACTTTTACGAGCAATCTGGTGAAATTCGGATATTTTAATGGTAAGAAAGGGATATAAGGGATATGGAGAAGGATATATTTAAACAGCGAAGACAGATGCTTACTGATATGATTCTTAATAATGAACTGTATGTTCCAATGAAAGCTAAAGAATCGCTATGCTTCTCGATATTCCGAAAGCTAAGCGTTCAGAGCTTATGGAAGTGCTTGACAGTCTTGTTGCAGATGGAACAATAGGTGTATCAAAGAAGGGCAAGTATATGAAGCCTGAAAATGTAGCACTTGTCGGAACATTTGAAAGCACAAGCAGGGGCTTTGGTTTTGTAGTAATACCTGACAGGGAAGATGATATATTTGTTAAGGCTAATGACACGATGAATGCTTTCTATCATGATAAAGTCAAGGTTGTGATAACTACTGAGAAGAATGGCGGTAAGAGGGCTGAAGGTAAGATTGTTGCTATTGTTGAGCATGAGGTTAAGGAAGTTGTCGGAACATTCCAGAAGAACAGGACGTATGGTTTTGTGATTCCTGATAATGCAAAGATTAACTGTGATATATTTATACCGCAGGAATTCATGAATGGAGCGGTTGAAGGTTCTAAGGTAGTTGCTTCTATAAGTGATTACGGCAGCCAGAGTAAGAATCCACAGGGCAAGGTCACAGAAGTACTTGGACATATAGATGATCCGGGTGTGGACATAATGTCTATCATTAAGGCATATGATTTACCGGTGGAATTTCCTGAATCAGTTAAGAAGGCACTTAATGATATTCCTGATATTGTCAGTGAGAAGGATAAGGCTGGACGAGTTGATTTGAGAAATGTTCAGATGGTTACTATAGATGGTGAGGATGCGAAGGATTTGGATGATGCAGTATCAATCTCTAAAGAAGGTCCTGTATATCATCTGGGTGTTCACATTGCAGATGTCAGCCATTATGTTACAGAGGGAAGTGCACTGGATAAAGAAGCACGTAAGAGGGGCACAAGTGATGATCTTGAAGACCGTGTTATTCCGATGATTCCACACAAGCTGTCTAATGGAATATGTTCACTTAATCAGGGAGAAGACAGACTGGCACTCAGTTGCCTTATGGATATTGACGAAAAGGGCAATATTGTAGGACACAGAATATGCGAAACTGTTATTAATGTAGACAGGAGAATGAGCTATACAAGCGTCAAAAAGATTCTTGTTGATAATGATACAGAAGAGATTATGAAATATAAAGAGCTTGTTCCAATGTTTCATATGATGGAAGAGGTTGCGGAGCTTCTTAGAAAGAAGAGATTTGCAAGAGGCTCGGTTGATTTTGATTTCCCAGAAAGTAAGATTATACTTGACGA